>Ga0065711_1026739_pt1 | contig 60909 bp, 50 predicted proteins | sample Hoacrofraction12_FD_59098 | JGI IMG/M metagenome (GOLD analysis project Ga0065711, IMG submission 59098) | Hoatzin crop microbial communities from Cojedes, Venezuela - Epithelial fraction 12 v2 (version 2) | ecosystem: Host-associated > Birds > Digestive system > Esophagus > Crop | place...
CCCAGTACTGACCCCTGGGGGACACCACTAGTTACCAGCCTCCAACTAGACTCAGCGCCGCTGATGACAACCCTCTGAGTTCTGCCATTCAGCCAGTTCTCTATCCACTTTTGTCACAAAAACGTTCACAGATCTTGGAAGTCACAGTCTCCCCACTGTGGCTATGTGCTCTGTAACATATGAGTCCAGAACAGTCAGCTACTTACTAGTTTTAATCCAAGAATCTATGTTCAGAGCACCAACTTTCTCTCTTCGTCTAAGCCAAGGAGTGTATGGGATGTATAGAAAAGGATGCATAGAAAACTCAAATTTCAAATACCAAATTGCCAGAAATCCTCTTGGCACTTGCCTGGCCCTGATGATCTCTGCGATTTTACTAACATTTGATTCTCAAAATTACCAATCAGAATTACCTTCAAGCTACAGAGAGAAGTGCCATCCAAACCACAATTCGCTTCAAAGTTTCCATCTAACACACACAGAGACATCAAACTACCACTCTACCCTTTTTGGATCACATACACAAAATAAAAAAAACAACTGTATATATTCAGGCAGTAAAAACTGATTGTAGCCACACAGTAGGGTAACAGAAGACAACTCCATGTTTTTGGAAGACATATGTGTAACAATTCAGCACTTTCACAGGACAGATACATCCAAGACTGAAAAGTATCTATCTATACTTCATGAGTGTCAACTATAACTATTTTTCACTTGGAGGATTTACTGAAATTGGTAAATTATTCAAGTCAGTAAGACTTGAGAATACAAAATTGTGTCTGTACAGAGCAAACAGCTTTAACAAGACTGTATATCTGCATTAACACTTACCTGAAGTTCATCAGTATGTTTGCGTAAGCTTTTTGCAGAGTCATTTTGAGCATCTGCTCTTAGTAAGCAGTTAGTGTTTTCTATCCAAACTTTCACATTCTTCAAGAGCTCACCATATTCTTCCATCTTGTTGGCAGCCTAGGAAATGACAGGATTTTACAAAAAGGCACAAATGCTTTTCTATTCCCTGTATAGGATAAACACATCTATGGACAAGATTGAAAAAAAAACCAGGATGCATTTTCATCAAGGTCAGTTAAATTAGTATAGTGGAATAAAGGTCATAATTTTTCTGAAACAGTTCCATGGTTTCAGGCTCTCTCCTCTAAACAAAGGTAATCTTGGTGCCTTCAAGCTTACATTCCATGTGGGCACTGTTGTGATTTATATGGCAATCTTACTTAAACAGATAGCCCATTAGCAGAGTAGAGAACCATCTCATCACCCATCCAGGGGCATGAATTCCTCATGCTAACCCCCGTCAACCATGGTATAGAGCCGGTCCTTTGAGGTAGCAGCTGGAGGTGATGTTTGCCACTCCAGAAACTCTTAGCTACAAGAAGCCAAGGCACCTACAGCAGGCTTTTGAATCTTTATTCATTTGAGAGCCTTTGATGATGTTTTATGCAAAGCTTTTATTTTGTTTTTTTATAACATGTGATTTATAAAAAACAAAACAAAACCTTTTACATCTGAATCTACCTTGTTTAAAATGGCAGTTCTGCACTCAGCGAGTTGCGAGACCTGTTGGTACTGCTGAAGGGGGGTCACTAAGGTATCCATCAGCTCCTGTGCATGGCAGGAATCCTGCTCTACTATATCATGCACCTCTGCATCCATTTCATTGAGTTTGTAATGCCAAAAGTCCAGCATATCCCAGATTTGCTGCATGCAGAGAGAGGGGAAATGAAATATAAGGTGAGGCTCAAAGATAACAGCAGAGTTATTAGTTCTTCATGTGGGGTATGTGGAATTGCAAAGATTTTGGAACTGATATGATGAGAACAGAACACTCTGAGTCTACTGGTGTGATTCACAGTTGGAAAAAACCACGTCTTTTCCGGTGAGAGAGAACTGGTAAATGTTCACTAGCTAAATACTTCCTTATACTTCTCCTTTTACAGACATAAAACGAATGGAGGGCCACTTTACACTCCTGCTAAACCAGGCTCTGTGGAAACAACCAAAAATCTGTTAGCACTCAGAACATTTTTTGGCAAGATTACCTTCTGAAGTTCTTTGGCTTTTGCAACGTTTTCACTCTTCTGTTGTAACATCTTTTCTATAGCTTGAAGGCCATTGTTAATAGTTTCTGCTTTTCTTTCCAGCACATACTGAGGAGAGCTCTGCAAGATTTCAAAGCTAACCTGTCAGAGTGAAGAGAAAACGACAGGGGAGATCGCAAAGCTCTGCTTGCTCCTGTGCACCACCTCACCAAAAATATTCAAATACTTTTTATGTTTCTCTTGATGAGTCACTTAAATACAGGAATAGAACTAGATTTTCAGGGAGAAGCATTAACATGAACAGGATCAACATTTACATGTTGTTCAATAATTGCCTCTCACTTAAAAATGACTGGTCACGAAAGGCAATCCCTGAAGAAACAAACAGTAAGATATGGCAACTCCCTGGGTGCTTCGCTTCAGCTGCCCCTGTTCTAATCTGTAACAGAGGCGAAGCATGCTGCACTGTGGAAAGGGTCACGTTTAGATTCGTGCTGCAAGAAACCGGGAATGACACTTTTACGTCTCAGCTGACAGCTTTTTAATAGCAAAAAAGCTATTAAGTTATCTTCCATGTAAGAAATAAGGAAATATGGAACTGCATCAATATATAGTGAATTTCTGAATATAAATTTAGAGATTTATTACTCAAATAAAAGGCTCCAAGCCCCATAAAGTACACAGAACTTGATTTTACTCTGCAGAACTCCACAGAAATCAAAAGTCAGTACACTGGAGGGTCTGATTTTCTACGTAAAAAGAAAAACTCTCAACGAAGCTGAAGTTGAGTAATTGCCTGAGCACAGAACTGAGTGACACGGTAAGGTACCAGGTTACTATGGACTAGATGCAGTGCTAGCAGTTAGAAAGTCCTTGCTCTTAGCCCAGACTGACATCTTTTCTCACTAAACCCTGTTGGCTGTTGGGGTCAGTCGAGCATCAGAAAATCGTTAAATCCTGGAAAATTCTTTGCATGCTGCAGCCCTAGGATTTATGGGGAATATGCACACTGAACAGCTTTATGCTGCATTGATGCAAAAGATTTCTAGTTCAGCTGTTACTATGGTTTGAAGCTCCTTATACTGAAATAATTTATCCTTTTCGTGGGAAGAGAAATTAAGATCTTTATTTAGTTAATAGATAATTTACCCATTTTTATTTCGTAATTTTGTTAACATTATTTATTGTTTATAGATTCCAATATGTAGTGTAAGGCCAATACAATAATACCCATAGTAAGGAACTGCATTGATAAAATCACTTTAATAAAAATAAATATATAGTGAAAAGCACTACAGTGCTCCTCTCAAATACTTGTGCCCGTACAAAAAAGCTATTAAGTCCAGCCTGTACTTAGTGCCTAAAGCTCCTTGGAAAAAGGAACTCAGACTGTAATCACTAAACACTTGACCATTACTACTAAACTGGGGTATACCAAACATGAAAAATTATCGATGTTTGTAGTGCTAGTTTCCAAAATCGAAGAGAAAGATGTATGAGTGGTGCGACACAACTGGAAATGAGAAAGCAGACCAGGCACTGACTTCCTGCCTTTCCTCAGATAAAACGCTGCATCTGTCAATGCTCTTGTCATTGGTAGGGCAGAATTTTAATTTCAAGAGTTCTTACTGGGATAAATTTATTATATTTTTCACATAAAATGGATGGCATCAAAAGTACAATTTCTTTTCACTTTTAGGTTAGCAGGTTTAAAAGAAAGCAAAATGCCATTAAAATATGATAAGTTAATTCAATTTAACATATGCTGTTATCTCCTAATATGTAACTGATAAACTGATCTCCAGTTCCACTAGGATTTATTTTGTTTCCTAAATGCATTTTTAAAAATTCCAAGTTAGTAACTGATAATGCAACTGATAAACTGATCTCCAGTTCTACTAGGATTTATTTTGTTTCCTAAATGCATTTTAAAAAATTCCAAGATAGTTTATATTGTTTTCCACTACCAAAATGTGAAAAGCAAATGTTATCGTTTCCAGGACCAGTTCTTTCACTCCAGCATCCTCTCCTACCCAGCTGTTCGTTCTAAAAAGACTGGTTCCTTTTTGAAACACTAATGACAGTCAACCAAATTAAAGCTAATAAGCTGTAATGACTATGCCTCTAAATATTTAATGCAACATAAAACGAACAAATAATCTGATGGACACTAACAAGTAACTGTTTCAAAACTGTTTTATGAAACTTTCAAGTTTTATCAAATTAACTGAGATTTAGCCTTTAAAATTAGCATTAAACATTATTATTTCTGAAATAAGAGATTTTTTTTCTTTCTAGAAGTAACACAAATGAATAAGTAACAATAATTATACCAGGCTAAAATTTGACCTCAAACTTACAGTATTACTCCGTTTTCCTTTAATTTTGCTTTCAGTTAACTGTTTATACCCTCCGTAGATAGAAAACACTGCAAAAAGCTTGTTATTTAGTTATTTAGATTCCCTGCCTGGTCGTGAGGGGCAGTATAAGGAACTGCGCTGTGATATGCTACCACGTGTGCAAATTAGATTAAAAATATCTGGTTTCAAAGCCCTCTTTTAACTCAATTTTGAACATATCTTCTCAGTTAAGCTATATACTTCCCAATCAACTTTGAGTACTAGTTCAAGTTTAAGAATCAGACTGGATAGAAGACAGGATCCATATCATATCCAAGACACTATTGCTACTGGTTCTGTTTGTCCTCTTATAACGGAAAAGAAAAAGAATATATTCACACTGCTTACTGTAAGGTTATTCCAAAACGAGACAGTTAACATGAGGCATTTTTCCTCGTGCACACATTTTCACCAAGAGGAAAAGGCAAATAAAAATAATTAACGTTTCAACTTGAAATTTATAGTTACAATGTTCATCAAATATTGCTGTATTTATTTATAGTTTATAAAAAGGTAAATATGAAAATCACATCAATAGTTACCTTGTCTTCTAGGTCTTGCAATACTTTCTTGCAGTCCTCCAACTGTGTTTCAATCTCTGCCGGAACTATTGTATACATTTCAGAATACTTGATCCGGAGTTTCTCCATGATATCCTTTAGAGTTTGACTTTCTTTACCAATCAAACTCTGAACCTCCTACAAAATTAAGAATAACTTCAGCAATTTCACCCAGTTTTTACTGAGTGCATGTGCATGTGTGTATATGTACATATGAGCAGATATACATACACACACATTGTGTTTTGTATTTCCTACCATGATTATGGTTTGGAAAAGTTGTTTTTGTGATATCAAACAGAATTTGACTATCTCTAAAAGCAGGTTAACTTTGAGCAATACTCACTCATTTAATCAAATGATGCCTTTCAATCTGCAAGAATTAATTAAACTTGATACTACTTCCTGTCAAGCAACTGATGCACTGAGGTTTATTGACAGCTATAGCACTGTAATCATTTGAAGTGCTCCAATGATTAAATGTTAACCTTTGAGCTCTCCCTTTTGCCAAAAGCGCATTTTCTCGTTCAGAGATGTTTAATAGCCAATGTTCATTCTTTCATTATTATAAACAACACAAAGGCTACAAAAAGCAACAGGTTTCAAGCTGAAGTGTCTCCTTTCAGGCAATTAGGCAGGGCAGCACAGCAGGCTCCTTTCAGAACAGTAGTTTCCAGTTCTGCATGAAGAATGTAGGTTTTATGAGATAAAAGAAACTTGAACAACTGTGGTCTAGAAATAAAATCTGATCTAAGTCCTCTTGCAGAAAGAATGAAGAAACTCATTTGTTTTGAAGGTTTTCTAGAATTTCAAGTTGGAAAGTTCTGTTTGTTTGCCTTATGGTTCCTTTTCCCAATGCTCAGCTGTTGGAGAAACTCAAATGTTAACTCCATTTATTATCAAAAATTATATAAAGCTCCTACCAGGCAATGAAAGACATTAAAATTAACTTCCATTTTTTTTCAGTTGGGGGTAAGGGTAATTAATTAACTTCTAGTCTTCACTTGGGAATCTTTTCCCTCACACAAAAGCAATGCACAGAAGAAATACGTAAGAGTCGGAGACTGATTTATTACCTGTCATCCCATGACAACTGGGTCTGAGGTTAAAAAAAACTCAAAACCATGAAATAGCTGTGTGCCTAATTCTACCATAGAGAAGGCTGCTGTTGTCAAATGGCTGAATTAAAATTGTGCCAATATTTACAGGAGTTTATAGATTCCCTGACTTGAATTTGAAAGAATCAGTTACAACAGCAGTCTCCAAAGCAAAGTGTGTCCCTGCAAACTGGTTTCTGTATATAAACACATGTTCACATTTCACAGATTATTTATCTGGAAAGCAGATGCCTGTCAAAACTGTCCCAATTTTTTTTCCTACAGGACTAGACGATATCACTTCCTATTTGCATATTCAGCTATGCTGGTGGGTTAAAACTTTGCCACCCGACTAACCTAGGTTTGCCATCTGGAAGTGAAATATGCATTTCCATTCAATAAATGCAACAGAGCGCCAAAGAATGCTATAGATTTTATAGAAACTAGGTTTTTTTTGGAAGTAGGGATGAAATTGCCTTGCAGATTTTGGCTTACTGGTGTGTGCATCAGGTAAAGTTAAGAAACATTTCAATCTTTTTGGCTGAATCTTCTCCAAAGGAACAGGCCTGCTGTGACATACCGCTACAAAGAAATCATTTGATGGGATTGCTGCTAACATTTGCTTGTGCCGATTGCTGTCAGGAACAAGGTCTAAACTCACTTTTGGGTGAGTTTTAGGTGCTTAGAGTAGCACAGTTTGGATGTGAGAGAAAAGAGGAGGCATCAAGCACCTGCAGTGGTAACATTTCCTCCTGGATACAAAGAACTCAGTAAAAGAGCAGACCCAACTACACCTGGAGTCCTGCATCCAGCTCTGGAGCCCTCAGCACAGACCTGGACCTGTTGGAGCGGGGCCAGAGGAGGCCACAAAAAAATCATCTGAGGGCTGGAGGACCTCTGCTGTGAGGAAAAGGCTGAGAGAATTGGGACTGTTCAGCCTGGAGAAGAGCAGGCTGCGGGGAGACCTTATGGCAGCCTTCCACCACTTAAAGGGGGCTTAGAAGAAAGATAGGGACAAACTTTTTAGCAGGGTCTGTTCTCATAGGGCAAGGGGTAATGGTTTTAAACTAAAAGCAAGCAGATTTAGACTAGATGTAAGGAAGAAATTCTTTACAATGAAGGTCATGAAACACTGGCACAGATTGCCCAGAGAGGTGGTCGATGTCCCATCCCTGGAAACATTCAAGGTCAAGCTGGATGGGGCTCTGGGAAACCTGGTCTAGTGGAATCTGTCCCTGCTCACTGCAGGGGGGTTGGACTAGATGACCTCTAAAGGTTCCTTCCAACTCAAACTATTCTATGATTCTACTTTTCCTAGCCCTTTGCCAGCTTCAAGCATCCACCTTCTAAAGAAAATACATGGTGGGGACCCCCAACCAGTTTTTATATAAGAATCAGCAAAGAGACCCCAAATTTGTGAACAAACCTTAGTAGGCTAGAATAAATGAATTATAAAGATAACACCATTAAATATAACTAAATTTTTGATCAAGATTTAAAAATTAAACTAGAAATATAAACACAATAAGACTAAACTGAAACAAATATAATTAAAATAATAAATAAATAAACACACATTCAGGAAGTGCTAGGAAAAACAGCAATTCATAGAGTCAAGAATTCAAAGGAGGATAACAAAAATATATTGAAATGATATAAATGTATAGACTGGGTTGCTGCAGAGTGCTGGTTGCTGCTGGTGGAGACTCTGGTCTTGATCAAATTTCATTTCTAAAAAGCATTTACTACGCTAATCCCCTGATGTAGGACATCAGCTCCAGAGCACCTGAAGCTGCCCTAGCTAGGTATGCAGAGAGGGAAGAGGTGCGGGATGTGCACTAAGCAGTCCTTCCTAAAAGCCATGCAACTTGGCTGTGAATCTCTCTGCAGTCTGGAAAGACTTCTGTGGCTGCTAACTAGACCACACAGAGGGAGAGGAACGCAAACCAAGGACACGGCAGGGCCAGTCATATGCTGTGGAGCCAGATTCATTCTCTGTAAGTCAATGTGCACTTGCATATACCATGCCACTAATTTTATCTGGAGCAAGTTCAAGCCCCAGCATAAGAGAGAACATATTCTGCATGTCCCCACACCATAACAGAGCCGTTACCAACCTCCAGCTGTCCTGCCTTTCCAGCAGCATCTTGTAAAAACACAGAGGCAGCATTCTGCAATGCATTTGTCACAGCGCTTATTTCTTCAACGATCTTGTTCCTCTCTCGAATCTCAGCTTGTACAGAATCCTTATGCTCTTGAGTCTTTTCATACAACCTATGCAAGATTTCCAGCAAGAACACATTAGGTGTCAGACTCCACACTAAGTAGGAGTAAACCAAGACCATGCTTAATACAGATATTTTAAAAATTTATAACCAGAACCGCATTTGTCTGTATTTTAATATTCTTTTCTGTAACTAACTGTTTCTGAGTTTGTCATTTATTGTCTCAGTTTCTTCAAAAAGGAGTCTTCAGATATTCCTAAACAAAGTATGCTTTGTAGACCAAAGCAGATAACGTGTATTTTAACAGCAGAGCTCAGGTTCTCAAAGTCTGAAAATGCTGGCAGACCAGAAGACGTTCACAAAGATTTCCATGTCAAAAAGCAGGCATGGAGAAGGGCGAGTACAATCACAGATGTGCAAAAAATACTTGAGGCAAATTTTAAACAGTGGCACCCACTTACTACAGCAAAAGGTGCATTGCTGCAAAAAGCACAAGGTCTGATTTCTGTGAGTGGAAGACCCACACATTTCATTCAAATTCACAAGAGCTTGGAGCCTCCAAAATCGACCATCATGCCTTCTGATTCCTCCTATCTTTGAACACAGTTGCGACCCACACATGATATGGCCAGGCTCAGGCACTCTCTCTAACTACCATCTCCCAATGCCCTTCTGTAGACAGCAGACGGGTTAGATGGAGCATTGGTCTGACCCAGTAAGGCATTCACTATCTTTTTAAGTGCATTATAGCTTTCATATATTCTTTAATACCCAACAAAACGCTCTGCTTACGGGTAGTCCTATGTCATATCTTCAAAAGAAATTTCACACCACTTACTTTTTGCAGCGATTCTGCATTGCCTTTATCTCACATAAGGCGGGAAGGGCAGCTTCTGCCTCAGTATTTTCAGATGTATTCAGGATGTTTCTTACTCGGTGAAGAAGTAAGAGTAAGAGGAGCTGTTGCTGGTTGATGTTTTCCTCAAATGAGTTCAGAAAATCTAGGAATTCTACCAGTTCCTCTCTGGTGGCCTTTTCTTTCTCTTTAAGACTTTCTGGCTGTTCTTCCTGGAGCTTATCGAGAATTATTGTTTCTCGTTCCAGCTAAGTAAACAGCATGTCAAAGCATGAGATAGAGTGGTTTTTTTATTCCATCACCTAAGTTACATTATTCATTTACTCTTACACATGACTAAGTACTGGGAATTACATAAGCAGAGAGCTTGAACCTTTGAAGTGTGCCAGAACATTTGAGTTTGCTCTAACAAAGCACATAACCACACACAGAGTTGTTCTGGGTTCAGAGAATTCGTACTATAAATATCCCCACGATTTTTGACTTCAGGTTCAAGAAAGGCTGGGGATAACTGGCTGATCAGTGAGTGGGAAATATTCTGCACTGATCTCAGCCCTTTACCTGCTATTTTACTGAGGGCCCCACCCCTACCACATTCCCCAAAACTTACAGTTTGTTGAGCAACTCACCTCTTCATTGACGAACTTCCATTCCTGCTTTAGCTCTTCACAGTTAATTTCTAGCCCTTTCGCCGCCTCAAGCAAACCCAGCCAATTTTCCCACAGCACTGCTACAATCCTGCCCAGTGCCCTGTCTCTTCTCTTGCATAATCTCATCAGCTCTCCAGAGACCTGCCGCAGCTTCACAAGATCATCTTCAGCCGAGTCAATGCTGGAGACTAAAATCTTACAGGAAAAATAAACAACTAAATAAATAAAACAATATTGTCAGAAGTGTTAATGAAGCGTTCAGTGACTTGATCAGGATTTTCTAATAAAATGACACTCTCTCCACTGAGCTGATTACGTACAGTTGTAATGAGAGAACTCTGTTGGCGAAGACTGTGGAGAAAGACAGAGTAAATAAAACAAGCAAAACAAACAGAAGAACAGTGTGCCCAGGCAATTAGGTTATTCTTACTTCTTTCTGGTTATTTGGAGGGGAAGAGAAATAAGCAGCAGTTACAGACATATAAGATGACAAGCCTGTAATATGAGGAGTACTAAAAGAGAAGACAGCACAGAGGTTGATTATAGCAGAGCTCTGGTGGGGAGGCAGCAATAGAGTCCTGGGTAGGGAAACTCAAAATTCTCTGATTTTCCCTTCTGAGGGAGACTAACAGCAACGTTAGAAATCTGATCAGCCCTGGACCTGCGAAGAAGCAATGAGGAATCTGAACAGAAATGCAACACTTTCTTAAGCACAGATAATGTTTGATTTCTACAGCATTAAGATGTACTCCTTTTACATGGCCTATTATAATCCGGTGTTTTTATAGGTATATACTCTGTAGTTTTATATATGTGTAAATACAGGATAAACAATTTCACTTCTTTCTACTACAATATCATATGGTGTGCACAGCTACTACATCACAGTTTTGCATGTGCTTTTCAAGTTCTTCAGAGCTTCTCTTACCTTGCTTTCTTCCAAGTGCTCCAAAGCTTCCTTATAAGACATCGGTATTTGAGACAAAGACTGTCTAAGCATCTTTTCCAGTTTGTTAAGATTATCACACACCTTATCCTTGGTTTTTGTGTAGCTTTTATATTTTTCAAAATACCTGTAGACCACAATTAATAGACCAATTAAAATTTGTTGTGGTTGCTCCTCTCTCCAACCATAAAAAAAAGCCTTCTGAACTAGTAGTCCTTACTATTTTACAAGTTATCTTCAAACAGCATTTGCTGTACACTTCAGGTCTGGTATCTGGGATACTTTAGAGATGCAGGTACAAATGCCCCAGAGATACAGAAATATAGGTATGTATATCCATGTATCAGCCATGAAGATGCTCAAAAAATTGTATGTCTTGATCTAAGTCTCTACCTTCCTTGGACATTCCTAAAAATTAGTTCCCAATTTGTAACACACATTCTATTTGTCCCTATGATGCCTGGTCTGTACAATTACAATTTCCTATTTCTATATCTTATCATCTCTTTTCTATTATCAAAGCCTTTAAAGTCATCCAGTTCTTTGATTATAAAAGCAGATTTTAAGGTCATGCTGAACAGAACCAGAAGCACTGGATCAAGAGCAAACAATTTAAGAAAATTTTATCTCCCCAACTTTTTCTGTACAGGTACCTGAAGGCCCTTCAGATCTCTCTCATACCTATATTCGAAGGAAGTAAACTACGGCCTGCGTCTTATTTGGTCTTTACTTTCTCAAACCATCAGAACAGCCTATGTAAGACATGTATTAGGGCCCCTCTGAAAACTATTCTAACCTGCACCTGGACTGAACTAGAGATTGTCGAAATGTGTTTTCTTCTGCTTCTGGCACCATATAACAGTCAGACCCCATACGTAGTTTTTGGAATACACTAAAAATGATTGCATTGTAAATTATTGGCAATATGCCTATTTTCCAGTAATTCTCCTTCCCTTACAATCACGTCTGGGAACAACAGAAACGCTTACAGTTCTTTCTGCTGAATTAGCCAGTTCTATCAGAGCAGAAACAACATTGCATTTATTATCAGTCAAATTTCTCATAACAAGGAACATGATCTAGGAAGATCTCTTAAACCTACCTCTGTTCATCGGCTTCCTTTCTTTGAGCCTTCTCCCTTAATGCCAAACTCTTCTTGACTAGTTTTGTTAAAGTACTTTCCAGACATATTTTGTCTTCTGGCTTCACTAGGTTTTCCAGCTTGGAGCACAGGTTTTCTATGTCAGCCTTTGCAGAGTTGAACTCTTCTTGTTTCCATTGTGGGGTTTGACAGATGTCCTGTGAGCTACCGAGCTCTGCTGCAGCAGACTTGACTTGAGCTTCATAGTCCTCGAGGATCCCAGCAGCCCTCTGAACAGCCTTGGTATAAAGCTCACCAGTCTTACATGCCTCCTCCAGAGCACTCTGAAAGTGTTAAAAAGACAAAGAAACAGTCAAGCAAGACTGCTGTGCTCCTCTGGATCACTAGATGGTCCTCTCAGAATTTCACACCTGGTGGTCTTTGAGACCAATGATCCCAGAACTGGCCTGAGGTGAGGGAGGACACACGGCAAATGCACTGTGCTACCTACGTAGTCACCGAGCAGTGCTGTCACCTATGGATTGATTGCCCTCAACCATAAGAATGGGGGTTATGAGGGAACTGCCAATACTGGAGAAGTCCAGAGAGAAGGATGGCAGGACACAAGAGCCGTAAGATCCCTTATGGACATGGCAGAATGCATCCTGTTCAGACAAGCAAAGCCCACACATCGGTGCTTTATTCTGCTCCAGGGGATATCTCCACTATGACTTGCAAAACTGCTTCTCACTAAATCCTCTTGTACATATTTATACACAGAATGATGTGTGACTTTGCCAGCTCTCGGCAAAGAGAACAGGGCAGAGAAACCTTGGCATTGTGCTTCCCACACAACACCCAAGCAGTGAAGACTAAGCACAGCAAACCAGGAAATCTGGTAGAAGGACCATAAGTCCATCAGGGATGCCGAGTCCCTCCCCCTGTTACTAGCTACTACCTCATATTTTCTTGTTTGTATCCATTGATCTCTTGGTCAGTCAGGGCATGGGTCTTCTTGACCAGGGCACAGTTCCAGAAGCTCTCTGCTACAAAGGTAGCCACTCTTCCGGTTTCCAGCATAAATTTATCCACTCTTTCTCCTTGTATTAAGACTGCCCTTTAGCTTAAGCAGTCCTTTTCCACCCATTAAGTCTACCTCCAGACTAATCACATTTCTCAGCTAGACTTCCCACTTGCCCTCAGCTTACCAGGTTGAGCAAATTCAGTTTTATTAACTACCCTCAACATTTCTCATTCCTCTTACGGCATCTGTTCCAGTTTGAGTGGACCTTGCCTGACAAAGGCATCAAGATTTGGGTCAATCCTCCAGTAATGCCTTATCAACGCCTTACATACTTGTGTTAAAGCATTGGATCCCAGTTGCCTTCCCTTTGCTCACCCTCCCTGAAGCCTGATCACACTGGCTTGACCTGTACTTTACTATCCTTGATCATTCCCAACTGGTAAGCCTTTTCCATATAGCAGAAACAAGGAACTTCTGTTCTTTTATTCACTGTCACTATCAAAAATGTTATGTAAAATCAGTCCCAAGAATAATCCTAGGACAATCGCTCCCAGTCTCTCTTCAACTTGATATTTCAACACGACTTTTCCTTCCTCCCCTTTACATTTCTTTTCTTGTGCTAATCCCCACTGCTTTATCATAATCAAACTGAACAAAACTGATTTCTATCCTCAGCTTCTTATCATGATTCCCATCATATTTACCAATGCAGAGATGATGATGGGCCAATTCAGTTATTTGCATAAAAGATATAAGTCATGAAAATATAAACACTACAGTCACAGACACCTAATCCAATTATTGGGAAAAGACATATGGCCATACCTTACTTTTATTAAACATACTTACAACACGGGCAGCAATGTCTGTCTTCAGTTGTATTTCATGATGTTGCAGTGTCTCTAACTTTGTTTCTACACCAGCAGCAAGAGATTTGCCTTCTTGGTTTTCCCTCTCTTTTTCCATTATACATTTAACAGCAGAAAACTTCGCTTGCATCATATTCTGAATTGCTTTCCATCGCATCTTTTCATACTGCATGATTTTTAGGTCCATCAGAAGTGGCTGCTGAAGCTCTAATTGAATATGCTTTATGATGTCGAATATATGTTCTGCTTCATACTTGGTATCTTCCTTGTTTACACACTGGAGACCAGAGACCAAGTTTTGAAGAAACTGCTTCAATTTCTCAACATCTTCCTCCAGACTCTCTATTTCTTTCCTCTTACATTCTTTGACTGCTGTATCAAAGACCTCATTTTTGTTTATTTGATTTGCTACCTCCTGGGTTAAGTACAAGATTTCTTGAATTGTCTGAAGCAGAATCTGTGCAGACGTAAGATTCTCAACAGGAGCAGAGCTAGAGCTATCTTTTAGGAAGTTAGCTTCTTTTCTTACAGTGGATGTCACAGTCTGGATTTCATTTAGCAATGCTTGAATCTTATCACATTCCCTAACAACATTATCAAAGCCTATTATCTTCTCCTCAATTTTATTTTTAATTTTAGAAAATTTAGTTTGCAATTCATCCAGCTGCAGTGAGTCCCATTTTAGAACTACACATTCAAAGATTTCTTTGTATTTCATTATTTGTGACAAATTGGACTGAAAAGCTAATACTTTTTCTTTAAGTGCTTTGCATTTATCCTTGGCTTCCTGCTTGGCACCTAATGATTCTTCTTCTCCCAGGTTCATTTCACCATACTGTAGATCATTAAGGTCTTGCTGCAATGAAGTTATTCCCTCAGCAAACTCCCTGTAGACAGCTATCTTTCTTTCTACCTCATGAAGTTTACCCTGAATTTGCCTCTGTGTCTTCCTTGCTCTATTCTTCATACTTCTTAATTGATCCATCAAAAATAGTTGTTCAGACAGGCTCAGTTCCTCAGTTGTGACCTGACTCTCTTTACGGTGGGATGAGATAAGCCCTTCTATTTCCTGTAAGTCTTTTAAAATCTCCTCTAAAACGGCTTGTTGGTTGATTAATTCTGACCATGTGCTGATTTGGTTCATGTCAGGTCTGGCACGCATCTCGGCATTTCGAAGCTGACAGTGAACTTTTTCTACTTCTGCAACAAGTCTTTTCCTCTGCTCCAGCTGGAGCTCTAGGTGCTGTAATCTTTGAGCTGATTTCAAAACAAGAGCCTTATATGAATTCTGCAATGTTTGCAAAAGGAAGGTCACATCAGAGATCTCCTCTGGCTTCAAGTTGGGAATGATGTGCTGGAGCCCACAATCCAGTGATACAATCACAGGCTCTCTGTTTTGAACTTCTGCGCTCATAAGCTGACAGCTTCTGATCTGTGATTTAACATCACTGGGGAAAAGTGCTGCTTTCTGATCAAGAGAGGACAGTGAATCTTTGACCCATGAAATATTTTCTTTCAGCCTCTTCATCATTTCATGTTTCATGAGAGCAGGACCAGTGATGTGAATGTCATCTCGAGAAGTTTGTTGCACTGATAATGCTTCCAATTTGCTCTGCAAATCTTGTATAGAGTTCTCCAAAGCTACCTTCTCTTCATCACTCCAAATTCTTTTCATCTGCAATTCAATCCTTCTTTTTAATAGAGAAAGACTATGTTTAATGTCCTGTAGCTCTGTGGTCCAAAGTACAGGGCATTTGGCTTTTCCTTCAGATGAGGAATATAACTCTGCTTGTAAATACTGTTCTTGTATCAGTCTCTGAATATCCTGTGCTTTATTCATAAGCAGGTTAAATTCATCAATTTCTGCCACAACTTGATCATGTTTCTTTTGCACTGTTTGTTCCATGTGTTGCCACCATTGCTCCAGTTGTCTCATCTGGCTTTTGGTTAACTCTTTATCCATGCATGTCAAATGCTGAGATAAGCTTTCTTGCTGAGTTTTCAACTGGTTTAAGACATCTCTTTCTTTTCGTAAGGACTCTATGCATGCCTTAACTTTCTCCAGAAGAACTGTGTTGTTGATAGGACCCCTGCCAAAAACATCAGTAGCGTTTAAAAAAAAATTATCCTAAAACATGGACTAAACACATTTTAAAAAGAGAGTTTCACTGTTTAGAAAATTATTCCCTCACTTTATTCACTTAAACGCACGTATGTCTCAATGTTCTCTCACAAATTTCCTACCACTGCTGCAGTATCATTAGTTCTTGCTTATCTGTATAGGACTAGTTATTTCTAGATCTCCCTGCAGGAAAAGTATAGTCTACTGCATAGTCTCTAAAATTGCAGTATATACTAGTATAGAATGTGTCATTTCCTAAAGGAATGTATCCTCTCTTTAAAGTTGCAGTAAATAACAGTTTGAAAATCAACAACAGTGTTAAGTCAACTCTAAGTGAACTAACATATTATGGTAATTTCTGATTTACAATGATAAAAGATAAAAAAGATAAAAGTTGTAAAAAAAACTTCAACTATTCTCATTCATTCAAGATTAATTTGGAGGAGTTTATCCACTCATGTTTTATTTCCAGGAGTATTTTGAAATTCTCACATAAATATTAGCAGCTAGATTATTATGTAATTTTTTCCAAACTCTTTGCTGTAAATTAACAATTTTATAAATTATTTTAAAGATTTTCAAATTACTGTGAAACATTATTGTGACCAATAGTCTAGTTCCATGACTTGAAGGTTAAGAGGTACTAAATATTTTGTGTGCATTGGTTACCTCTGAATTGGTACTGTAGACTTATTTACTGCCACAGAATTCTTCCTATGAAATAAGGTTAATATCCAGAGCAATCAGATATTTCATTCAGAAAAGAAATTAGAACTGATGAGTCCTTAAAGAAAAATTAGTATTTCATATCTGCCATATTTTTGCAAAAATATTTTAATATGGCTTTTCTATAGGTTTTTACCACAGCAATAATTTCTTTGTTTTGCCTAAAATATAAAAAGAGTAGATGTTGCTAAAGGATAGCAGAGAAACCACCAGTAATGCTTCTGTTTCAGGCTGTTTAAATTTACAAACCTATGAGACTTCTTTTGCTACCTAATGTTAACGAGACAGATAAACCACTGTATTCTTGTCTGAATGTTACTGAAGTGTTGCATGAAATTCAGCCTAGGACCATATTTGTTCTGCAACCTATTAACAGAAACCCTCAACTATACTTACATTTTTATGTTATCTTTTTCTGTCGACAAATTTTTCATTGAGGACTGTGCAGCAGAAAGATTTTTCTGGTACTCATTAATTAAACAGTACTGTTGTTGCTTCACTGCCTTAATAGCATCTACTTCTTGAAGCAGCCTACCCCAACAGGACACCACAGGCTCTCTGGTTTGCAGCTCTGCCCTGTTTGATCCTGTTGCATCAGGAAACGCTTCTTGACTATCACACAAAGATTTTGCTTTCCATGTTTCCAGTTCAGTTTGTAAATTCTACAATGAAGCCCACCACAGAGAGAGGATTAAAAGAGGATCTTAAACGTTTTCAGCACAAAATACAGTTAAATAGATACATCTACAAACATATACTTGCTCAGTCACATGCAAATGAGCATGCATGCCTGTGCACATCATGGAAGCACACGCACAATCATAGGTGTATCTACTCCTACACTCTAGAAGAGCAGTACAAGATACGGTATTTACATCGACGTATTTGCATTAAGGCACAGGGTTTGTAGATTACCTGGTAGACAAACTGACTAATCATGCAGTCAAACCCCAGTTAAGACTATATGCAACAATTTTGTTTTGCCCACGTGAATCGTAATTCTGTAAGTGTATCACTACATTAACAATGAGGAATGGCTTTGCAATTTTCATACCTCCAGCTCCTTTAGTTGTTCATTTATAAGCACGACATCCAATTCAGCCACTTCATTTTTCAGCTCATTGACCTTTTGTTCCTCTTCAAAATACTCAGTGTTTACTTGCACTACTGGAAATAGTTCCTTCTGGATAACCACTTCCGCACCTGCGTCCTACAATACAAAACAGGATTCTTATTTCTGAAGGTGCTAAGCCAACAAGTTTTCCGATGGCAACATTTTCCTTCACATGTTTAAGCCATGCCTAAGTGCTGCTGTGTCTTCCCCCACAGCCTCTGTGAGTCAGCCTGGACCCAGAGGCTTGAACCTCCATCCCTACCCCCTACTTCTGCAGTCACCCTGGCTTGCTGGCACTGCTTAGATAGCTATAAAATCTCTACCTAGCATTTTAAGTTTGAATCTCTGATATCCCCAACCTTTAAATAACATGCCCCCCTGTAGCCACCTCTGCTACCAATAAATTGACAGGTCTATCCTGTCTTCTCCCGCTCCTCCTTACACATTCATAGACCTTTAACCTCTCCTCACATCCACGTTCCTTCTGCTTAGAAGTTGCCTTGAGATACTGCTGTGTCCTTCACCAGGACCATCTCTTCAACCGTTCTTCACAGGGCGACTCATGCATGAAGCAGCTTGACTGTGACACAAAGCCACGGCTGCTACCGCCACAAGTGCTATCCGAAATCAGGGGTAAGACCAGAGCGTTGGGGAGCCATGTCTCAGTCGGGGTGGGGAGGAAGGCAATGAGGGGCTCTAGAGCCAGTCCCTGGTGCTGCCATCGATTCCCACAACAACAGAAGGACAAGTCACGCAGGGTGTGGCCAGGTTTAACAGCCCATCGGCTGAGCTGAGGTCGTTGCCCAAGTGGATGCTCTTAGCCAGCCCCAGTTCAGATGCAAAACGTAATCAGCTAAATCACCTTCAGTTATTGCAGACAACAACATAAATGAAACGTCACAGGCTTACTGGGTCACACGGCAATACCTTCAAAGTCTTTCTGCATTTCCCTTCCCCCAGTACGTGTCTACATCAGGTGTAAACTGTGATCTGTTCCACATATAGACTTCATGTGAGTGAATGCATATAAATATACAGATATGACTACCGTGTGAGGTTCTCCATGGTACCAACATATAAAATGAGCAACAATAAAAAATGCTTGTTTGATAAACTTACTATCTTGCTACTTTAGACACTATTTTACTAGGAAGCAGCCAGCTATGCCTGCAGCTGCATCGCTTTTAAGCTGTCACTACTGTCTGTCTCTGTGTGTCAGGACTATCCAAAATATCATAGAATCATATACCTTGCTTTCAAGTGTGGGAAACATGAAGCACATTGTAGACATTATCTGAAAAGAATAACTCTATTTGAACTCTTTTGGTTATTTTCAGTCAAAACTGAAGGGGACCACTCATGGAAGTCATTCAGAGAACTTTTCCATTTCTCTGTGTACACATCGTAACAGTTATACCAATTCAGACATAAGATTTTATCTTAAGAGACTTTGGAGTGCCATAGAACAGAAGCAAGTAGAAAAACTTAGCTAAGCTATTACAGAGCGAGGAGGGAACTCACTTTACCAGAATGAACTATGTACGCATCAAAACACACAGAAAAGTAAGTGTCCTGACACTAAGAAAAACCTCAGGATTGCTGTGTACGTGTTTTGCTTGTATGACATTCTTAACGTACACCGTGGCACTGCCTCCCCACACAGAGCGTCAACCTCCCCACACAATAGTTTTAAAGTTTCCCTTAGTTTTTCGGTCCATCAGATGGCTGGAGAGGGAGGAAGATAGGAGAAGGGAAGAGAATGGGGGTTGCTAACCAGCTACTGTCTTTCATGTACAAAGCCAGGGCTCGCCTGCTGACTTTTCAACAGTGCAGGCCTGTAGAAAACTGCCACACACGAGTCTGGCTTCAGGCTAGGGTACAGCCCACAGTCTAAATCTGTTCTTATCCAACACCTTCCTCAGGAAACCAGTGGAACCTACTTCCCCTTGCCTTTGCAAGCTCCAAATAAATTGAATACAAACACTTAGATTTAGAAGTGAAAATCAGTCAATGAGAAAAGAGGAGAGAAAAGAGATATTCAGTTGGAAGGGACCTACAACAATCATCTAGTCCAGCTGCCTGACCACAAGTCAAAGCATGCTACTAAGAGCATTGTCCAGATGCCTCTTAAACATTGAGAGGCTTGGGGCATCAACCACCTCTCTAGGAAGCCTGTTCCAGGGTTTAACCACCCTCTCAGTACAGAAATGCTTCCAAATGTCCAGTCTGAACCTCCCCTGACGCAGGTCTGAACCGTTACCACACATCCTATCACTGGATCCCAGGGAGAAGAGCCCAGCCCTCTCCACTTCCCCTCCTCAGGAAGCTTCAATGAAGTTGCCCCTCAGCCTCCTTTTCTCCAAACTAGACAAGCCCAGAGCCCTCAGCCTTTCCTCATAGGACACCCCTTCCAGCCCTGTCAACAGCTTTGTTGCCTGCTTCTGGATACATTCAAGGACCTTCACATTCTTCTTCGATTATAGGGCCCAGAATTGTGCCCAGTATTCAAGATGAGCCCGCATCAACACTAAATACAGTGGGATAATCACATGTCTTGACTGACTGTGTTTAATGCACCCCAGGATGTGGTTTGTGCTCTTGGCTGCCAGGGCACGCTGCTGACTCATATTGAGCCTCATGTCAACCAGCACCCCCCACACCCCTTTCCTCAGGGCTGCTCTCTAGCTACTCCTCTCCCAATTTATACATGTGCCTGGCGCTACTCCGTCCCAGGTGCAAAATCTGGCATGTAGAGTTATTAAATTTCATCCCATTAATGCCCAATGCTCCAGTCTGTCTAGATTCCTCTGCAAGGCATCTTAGCCCTCAAGAGAGTCAACAGCACCTCCCAGTTTGGTATCATCAGCAAACTTGCTAATGGTGCATGCAACTCCTGCATGTAAATCATTGATAAATATATTCAACAGAACTGGCCCTAAAATTGAACCCTGAGGAACATCACTGGTGACCAGTTGTCAGCCAGATGTAGCCCTATGTACAACAACCCTGTGAGCTCTGCCCTTCAGCCAGTTCTTCACCCAGCACACCATGAAACTGATCATCCTACAGCAGGACAACTTGTCCAGAAGGATGCTATAAGGGACAGTACCAAAAGCCTTACTAAAATCCAGAAAAACATTCACCGCCTTCCCTTCATCCACTAAGCAGGTGACTTTATCATAGAAGGATATCAAATTAGTTGAACAGGATTTTTTCCTTTCTGAACCCATGTTACCTGTGCCTGATCCGTGCCAGTTCTATTCAGTATCTTTATCAATGATCTGGATGAGGGGACCGAGTGCACGCTCAGTAGGATTGCAGACAACCCCAAGTCAGGCAGGAGTGTTGATCTTCTTGAAGGTAGAAAAGCTCCACCAGCCTCATTGCTCTTCTCTGGACGTGCTCTAGCACCTCAATGACTTTCTTGTAATGAGGGGCCCAAAACTCAACACAGTATTAGAGGTGCGGCCTCACCAGTGCAACTCTAACCATTGATCTTCTGGGATCCAGAAATCCCAGTACGGGTGGCTGTTTCCACTCTGATATTTTGACAGTCATCTCTCCCAGCTACTGTTAACACTCAATAGTGAGGTCAATGAAGGAGTTGTCCAGCTCATTCCCTCAGCTTTGCACAAGTGAAGTCATTCACAGTGCGAATGTCCTGAGGTCCCCGAAAGATCAGCAGTTTCAGGTTAGCAACCTCTCATTACCTGCCTTGTGTGTACGGGTGACAAAACCTGTTGGAATCACGGGTATGTTGCAGGTTTTGCATCATGGTCAAAGTGGGTCCAAGCCCTGGGGGCTTGTAGAGATCATCACTTTGATGTCTTGCACGCTTCACACGTGCAAGGCTTGGGCAATAATTTGGAGAAAATACATCTCTGTAACACTACAAAATTTAACGGAATTACATACACATTTCTAGTGAACAGACACACACTCATATGTACTGACACGTATAAGAACATGTTTGTCAGGCACCCGAAGAGTCTGCCCCAGCTCATCCTTGCTTTGACAGATACCCTGTAATGGGCTGCCTGACAATACTCTGCTTTCCTCCAGAAGCAGATCATTTTGCTTCTCTTTCTCTGACATATTACCATTTACATCTTGACCCTAAGAGAAATGATATAAAAGAAAACCTGCTTGTGTGACCACAAACATTGTATTTTAACATTAAATCTCTGAATGGCAAAAATTATTATTTATGAAAACAAGCAGGACAAACATTGTGCTGCAGTTCTAAACAAGTCTTACTCTTTTAAGAGAAGCTCTCAAAGTTCTTTGGTAGAGTCGTATTACCAATTTTCTCATCTACACACCTTATCCCTTGGTAACCTGACCAAGGATACCCGCTTTAATTACATGCAAGAGAAAGCTACATGCAGGTTGCATTTAAATGGAAAACTGCAGTTTTGAGTAGACATCATTGGCTTGTTCCACACTTGTTATAACAGGTTAAGGGAGTTCTTCTCCACATCTCTGATTTATAAACATATATTTACAGAAGGCTTAATGTCATTGAAATCAGGGACGCAATATAGGATGCAATACACAAAAGGCATTTGAGAGACAGACATCTCTTCAACCAGCCTTCCACTGTTATTACTGTCAACAAATATACTCACATCACGCATTTCCAAAGGCTCCTTTAACTCCACTGCTGCAGGGCTCTCTCCTGCAGCGACAGGAGTGTCAGAAGTGATCTGTATCTCTCTCTTCAGCATTTTATCTGCCTTATCTTCCATTTGTATTTCATTACCAAACTCATCTTTTAACTCAAGGGCTTCACTGAAAGTATCTTCCTCCTTTCGCTTGACATTTTCAAGTCTTTCTTCCAGATTCCTGTGTTCACTCTGAAGTGTTTCAATCTCATCCTTAATAAACTTCTGTCCTGGTGAAGAGGTGTGTTGTTTAACAGTTTCTGCTAAAACCAAAATCTTCTTTAACGTGTCTCTGCATCGACTAAGAGCTGCTTGTTGTCCCTTTAAACATGAAGAAAACATTTTATTGAGAAGTATCTTCACTCAATATACTTAATGCCAAGATCTGAAGTCAATCACTAAAATCATATATATTTGTTGTGAACAACAAACTGTGCTGAAAAGTACATGCAGACCTATTTGCTGCAGAAAGTCAAATACTAAGCCACCAATTTTAGTCAGTCATTTCTACGAACAGAGAACACTTGCAGCGATAAGCATTATGACAATGATAAAATAATTAGTATGCCGTGAGGTGCCTGATGATCTTTCCAAGTTCTGAACAGATAACACCCTCTATCTCCTACTCCTTTCTACTTGTTAGAGGTATAGCAAATGCTGGAGGAAGGGGAATTGCAATGATCCATATCTGAGCTATGGTTTCAGCTTTCGGTAGCTCTCTACACTCACAGCTACAAGACTGTTACCCACTCTGCCAAAGTGCAAAAGAATGTGTACATATGCACAAAGGACACTTCTTAAAACTGAACTTGGCTCACTGACATTTTCCTAAGCTTTCCACTCTGCCTAACTTAAAGACACTTACTAACACCAAACTTAATGATCTCTTTCCTCATTACACCCAGAGGGGAAAAAAACTCCAACCAACCAAATTGAAGAAGCCTATGTGCTTCAGCTAGGACAATTCTACCTTCAGTTCAGCTGACAGTAAAGGTCCACTCAGTTCACTAAGAGTGGTTTCAGGCCTACATTTACCGTGATAAAAGGAACACCACACATATTTCATATTTTAGAAAGATTTCATAGTTGTTCAGTTTGACATCATTAGCAGTTCTCCTTTATAAATGTGATGGTCTAAATGTGATGGTCTCTACAAGGCCCTAGAGTATGGGCCCACTTTCTCCATGATGCAAAACCTGCAACATACCTGTGATTTCAACTGGTTTTGCTCAGCTGATGGTTGTTCCATTGCTGGACCTTCACAATTAGCAAGCTTCTCAGAGACAGTTTTCACCTCAGTGCTCAGGCCTGCTATCATATTCTGAAACAGCTGGTGCTCCCGAACATGACTTTCCAACGTCTGCACTATGGTCTAGAAATCAAGGAGTTTCTAGGATTAGTCCACCATTAGCTCAGACAACTATAACCCATCCACAGACTGTCACAGCTTTTCCAGGACCTCTGCAGCACAAAAAACTTTCGTGTTTTCCATAAAATACCCAGCAAACCACAGGTGCACAGAAGATATCATGCCCTCTTCCTAGCACCTCATGGACTTCACCCTGAAAAAAATCTTCATTAGCATAAGGAAACAGAAGTTTGCATTCCATAAGAATATATGTTTAAAAAGGATGTTTTCTATTCAAAATGGATGACAGATTAGATGCAGAATGTCACACAGGGTGCAAATGCAATTTCCACTAAACTGAGTGGAACTAATCACAAACAAGATGCAGGAAGAGCCATGCATCCTTCCAAAAGAAAAAAAAACTAACGCGGCTTGGAGATTATATGAACAAATGCTTCATATTAGACCTGTCTGAATCTGTTTATACAGGTATAAAATATTATTCTTCACACTTACCTTGGTCTCATTTGTTTAGACATTTATCCCTCTGGAAAGCACAAGGCTGTGAAAAATGTGAGCTTCTGTGCTCTTTTTCCCCACACTAAGAGACAGAGGAATACCCTGCCATTCCACAGAGGAACTTTCACCTCTCCCAGCTTTACCCATAAACTTGCCAGCTGAATGACACTACAGGCAAACAGTGAGAACTGCAGTCAACAGGCATACCAACAATCTCACAAGGAAAGAGAGTGAGGTCCTAACCTGTAGCTGGCTGAGCAGATTCTCATGTTTGTGCTTTAATTCCTCCCATTCCACCTTTGTGAAGCAGGGATCCCCAGTGTGAACCTGCAGGTGATCTTCCTGGCTTTCCAATTCATTAAATCGGGAAGTTAAGTCTTCTGCTTTTTGCAGGAGGTCGGCATAGTTTGTCAACAGAGCTTGCTTCTCCTGCAAACCAGGCTGAAGGTAAAAACCCATCTCCTGTTGCTGTTTCTCCAGTTCAGCCAGAGCCTGTCTCAGATCTTCTCTGCTTGGCTCATATTGATCTCTGTTGAATTGAAGTTGCCCTTGAGGCCTGAGAAAAAAATACTGCATTTAATAGTATTAATTTTTTTTCACTCATTACCTAGAAAATGTCAATTTGTGAACAAATCAACCATTAGAATGAACTTCAGCATACTGAATACTTTTCTTCAGGTTTTAAATTACTGATAAGCTTTTGACTGGAATTTTCAAGGTGATGAAAACAAAAAAAAGTGAAGCTATCGCTGCTGAACTGGATTTTAATGCAGGACAAGTGACTCTTACACCGTAACCTATAAACTCACAGTTTACAGCATGTGATGCTCATGCTCTGTATTTTTCTGCTTTTCATTACAGCTGAAGTTCTGTTTAAAAACTACAATATGGCTATGAAACCTTTTTCCTTGGCAACTTCTTCTGAGAGTCTCCTGAAAGAGAATATTCTATAGAAGATACACATTGCATTGGTTGAGATGGGGCTGTGGGAGTGCTTTAGAGATACAGACAACAAAACCAGCATATGCAGTATGGGTCATGTTAGCACAACCCAGTGCCTACCACCTTCCTGACCTTGACATTGGATTTCAGTTTGTGTGGTTTGTAAGCACACATGCTGATCTGCTGCAGGTGAACAAGTTGCATTTGTCCACAGGAAATATGCAGCTATGATCAGTGAGACAAAAGTAACATTGTATGTTTACATTTAGTGATGAAGCTCGGTTATTTTCCAGATGGAACTTCAATGCCAACATTTGAAAATATAATCCCACATCAACAAATCCAAATAAATAAAGTCTGGTTATAATTCTGTAAAGTACAGCAGGATAAATAAGGACAAAAATAAAGCTTAAGTGTTTCGGGTTTTGCTCCTCAAGATTCCTATTTTTTGGCAAATGATGAAGCGCAGTGTCACATATAATAAGTACTCTTGCTTCAGGTTCCCTATTCCTGCTTCACACTGCTGTCTTTACCATAATCTGTAATTCACAGGCCTGATCCTGAAAGGTCCTGAGCATCTCCTCAGGCGTGCTGAGCACCCCTTCTTTACCATACTGTGAAGAGGGTGCTCTGCATTCTGCTGTGTTGGATCCAGTATAGCTGATGTTCTGTCTTTCTGAATGCCACTTGTATTGCTTGTACGGAGTGCTCATTAATAAGAGAAGGCAATTGAATATTCCCAAAAATAATTATTTTTAAGAATACATTCCCTGGTCATTTTTAAAAAAGTATACAGCAGGCCTACTCTAGCTTCCATTGATCTCAACAGCAAATTTCCCACTGATTTTACTGAAAGTCAGTTCAAGGATGTTTCGGCAGACAAATATCTTGAAAGTGTCTGCATGTTTTAAAGGACCAAATTGGCTCTCAGATACAGCAGCCACAGTGCTAATGACACTAAAGTGCTTTTGCTGACTTAACAGCACCAGCTGCCACAGCCAAGAAAGCCTCCCATAGAGCCAGAATAAACCAGGCTTTAAAAACTCTAAAAATCCCAGCCTCCTGGTTTTACCCCAAACACTCTTCCACAGCAGTACGAATCTGTGCAAAGGTAGACCCCACCTCTGCGGGGGGACCATGCCTGGGGCACAGAGCCCAGATCACGCTGCAGGGAAGGGCCACCGCAGTGGTAAATCAGTGCACCCTCACTGCATAGTCTAATGAAACAACAAGCAATGGGTGCACTTTTGTAAAAAAAAAAAAAAAATTTTAAAAAGTGGCTGAGCTACTTTAGTACCAAAACGGAATCCGAGGCAAGCTGGGCGACCCCATCAGCTGTCATGCCTCTCCCCTTACACTTCCTGGCTACACCCACCACTTCACCATTCAACCCAAACTGTGACCTGCCCCTCCACAACACTGCAGAAATAGAAGTATTTTTGTACTGTTCTGTCCCCAAAGAACACAAATTCAGTGGAACTGGTGCAGGAAGAATAGAAGAAAGTCAATATAGCAGTGAGTGATCTGTACTGCCTGTTGGCAAATTCCACATTACCTTCTATATTCAGTGGCTAACCAACAGGTGCTTTCCCACTGGTTCTGGAGCTCAGAAATAGTCTGCTGAACCACTGGCTTCTTATTTTTCTCAAATTTCATTAAAGTTTCTCCTAGAGCTACCATGTCCTGTATTTTGGCCTCTCCTGCATCTTTGACAGCTGTGATTTCCTGTATTAAACAAGAAGCAGAAGCAGTACATATACACCTATTTTTGGTTACAAAATAAAAGGTATTACCAATGATTTTTTTGATACTTTGTACACTGCTGTTCAAGACAAAATAATTCTCCTTCCAGTATATTGCATAACTTATACATAAATAGATAGATCACCTAGTTTTAGAAAGTCTGGAACAATGAAGCTGATTTATTAATTATTCTCTACATAACAAAACTAATATTGTGTTGACAAATAAAAAAAAATGCTCCATATCTTAGGGAGAGATATTTGTCACAATAATACGCCTTCCGCAGAATGAAATACGTAAACCCCAGCACCCTCCTTTGTGGCTACTCTATTAGGAGGCCTCCTAAGTAGGCAGAGAGAGGAGACACCAAAGAGGACATTGAGGCCTGGAGACCCGCCCAGGCATTGGAGCAGCTCAGCATAACGGCACTGCAGGACACCCGAGAAGCCACACGCTTTGCAGTGCCTCTTTGGATACCCCAGCTGCATTACTGACCTCCCTCTCCACCTCTGGAGTAGGCTATGATGGGAAGGTGCAGGGCCACCAGCATCTTATGCATTCAGTGCTGCTCCGTCCAGAGATGCAGGAAAGATTCTCATCTTACACGCATAATAAACTATGCAAAAACAAAACAAAAAAAACCCCAAACACCCCCACCCCAAATAAGCCACAAAACCACAGGCAATCACCAGTGACAGTATCTTTTAGGAGGTACTGACTCATTAAGCATTCCCCTGATATTAGCATGAGCTGTGAAGTGGAAAAGAAATACATTTAACACAATACCTTTATCTGATTAATCCTTTTGTCTGATGCCAACTCACTTTCCTGTGAGTTTAGGTTATTAACAGCCTTCTCAAGCTTCTTGATCCAGCAAGAAACATCCTGGGCAAGTTCTTCAAAACTCTGTCCTTCCACTAGAATTCTCTCAGTATTCTCTGCCATTTCACTTACATGTGTTACCAGTGTCTTGTATCTATTAATAAGATCACCGGCTTCTGAAATAGTTTCATCTTCTGTCAGCCCAGCCTCCCTCAAGAAATTTGCTAGCTGAGCCATAGAGTCAAACATTTTTCTGAAAAAGGCAAAAAATTAATAAACATCTATTTTTTGAAAGAACATGGAGCAATTCTCTTTAAAGACAGTCCTTAGACAGCAATGAGAGAAAATGATACCTCTGCATTAATAGCGTTTTATAGAAGTTTTCAAGTTTTGTCTCATCTTTTCTGATCTCTTCTAGTTTTAGTTCTTGAGCAGTGAGCCACTCTTCCAAGACCATGCTGCTTTCTTCAAGGCTAAAAGGAGTATAGATACAGATACAGGTCAAAATGGGAGGCATTACATGACTAAAACCTGCTAACAGGAGTGTTTTGCTGAAAAAAGTAACATATCATGCGCCTGATCAAGCAAAGTTTTAAGCACAAGCATAATTTTAAGTATCTCTGTGTCAGTGAAACTATCCATAAACACATACTCCCTGTAACACCGAGTCTGCTACGAAGAGAAAGAGCACGAGGCATACAACAAAACACTCACTACGCTTTATTAAAATAGCATCTTTAATGAAAAGCAGGGCTGTTTGCCATTCACCATAGTTGTTTAATAATGAATCATTTTATAACCCTTGTGATGAAAATGTCAGAAATGACATTAGTTCCCTACCTACTGAGCTGCTGGAGAGAAGCACCAAGTTTCTTTTCCCGTTTCTGACATTTGGAGATCAATCTTTGTAGTTCTGTTTCTTGATCTCTCACACGGCTGTTAAGGTGGTTAATGCTTGCTTCGGGCATGTAATGCTTTACTTTATTCAATAAAGTTTTAACCTCTTGGATATCGCTGTCTTTGCCATCAGATGTTAGGAAGTGCTGAGTAAGAGCATAAACACAAGATGCATTTGTCAAATTTTCTGTTGTATAACAGATATTTATGTTAACAGGAGATGAAGAACTCTTGTATCTCCACCAATATTTTCTACAGAAATTGCAGTTCCTGAAAAGGAATATAAGTTAATTCACAGTTTGCTGACTATTCCACTTGTAAATGGAAAAGCTGATGTTTGTAAAATCAGGAGAAAGTGAAGTAGACGACTTCTTTCCTACAGCACAAATGCACACGCAAGAAATAGGGAAGCAGCAGTCAAATCTAGCGCTGCCATCACTATGTCTTCTGCTGCTGCTTAATTGGGATCACTTCTTGCAGATGTTGTGGCTTTTCCATCTCTTTTCTGTTGATTCTGTCTGACTTTGAGTGAAAATCTGGCTAAACAATGTGAATGCAAATTTTTCACATTTGAGTCCAATGGGAGTCAGAATTTCATTTTACTCTTTACATATTTGACTTTCTGCATCTTTGCACACTGAAGTAATTGCTCAAGGTCCATTGACTTTCACTAACTACTGTCCTGTCTCTCACTTGCCCAATTACGTCTGAACTTGAACACTGATGTTCCATTTTAGCGATGTTACATTTTCATTCCACTTCTTGTCCTAATGCTTTAAGTTACACAAAATGTGCTTTCAGTCTCAAGTTACAAAACCACTGCAGGTGAATTAACTCCCAACAATATTCCCCTGTGTAAAAAAGTAAAACCTCAAGAACAATCAGCTTTAGAAATTAGAACGTTTTAATACTTTACCTTTAGCCTCTGCAGTCTTTCTTCCAGTATCGGTTTTGTTTCTGAGGGGTCAAAGCAGTCCTTCAAAGACAGCTGAGTGCTGCTGAACCAGTCATTAAAATTCTTGCACTGACCTGAAAAAAGATATGTTCAATTTTCTTCATTAATTGTGGTCTGTGAAAGAAAATCTTATTTAACCTGAAGGTTTCAGACAATTTGTAATCACATTTATCAGTGCTACTGTCAAAGGTTGCTTTTCACTACCGACGATGTGACAGAAAACGCTGCAGTTCATACTTTTTTTTTAACCCAACATTAATTGGCAATAAACACAGCTGTTCACTTGGGACAGACAGTCTGCTATACATAGCACTTGCAGTAAACAAGACCTGGATTACCCTATTGGCAACTTCTCTCATTTCCACACAAATAAATATTACTCAAAACTATTTAAAGATGAGACCACCTTTGGGCCTGATGCTATGCCTGCACAGTCCTGTGTCTGCATAAAACAAAAAGTAACTAATAATACTATTCATTCTCATAACTAAGGTTAAATAAAAAATGACTAGAAAAAATCAAAAAGTTTTATTTCTGTGTTTTTAAATTGAATGTTCTTTCTGAATTATGCTTTATACTTATTTTATCTATTTTATAAAATGTAAATATAAGAAACAAAATACTTTGATTCAGATTGAGTAGTTTGTTGGAATCAAAAGCCATTTTTATCCAAATCTTAATCTTGTTCAGAACCCTGAAGCAGTTGGAGATATCGAAGCAGTTTCAGCCACTGAACCAAAAATAAATTAATTGCACAACCTTCAAGTGACTATGATGGTCAATACAAACTTATAAAGCTACATAAATGTGAAATGTGTTTGCTTACGGTTCAAAACACCAATAAAGTGATCTTGAAACACATGTTTCTTCTTATTAAATAAATCAGTGACACATTTAAGCTGCTTATTTAATTCATCCACATCAGGACAATCTGTCTCTTCTTGAAGTAATGTCACATGGTGTTTTTGTTGCAGAATTTTCTGGTATATCTCCTAAAGTTAAAACAAAAGGACAACCGTTAAAACCAAAAATTTGAAGTGCAAGTGAAGTTCATTGTACAGAGCTGCTTTAGTACAAACTGGAGTTTTGCAAAAAGGTATCTAGTCCTGCCTATGAGACAAAATAATTTCTTAAAGTATATTGACATTAACAAGGCAACCAATAGGTAGATATAAGCACTAAACTCTCCTTGAGCAGTGTATATACATCTGTATGCATACATAACCACACATACATTCACTCATGCACATTTTGGCATCACAGAATAGATATGTGAAGTACACAGTAATATAGTATGTTCCAGAGCACATAATACCTAGAAACTATAATGCCTCAGCTGCCATGGACACTATTCAACCCCTAAATTACTTACTCTGCATGTCAAGTCCCTTTCAGGTGGGTTGAAAGATAACTTAGGGGAGTTGGGAGAATTAATTAAAAGCTACACCTTTCTTCCGATGCCTGTGAATTCACTGCCCCAAACTCTAGTGGGTCTGACCCCCAGAATGTGCATAATCCACTCACTGCTCAACAGGAGGTTTAAAACTTGCCAGCCTTGAACCTCCAAGCAGGAAGCAGCTCGCTCTTCACCTCTCTCCCTGGTGCCAAGAAAATGGAAAGTTGGCTGATATCGCCTACTGGGAGCTCCCCTTGCAGGCAGGCTGAGGTGGCACAAAGACAACCTCTGTATATTACCCAGTCTTGGAAAAGATACAACCCAGTACCCTCATCACTACTGCTTCAACGTATCTTGGGTGGTATACTGTTGTTGTGCCTATCACTAACCATATCCAATAGCTGCAAGGGTAACATCCAGTGAAAACAGAGTTTACGTCTCTGGCAGCTTAAGGAAATATTCAAGCCAGGCTCTTCACTTGACTTATCCCAGCAGTTTTACAGCATATACAGGAGAAACACTTACAAAGACTTGCCCAGGAGAGAAATAATGAACAGAATTACAAAAGATGCATAATTTGTGGCACGCTACCTCTAATTTAGTAAATATCTCTAAGGTGTCAGAAGGAGATAAAGCTTTTAAAAGTGATTCAGTCATTCCAATCTGTGTTTTGGCCAGATCAAGGTCTCCTTTTAGTTCTGCTGTATTCACGCTGAGTTCACTGGTCCCCCGCTTCATTGACAACAGCGCTTTGATTAGCTCCATTTTTTGCACAACAGATGATCTGATGACCTTAAAAGTGCAAATAAACATACATAAGAAATTCTAAAGGATTGATTTCCTAGAATATAACAGAACTCCACGATAGACATAAAAAGCAATGAAATTATCTGAAGTCCAGATGTTTCAATCACAGCTTGTTCCAGTTTCCTTCCCTCCCACGCCACAAATTGAAAAAGAATAGTATTTAAGCCCTGCTTTTCTGAAGAGGAATTATCTCAGTTCATTTTTATTAGAGATGCATTTACTGGTGCTGTTTTACTAATAAGTTTATTTGTCAGTCTGCTCTCAGCTGGATAAAGGCTTTACACACGCTTCAGCTATCAGGAAGAAGAGGGTGCCAGCTATCTCTAACACACCTCCCTGCAGTGATCCCACCGGGGCAAATTCCCCGCAGTGATACAAAAACCTGGCAAGGACAACAGAAAGGTGGGGAGCTCTGGCTCAAGACTACTAAGGAGCATCGGGTCCTTAACCTTACCCTTAAGGCTTCCACGGATTTGCATGAGACAGCAACTCCGTAGGATCATGGCCACACACCGAACCACCACCCCACGGGGCTCAGGGTGTGTGGTGCTCCTGAGGAACACACTGCACACAGTACAAGGTTGCTGAGTCCTTTCCTAAGCTCCTTAGATCACTTTACCCAGCCAATTCCTCCGAGTTCACTGCCTGCTGAGGGTAAACACCCAAATATCCAACCCGGCTCAAGCTCAAGGTGCATCTGACAGAGACCGGGAGTGGATGATTAGGGAACTGCTACAAGATCAAGGTAGGCCAACATGGTCTCAAACAGTAGTGAAGAATTTATTCTCTGCTGTGTGAAGTTAACACAAACAGATGAAGATTTCCTTGTGATATCCCAAAGGAAAACATCACAGTAAACACCACTCTATGCAAACAGCTACATACTACCAAGACACATTAAGCCATATCTAGGTAAAGGTACAGTTTAACATAGACAGTCAGCATGCTGAGATGCTGGGATCCCCAAGGGGATGATGAAGTTGGTCCACTGCACCTTGTTCCTGGCCAACTGCTAAAAGCCAGAAATCACTGATATTGGCCTCTTTCAGTAGGCCTGCAAAACTGTTGGGTCAGGTCCAAGTCCCCAAAAGGCACAGCACTGAGAGAGACCTTTGTGTTTAAAGCGACACATTTGGTTTTAACAGCTCGAGCAAGACAACTACTGGAATGTCACTGCTAATAGCCAACAAAATGCCTCCAATTATCTTTGGGTAGATTTAAGTCAAACCAAGCAGTGATTGTGGAAAAGATGATACTAGAAGCACGGCTGTAGCAGTGAGTACTGGGCGTATTAGTTGTAAAAGCTTCTTCATACCTGTAGCTCCAGAGGAGATTCATTACTATTCAGAAGTTCTTCTATCTCAGCCACTGTGTTGTCAAATTTCTGGAGTTTCTGCTCTTGGACTCTTAAGCACGCCTGAAGGTGGAAAAAAACCACATCGGTACTTGAGTTTTCCCCTAAATTAAATTTCCGTGTTTCTGCTAGAAAATTATATTACTAATATTCTGATTCTGCATTTTGGTATATAAAACTCCTGCAACTGGTCCATCTCCTGATTTTCATTTTAGCAATTTAAACATTTTTTTGTATTAGAGTCAGAAACACACAATGTTTCTCAGGCAAAGCAGTTGTTCATGTAAGTCTAGCATAAATTTAACAAACTTTATTATTTTACTTGTATATTAACCGAAGTAAATTTGCAGGGTAATTATTTTAATTCTGTATTAACTTCTTGCTGCTTCTATTAAAAAGGGATATTCTCAGATGTTATGAAGTCAAGAACTGGCATCCTGATGATACACTTTGGTAGGGATGTGATAAAATACAACACATGCTGTAAGAACTTATTAAATGTAAATCTTTTTTGTATGAAAAGACCTCTACTCATTTGAATGGATTTTGGAACAAGCCAGTAATATCAAAATAAAATACCAGCTTTGACTTCTGAAACAGGATATATCTAAAATAGTCCCACTGTCTCATATTCCCAAATCGATATTCCAAACTAAGGACAAAGTATTCCTTCGCAGTCTCTGTACAAGCAGTCATCAAAACCCATTCACGTGCTGCAGCCCTTAAAAGAGTTCCCATCTGCATACTGGCTCCAGCGGAAAGCAGAATTTCGCTCACACTGTTTATACTGAAACCATATTTAAATATACAGTCAAAAAATTCACTACTCTGTTCTTTTGTGACAGGCTTCTTGAAAGCACGTGCACTGGTGCTCTGCTGCGTGGTCACAAAGGACCCTGGGTTTCAACCCTGTGCAACATGATACATACTGCAACAGTTGCAGATTTTTTTGTAATTAACATTAATGTAGTGATGTTTCAGGATCAACAACAAAAGAAATAGTAACAAATTGATAAATGAACCTGCCGCCCTCTGCACTTTAAATCATTTTACAAGAATACCAATTCACCAAGTTTGGTTTTCTCTCCTTCTACTCTCTTCCATTATATATACTTCTATAGTAGCTCATGGGAAAAATGGTTACTCTCTCGCTTGCCCTCTCTTCCCTTCTCTTTTGAGAATTATCCTCTTGTGTGGGAGCAGCGGAGTAACCTTGCTGCAACCACCTCCAGCACAGCCCTTCCTAAGCACCCGTAGTGAGGCATGTCAGGGGCATGGTCACATCATGCTGGGCTTGAGCAGTTTCCAAGTAACAAAATGGTTCTTAAGATGCAGTTGCCAGCTGGTGCATTTTTACTGGAGCCCTCAGGGACCTGAACTACCCCCAGGTAAATTCTAACAATACAATGGTAAAGGCAATAATAATGTGACAAAATATCCACCTCTGCACAGCGTGTATACTACTCTTTCAGGGGGAAGATATATACACAAAGAACACCTTGGCTTTTTGCTGCTCTGCAAATTAAAACAAATGAGCAGTGCTAATAGTAGCAGCAGTACTGCAAATAAGCATAATAAAAACCAGGGCATTTGCAGCACTTAAACACTGAGAAGAAACTGCCTGCCTGTTTTCAAACATGCAGATATGGGGTCTGCTTATGCCTCAACCCCACTCTAGTAGGAAATTATTTTTGTTTAATAGATACCAGCTATAAGCACAACCAAGCAGCGCAGCTGGTCAATTATGGCCCTAAAGTCAGAAATTAAAATATTTAGCCCTATATATGATGCTCTTCAATTGCACAGAGCTAGTGCATGTGTTTTTTACACCCAACTACACCGCGATACCAAGAGTTAATGCTATAATCTGTGCGAAAGGGGCATGGGCAGCCCAGGCTCTGCTGATGTCTGCCTGTGTGCAGCCCCTGCAGACCCTTAGCAGCCAGCTACTACCAAGGCTGCATAGAGTTACACCGGGGAGCACACCAGGACAAGGATCGCAGGAGCAAACAAGCCACCTCTTCCAACCTTTTCTTGAACGGTGCATTGCCCAGCCATTTCTGAGGCCCCAGTATCTTCACTGACAAGCAATTTCTAACTAGAAAATTGTTTGCCAATACATGCTCTCGTCCCTTTGTTCTCTAGGTACAATGCAATATGTGCACCACTGTACTCTAGACTACTAGCTTTCCAGGCCTTCTCTTTGCTGTATGTTTGCAAAGCACAAAGGAATGAGGGGACTTTTGTAGTCCAAATCAGCATTCACATTGTGGCATTAATTTAAAACAATTAAGTATACATATATGCTATCTATTTATTAGTTTCCAAGACCTATATCCCCAACACACTATACAATATCTTCAGTGAAACCATCCATGCAGATACAATTGCAAATGTTACAACTTCCTCTGCTTTTGCAGTGCTGATACTTCTACGCGATGTGCATGTTTATAGTCTAAAGTCCATATCACTATAGAATAAGTTAAGGGTAAAAAGTTTCCATTCAAATTACCTTCAGCTGCATAAGGTCCTTTTTGGTCAGACAATGGTCTTCTCCGTTCTCAAGTTCTGCACTTGCCCAAGTGTCAATTGTTCCAGATAAACTAAGAAGTTTGTCCCACAAAGCCTGAGCTCTTCCCAAATTATCACAGTAGTTTTCAATCTTTTCATTGATCTACCATGAGATTCATATACAGAAAACACACACAGATTTCAAAAATGTTGAGTTATATTCTAAAAGCAAACTCAGCATAATAAAATCAGAGCGAGACAAAACCACCCACAAAAATAAGTGCAGCAAGGGAAAAAAATCTCCTGTGTCTTCACAGTGAACTGATCATGGAGAAGATATTTAAATCCCTGCCACACATGTTGCCAAACATACCAATCACAACAGCAGCTTGCCAGTTTTAAGGCAGGTTTAGGAAGGAGCCTTACTCATTAATGTTTATCTACTCTCAGTAAATACCATCTAATCTCAGTATTGATGCACTGCTTAGATCAACAGTGGCAAATATTTCTCACCAAAAGCACCAGCACTGTAATTCTCCAGATTGTCTCCAACGTCTAAATCCACAGAAGTTATTATGGAAGCTTACAGATTCATGCAGAAAGCACAAATATTGCCTTTCTGCATTTCCTAGAATTATTTACTCTCAGGGAGCCCCCATGATATAAATTACCTGAGAGATCAGAAACATAACACCAACACACACTCTGCAAGCTTTGCTCTGGTAAACACTTGGATTTATCTCTTAAGAATCTTTGCCATATTGCATTTAATTTATTCCAAATATTACACATGTGTCAGAATCAATTACTATAATGCATAACAGATAAGACCACCCTGATAAATTATTTTTTACATACATCCAGCCATCTGTCCACAATAATGTTCGCCTCATTCTGAAACGGAGGCTCCTCAAAGCTTCTCATTTTATTGAGCTGGAATTGCAGGTTTTTGCTGATCTGATTTATTTTGTCTACATCTTCAGAGTGATCATTAAATTCCTCTTTTGCCTTTTCAATCTGTGAAAAAGACCAAATGGGATATTTACGAGCACATTCACTTATGACTGTTTATTCAGCAAAACTTTTTTAACTGATATGCTGTTCTTTTCAGTTTAGAGAAACAACACAAAATAATCTATCTTTTATGATGGAGCAGGAATGTATTCTGTGTTGTTATATCCCTGTCATGCTGATAGGAATATTTCCCTGATAGAAATCCGCATCGTTCTGTTCTTGGCCGCTAAACAGCGCAGGGGGAACTATGAATAATCTTTTTCCGACTAAGAGAGCCAAAACCACAGTTTGCTTTAAGAGTTGTAATCGCAAGATCCAAGAGGACCGTACATCCATACACAGAACCTCGGTTACAGAAATAAACAATGCACAAAGTAATAATCATCTGAGATGGTATTACAACTCTACAAAACATAGCCTGGCATTCTGATCCCCAGGTTTTGAACTACTTTAAAAAAAAACAACTTAAATCCTACTTAAACATAACCATTGTCAAATATGCCATTGCCAGAAACTGGAACGTCCCTTTTTCCTGCTTTCTATTTAAACACTAGACTGCTTCTTTGTTCATAATTGTAATGTCAGTATTTACAAACAACACGGAAGCTGGCTGGAAAAGAAACACTGCCCTCTAGTGTCAGGCAATTTGTATTCAAAGCTCTCCTTATTTCCCAGAGACGAGCACTGCATGTTCTCCTACAGATACTGCCAGCCGCTGAGATGAGAGGAGGGACAGCAGAGCAGCACTCACAAACCAGAACAAGGCAGAGAATCTGCTCTGTTATCATTTTATATAAGAGTAAATAACAAATCATCAGCGCTCAAGGACGTGCCCGTACTGTGCCACAGCCACTGCGGACTGCAATTCTGCAAAACTCGGGGTGAGGAGGAAAGGCTGTTAACAGAGCAAGGGGTCTCCATATAAGTGAGGGCAAGGGTATGCGGGAGATCTCTGTAGCAGGAGTCTCCATGATACGAGGTGCCAGAGGTCTCACTGGTGAAACCTAGCAAAGGCCCGGCGTCAGCAGAAGGAGGGGCGGCACACACCAACACCATCCCATTGCCTCAGGAAAGAAACCGCTTACATTCCTTCTTAAATTTAACCGTCCCAGGCACTGCCTGAGAGCAAATGTTCCTGAATGATAGGGGTGATGTCTCAGCAGAAAGCCTAAAAATGGGATCTGAACAGCTCGTTCTATAACCCAGCCAGCAGATGTGAAACCTGTACAGTAAAATGGTCACGATGGACATGCTGCCGTTCACTAAGCCATTAGCCACAGACAACTACGTCCAGTGGTTGTATGCAAACGAAGGGGTGTTCAGCAATACCTGCTCATTCAGTCTCCTCAGCTAACATGAAAGCTACCGCAAATGTTTAACTGCTACCAAAGACAGCACGGAGCAAATGTCAGTTAGGGAGGTCAAGGCTCTTATATAGAAGGTCTGTATTCCAAGAAGGTTCGTAACATAGGAGAAGCGAGAGGAGAAATACCGAACTATGCTGTTATAGCTTCTAACTGCAACACAGTTTGGTCAGCAAAATCAGCATGAGGGCAGAGATTCACGCTGCAAATTTAACCAGCTCAAGGAAATACTGTATCATCAGCCCAGTTAAAACTATTTGGGCCTCCACAAGTCCACACCCCAAGGCAGCATCATGCTGGCAATCCCCAAGCAGTCTCTGAGCACAGTGGTAATGACATACAGCGAGGTACACAAGCTCCAGCCTGGGAAGCAGGACAGATCTGTCATGGCCCACTCTGAGTGGATGGGCCATGGCGACATAGCCTTACAGGTCCTGTTCCTGATCTTGCTTGCTCAGGGCCAGCTGAAGATCTCTGCAGCCCTGCCTGGGACCCAGTGACACAAGCAAGGAGACGATACGGATCTAAATTCTTGGCTATAAGCTACAGTGACAGCAGAGAAACAAGCAGCCCCAAGGAGTTGCATTACTTCTTATTTTTGCTTGAAGTGGTACAACATTTTAAAGTATCTTCTCAGTAACAAAAGAATTTGCTATTTTTGTATATTTACCAACTGCCCACTGTAAGGTTTTTAACTTGGTAGAAAATATACAAATATTCTATATGGGTGAATACGGCTGACTTCAACATCTGGTTTTGGTAGGACAAAATTGCATCTTATTTTCATACTAGATCACCATTTTTCTACAGTTTGTTGTTTGTTTTTTTTAATCCCTCCCCTTTAACAAGACCTTGATTCAGTAAGCGAAACTAGACAGCAACTTAAAACAAAACCAGGGCATGGTCCCTAAATGTATTTTGGAAGCCAAAGTGAAAGCAAGGTCTTCACATTCGCCCTGAAGGCTGGGTGTGCAAGAGCAACCCTACACCCAAATGCTCCCAGGAAAGGCTTTTCTGTCCTTTTCAGTAAATTCTTGTTACTCACCTTGGTTATCAGTCTGTTCAAATTCTTCTTCCCCAAGCAACAAGTCTTCTGTGAAAGCACAATCTCCTGTTTCTGGATAATGCTGGTCAGACTAGTTTTGCAGCTTTGATACTGCTTCAGGAGCTCCAGAGCCCTTGCACACTGCTGCTGGCTATTAAAAAGAGATATATTATTTACAGCCTAAGCATCAAACAGCAGCCTCAACCTCTTGTATGCTTCCTCCTGCTATATTTAAACACGTGGGGAGTTCGACTGCTACGTTTGGAAGAGAGAAAAGCAGGGATTAAACTGTACCAGCCATCAACCTGCAGTATTGTGTGATACCTGGTGCAGTACTTTGACAGTTTTTGGAATCAGAAAGGCCCTTCACCATCTTATGCCTCTGATTCACATTTCACTGTGATGTGACCTGAGCGGTTCAGGTTTAAATGGTACTCTCCACCTGAAAGGTGAACTCAGTCACCTGTAAACTGAAATACAACGTGCAGCAGGTACCACAACAGCTCGCATAGTGGACAATAGGAAACACCACCTCAGTCCAGCCTGCAGAGAGGTATGAAAACAGATTACTCCCACTCACACCTGTGCAAGCCAGGAGGATTAACCAGAACTATGCCAGTCTGTGCAAAAGATAAAGGCACTTTTAAAAACCATAAGAGAAGGACGGATGCCCTGGGTCATCAATCATAGCCTTTCGCAGTCCTCACGCTCTCAGGCTTATCAAACCAAGTTCCTTTAGTCATCTTCCTGCATAAGTGACTGTGTTTTCCCAGCTGTCCTCTTCCATTTGTTTCAGTTTGACTTTTCTTTTTGAATGTGCTGGCATGAAATTCACCGCAAATACAGAAGACACCTCATTCACAGCAGCAGACAGGCTTTTCTTCTGGACATCAATGAAGTCCAACACATCGTTGCCTGCCTACTAAATGATGTGACTGTGATGTCTTAAAAATAGATAAAATTCATGAGCTTTGGCTGCAAACTGCTACGTGTAATTCTTGGCTTTATGATACTTTACAGCATCACAATAGTAACATTTGCTACTGTATCAGTATTTCATTTACTTTAAGGTATGGTCTAAGGCTTTTCTGCTGTTTCATTTTGCAAGCAAACCTCTTAGCTGTACAATACCACTTTAAAACATAGCTTTTCTCCTTACCATTCAGCAAGCAAGAGCTTTGTATCTTCCCATAACCTCTCTGCAACTCTGCACTGTTCATTTGCTTCCTCTGCTTTTTCCTCTTTGATCTGTGGGAGCTTATTAGCAATTTCTCGCATAGATTTCATTTCAACAACAGCACAATCCAATTCCTTTTCCAATTCCGTTAATGATTTTAACCTTTATTAGAAAAAAAAATGAAATACAGCCTTATATTGAAGTAATTCTTTAATTTATTCCCCAATGTAATTATTAAGTTCCCTAGAAATTCAGAGCTGCACATATTGACTATATTAAGCGATATCATAAAAACTCTAATTTGATCTCCAGTTCGTGTAATTCAACACAGTCCTTCAGATGAGTTATGCTGACCTAAGCCCTTTGAGAAAGCAATCCAAAATCCTAAAGGCCAATAGGGTCTCTATGAACACAGTGAATTACTTTGTATTAAAAAGTAAGTGCATTCTGGATATCTTAAAATATGGTCAAAGAAAGCAAGATAGGCCACAGCATGGGATTTCACAATTTAAAAGATGGTGACAGTTTATAATCCCCTCTCCCCTCCCTTCTTCCCGCCGCGTAAACAGTAGTGAGTTGTTTACTCCTTCTTTGCAAGGCTGCAGAGGCTCCTCTGAAACAGTATCAGAGACACACTAATGATGACAGTGGCTTTCTCAGGGTGTTGTAAAATAACACACGGCTTCTACACTGCAGAGTTTCAGATCACATGCATCACTGCTCAGCAAGGAGACCTGTCTCCCTGTTTGACAGTGTTCTTACTGAAAACTAAGATCATAACAATCAAACTCCTCCTAATTTTTCTTCACCAATGCTGCTTCAAGCAAACACATACATAGGAGTTTAAAAGAAAGGAAAAAAATGAGAATGCTTCCTTATTCAGGCTATGACAGAATGAATAAAACATAAATTCACAGCTTTTTTCAAAGCTCCACAGATACTTCAAGACAGATCCAGGTTTCAGTGCTCTACTGCACAAGGGGCCACAGGGCCCTCCGAGTTCAATGACATAATGAAATTAAAAGAGTTTTAGAAAAGAATTTACCTTTGTTGAATAGCTGGAATTGTTGGATCCTTCAAGCCTATCTTGTTAATTCTGTCACGTAGATCCTGAATGTTTTTAAGGAGTTTATTATTTTTTGTGGAAAAAATCTTGTATAAGTCTTTTTCCTCTGTAAGCATCTGTTTACTTGAGGGATCGTAAATCGCACTTAGCTCTTCAGATAAAGTCAGAAGAAGGTTTTCACAGCAAGTCTTTTTCCCACATTCAGCATCTTCCAAACAGATATCAACTGTTTTCAAGCGTTCATCCAAACACTTAGCCTCTTCTGCCATATGAAAAACATCTTGCACAACCTCTCTCCATGCTTTTTCCAGTATCTCAGGTTGACCTGAGGGATCTGTGAGATATTTGATAGAAGACTGAATCTTCCTCAACGAGGCCATAAAAGCTTCCAGATCCTTAAGGACTGTCTCACAGATCTGCATTTTATGGCTCATTTCTTCAATCTGGTTCTGATAGCAAATCATAATTTTACTTGCAGCTTGCAGATCTATTGGATTAAATTCATCTCTTGCTGAACTGTCTAGGTCTTCCAATTGTTTGTACACTTCAATCTGATTTAATATGGATCTCTGCAGCTCCTGAAATTGAGAGAACGACCAACAGTGTTAGCAAGTGAAAGAAAATCTGGATCCTGTGTTCAAGCTGAACCTGTGACTGAGAACCAAATTATAGCATACTTATTTTATTGTGAGTAAACAGGGTGGTAAAGAAAGAAAACCTCTTTTTTCCCCACTCTGGACTTTGGTAGAAGGAAGGAAAAAGAAAAAAAAAAATCCAGTAAAATGGTATTTCACACACAGGGAATTTGATCCCCAAAGCACTACAGAAAGCCCACGCCTCTTTCCAGCAATCAGACAAAAAGGAGAGAAAGATGAGAGTCCTGGGACCGGAACCAGCAGGCTCTTGCAGCAGGAGATCACTCAGAGCACAGGTGGGCACACAGATGTTTGTTACTCTGCCACCTTTTAAGTCCTTTATGCTATACTTTTGGAGGAGACTTCCACACATTTAAAAGTCTCTTGGTGAAGTCTGCATGCTACCTGGTTACAGCCCTCAGACAAACAGCAGTGTCTTAGTGTTGTGCAATCCCAAATGTGCAGAGCTGAGAGAAAATGCAGGGCCCTTCCAGCCAAAAAGTCACCTCAGACAGACAGTGCGCATGCTCTCTGCCCTACAGCTTGAGAGACCTAAACCCTGCTTAGCTCAAGAGCCAAGGGCAGAGAAATGCAAACTTTCAGTTCTGCGTAGCAGTCAGTGTGCTCACCTCGGAGTGCATATTAAGAACAAAACAGTATTCGCCCTGCCTAATAGACAGACTAGAGCCTAGGCATAAGAGACTGATAGCAGGTGAACAAGCTATTGCATAAACGCAGAGCTTCCAAAACCATCCTGGGGTGCGCTTAGATACCTCAGCAGATGTGACACAAGGCAGCTTAGCTTAGCTCACACACTAACACCACATTATGTACATGGTTCCACAAAGTGATATAAAGCCAGGTGGGAGCAGTGTAAATCTGGAAAGTCCTAACCTGAGACTAAATGGTCACGACCATGCTTTTTACAGTAGAGCCTATTGAGGGTCCCTGGCTGGCTTTGCAGGAACAATGACATTTAAGGCAAACGGAATAAAATGCTGTTAGACGTCAGCAGGTTTGGGAAGTCTTCTGAGCGGTCCCAAACTTCTGAGTGGAAATCCCATTAAGTTCTCTAGTTCCTAGACACATTAAAAACTATTCTGGATAGGGTGTGGTATCTGCATTTTCCCTTACCTTTAGTTCCCTGTAAGCAAGATCACTATTCATCAGATTAAACTGCTGGATGTCCTTTTTCTTCAGTTGCTGATCTAACTCACATAGAAAAATGGATTCATTTTCTATTGGCAAAACAATTTCCAAAGCAGTCCTTAAAGAGTTTGTTCTACAAGAAAGGTAACAAAACATGAACTGGGAAAGCAAGCAAGAATAGACACTCAACATCTTACGGCACAAACAGCCACAAAGATAGCGTACTCAACTGTCTAACAGATCTAATCCTGAGGTCAGAGGAGTTGTTCCATTGATTAATAAGAACACCAGTGTGAATCCCAGTGAATTCAAAATGTTGAAGGAAATAACAGTAAACTTCGGAATACTGCACAGTGACGTTACAAAAATGTGACTCTGCTTCTTGGACAGATTCACACTGTAACTGTCTTCAATGTATATGTGAACCAAGTATAACTAAGGAAAGTTTAATTTTATGCAATTAAAAAAAGGTTAAAAATGTGCAGGTATTTTCTGTAACACACGCTATTCCCTTCGCAATATATGCATTAGCTACAATGAACTATTCCTCAGCTAATATAATGAATTATCATTTTATACCTGGTATTTATAATAACCTGAAGCTCTTCCCATTCTCCTTTCAGTTTGCTTCTCGTATCAGAGATAGCAGCCTGCTGCACTCCATCCACAAGACTTTCTAAGGTAGACGAGATGTTTTCCAACTGTGTCCAGCCAGAACTGGTTTCACTCTCTATCACCTAAAAGATATGCAGCATTAATTACATTAATATGATACTATATTTCTCGATGGATTGGACTGTTCATAAAATTACAGTCACAAGAGTCTCTGCAGAGAAAGTGAAAACATCACCTGAAAGTAAGAGTATCTATTGCTTTCTTTTTAAGACTCCATTTTTAGCTGCATGCAAATCTCTACCAACTTTTTGTAATGAAAATTTCCATGTTAGATATATGCCTTGGCTACATTTTATAAAATACTCAATAAATAAGGTTCAGCCATTTTTACTGCAAGAATGAATGGAAAATATCTCAACTTAGTTACGTTCAAACAAACAAAAAACAAATGTAGAACTGAACCAAGTTCTGAGACACTAGATAACCTTTGTACTCCTTTCAAGCAATGACTTGAAAAATTGCAGTGCCTTTTATCATCCTCGTAAGGTTCTCACACACCTAATGAAGTCACAAGTCCCAGAACAGTTTCATTCTGCACATACACCACTACCATTTCATGGTTCAACTCTTGACACCTCCTCCAGCCCTGACCATGGTCCATCACTTACCAGTCCTGCTGACAAAAAGGCTGCTTTCTGTAGTTATTTCTTCCGTTAGACCTATTTCAGCCTGCAGATCACAAACTGAGCGCAACTAATTTTTCTTTCAGCAACACTTGCAAAATTCCACTGCTAAGTAGGAAAGCAGTTCTGTTGAATGCTAAACCCTTGATTTCCCTTCTACTTCTAAAAACCTAGTCATAAGGATGCTCCTTTTCCCTTGGAAACACACATAACACACAGAGGTGAGGGCTCTACATGGGAAAGTAATAATTTAGGTACGAAGTATGTTTTTAAAAGATGAATACTTACCTGAAGTTCAAGCAGCTTATTCTGAAGGCATGAAGTGCCTTTTATTTCATCAGTAAAGCCAGATGTTACATTATCTCTGCTGATTTGTAAAAGTTCCTCCAGGTTATTTCTTTGTATGTTATAGCTAAAGAAAGATACAATCACTTTCAGAGAGAATAGTACTTCTAATTTAATGGAACATGGCAGGAGTTGGGACTTGCTGATCAACAGATTACCATGAAAATTAAGTACAGTCTATTGCAAATGCATATTTTCACTTAAGTCCCAAATAAATGGGCATAAATGAGCAACATAAAAGAGCTGAGAAATTGTTCACCTCGCCAGTTTTCAAGTATGAATCCCTGCCTGCATTCTCTAAATTCAGGTCTATGAACACAAAAATGTCAGTTCTTTAAAAATTTGACACTTTTTTTTTTTTTTGCAATATTTGATGTTATTAGTAAGGCAGATACAGATTTTTTCTGGCCCAAGAAAAGAGCAGAATAAAACGTTCTACAGCTCTAAGTGTTCTTGCTACAAAAACCTAACGTTTGAAGCATTTAGCTACTATAGTGCTTCTTTATCAATTACAGAGCAATATTAAGTAAACTGTAGTGGAACAAGAACAGAGTTCTGCATAGCAAAACTGCACCCTATGTTTGATACACTAAATTAAGTTGTGAACATCTAGCATAGTATCATCTCTTAATACGCGTGCATTTTATCCTTTAAAAATTACCTCTCTAATAAGGCTGATATGGACAAATCACTGTATTCCTCAAATTTCTTTGCACAGCTTTCTCCATTGTGATGTTTCACATCTGGTTCCAAAACTATGTCTGCAGCAGTTCTTGAGGTCTAAGTAAAAATAAAAAAAGGTAACAGTGACCTCTGCATCATGCTGTGTCAATACATGGTGAATACTAACAGATATCTGTGAACTCCTGAAAGAAGCAATTGCTTAATGTGTCCCAAAGGAGATGAGCGATACCATTCATGAATGCAAGATGTGTTTAAACTCAACCACGAACCACAAGAGCAAAGTCTGGAACACTTGCAGCCAGGCCATTCATTCCTTTCACAGATGCTGGGTCTTTGGCAAGCACAAGCCACTTGTGCCAATTTTTGCTGCAGCTTCATGCACAGCATTGAGCAACCACGAGACATTGTTCTCTGCAGCTTTTGTCAGCCTGCTTATACCAGGTGCCTTTGCATGTCTCTCGCCTTTGATTCCAGGCTATGCTCTACTCCTCAGTCTGAGGCTGGCTTATGTTAGTTATACAATTTGTATTTTGAATATCCACGAGAGAACAGATATCATAATTGTAAATCAGGGACAATATTAGTAGCCTTACAAGAGATCTCCCTTCATAATAGCCAAATCCCAAATATATTCAAACTTTATGTAAATGCAATGAGTCCCTTCCGATAAACCACCAGTCTAGAGGCTGTTTGATGAGCTGTCTGCTGCCTTACTTGCATGAATGTTTATCCTAAAACGAGACATCTTCTGTAGCATCCAGATGATGAAGTGCAGTATCTTCTCTCTCTAAAATTATTTCTAAGATATATGTGTTCTGGTTGTCCCTATATTTTTCTAAAGCAAAGGCCTCCAACTCTTCACTATTCTTCCTCTCTGTGTCCTCTGAAACTTGTTCAAATTACTAGGGCACTGTGGGGGATTTGCAATTGAACACAGCTTCTTTCAGCTGAACACATGACTCTTCCAGCTGAAAGCCATTCTTTAGCAAAATATAATGCAAGGCTGGAGATTCACGCCTCTTCGGGATGCCTAGTGCTGTTCCTTGCATGCTACTTTTTAATATTTACTTGGTCTACATTCCCAAGCACAATGGGTTTTTAATGTCTGACCAGAGGCCTGATGTCCTACCACAATAAGAACAGCAACAGAAACAACCAGTTTTTCCTTCTGCTGATGATCTCCCCCAGACAGAGCACTGTTTTCTAATAGTAAGTATGGACTTCTTACCTTCTCTACAGAAAGGATATCAATTTGTTGCAAAGAACTGGGCTCTTCTCCATTCTCAGAAGCAACAATGGAGTTCCTACGGTTTAAAAGAAATTTCAGCTTAAGAACAGAGTATGAAATACATAGGGAAAAAAAGAAATCCTGGCTAATGATTAAAAACGGTGCAGCTGTGTAGAAGGGTAATCAAACATTGCACTCAGTAGTTTATGAAACTTAACACTAAATGTTTAAATGTACAGTTGCCCACAGTAACGTACATAGTAACGTATTTCGTAGTACATTTACAATATCACAAAATCTATCCATATATATATGATTTCTATGAAGCTACAACACATCATGTACTCAGTCACCCACTCTTTCTTAGATGACTGTCCTTTTCCAGCACGAGACAGCAGGGCTGTGTAAGTATCTGCCACAATTTGTTGAACCTTTTCTAGCTTTTGTTCACAGTCTGCAATCAGTGTCTGTATGCCTGGGACAGTTTCTTCTGATAGTCTTCCCAGTATTTTCAGGTCTTCTAATGACTTGCGAAGTTCCCTAAGGCTGTCTTCATGTGAAAAAAAGGCCTAAACAAAGGAAAACAATATAATAAACTCATGTTGAGTCATAAGGATATGCAATTATTCTCAATACATTTTTTTCTATTTCCATTGTCTTCTTGGATGAGTGCACTTAAAGCTTAAGCTGTCAAACCAGGAGACAGACATTTATTTTCCCTCAATGCTTTTTCAAATAGAGCCAGGAAAGAAATAAGGATTTCTGGCAACATGTTACCCAGCTGCATTCACAAAACTATACTGACTCGTGCTTGATCTTGAAATTCGTTATGTTACTACTATTTTAGCTACTTTAGTGCCAAGTACTCTTCACACCGACATCAGATACATACATCCCACTGACCACAGAAAAAGCACAATTTGAAAATTTATTTAAAATGTTCCCCGTCAGTAATTGTACTTTCTAGGGTGAAATTAAGATCTACTAAAAATCTAACAAAAATATAAGCAGAAGGAATACACCTGAGAAAACTTTTTTTCTCTTTATGCTTGCATAGGTAATATTTGCTGAACATGAACCCATGAGAAGCAAAGACTAAAACTCAACTGAATTCAGTGAAGACCAGAATTTCATCAGGAGATCAATTTCTTACCCTTCTAAGTTGTAAACTGGCCACATAAATGCATCTCAAAGAGGAGGATAAAATAAAATACTAGAAGCAATGAAGTGTAAAACCCATTGCTATGGAATATGTAAGATTCACCATGACTCCCCCGGCAAGTAAAACGTGAACGTCTTCGTCTAACTCTGTGGTTAATTTACACACAGCACAAACACAGACCTAGAGTGCAGCTATTGCACTGTGAGACAATACTCTCACCTGAAGGCACCTAATACCAGCTATGCAACTGTAACAAATGAAGGGAGTCACAGAACACAACCATTTCTTATTTTTACACTTTGCACAGCTAAATCTGTTTTAATGCTTTAAGGCTGTCTTAAAAAAAAAAAAGGAAAAAAGATACCATCCATGTAACAAGGAGGTAATTCCAAAAGTCTGCAAGGAGGCTAATATCTGCAGTCAAAAAAAAGGTACAGAAATAATTTGGGTTGCCTCTTTGTTCTGTGTTTACATAGCACAAAGTACAGGGGCCCTGTTCTACAAACACAGGCTGCAATAATGTACCTAAAGAGGAGGAAGAAGGACAGAGAATGCATTCACAAACAGAGGTAGGAGAGCAGAAAAAGAGTGTGGCAGATACCTCATGTTCCTTGACGAGCCCTTTGGATTTGTCCATACTTAGGAGTTTCTTCTCTTTGCCTAATTGCTTATTGATTTTTTTAAACGTTGCATTAAATTTCTTTATTTCCTTTTCTACCATGAGCTGGACATAAGATATAATTTCATAATGAACTGCCTGCAAAATCCGAAACACATTATCTGTGTGAGATAGTGAGATGGTATTACCAAGCAAATAACCTCACAACTTAACAAAAAATTATTTTTCAGAAATGCCAGGCCTAATGAGAACAGACAGTGGATTCCTTTCTGTATTACCTTACCTCCCATCTTTTATGAAAGTCTCTACTGTTTTCTTCCACTACCAGCTTTTCATGATCAGATGAAATATTTTTCAGTTGGTCAGCTGCTTTCAAAAATTTGTCAAGAATTTTGTTGTCCAGAGCATTAAAAGCTTCCTGCAAGACAAACATCATAAACAAAAATAAACAGAACTGAATAAAGCTTATTTACCTAATAAAACTACATCAGTAGCATACAAAAACCCTGCATAAAGCATGTACATATTGCATGAATGGGCTGCAATGGCCCTTGCATGGGCCAGTATAAGGGCATTCTCCACCCTTGCACACCTGCAATAAGGTTGCAGAATGTATCGGTGTATGCTTTTTGGAGAAAAGCAGATGTTCTTGTAACTCCTCTTTTATGGGAAAATTTGGTACCAAAGAAGAAAGACTAAGGTTCCTGAACTCTGCATCATTTCTAGGGAATATGGCTCAGAAAACAAACCCACCTCGTATCTTGAAATACGTTCTTCAGGACTTAATTTCTGACTGACAAGTTGCACAGCCTTTGAAATGGAGGCCTCAAGTTCTCTCTGGGATTCTTCAAAACTGAGCAAAGCCCCCTTCTCTGAGGAACTCTTCTCAGATTTGGACAAGATGTTATTCATGTCGCCCATGACAGCCTTGGAAGAAAGAGGCTCTTTTCAGAACATGCCTGAGTGTCAGTAATTACATAAATTTATTGCTTCTTAACATCACTCAAGTTTTTCAAGTTGAGATACTGATCTTTGAAACATTCTAGTTTTTGCCTCAGCAAGAGTCTGGGAGACTGATACCAATAGTATAAACCCTTTTTTATTTTACATAAATGAAAAGGAGTCTTGCTAATCACATAATGATAAAAATTAGAAATGTTTGTGTGTATAAAGTACAATAACAATAAACAGGAGTACCTCTATTTTGTCTCTGGCTTCTTTAATTCGTGCCTGAAGCCCAGTGATGTGCGAATGCTGTTGGGACACCTGACTTGAAACATTTTTTGTCAGGGATTGCAATACCTCTTCTGCTGCCACAACTTGTTCTTGGTACGAGGCTCCCCTTGCAGACAAGCTCTGGTTGAATGAGAAGCATTAGAAGTGTCTACAGTATTTATGTCTTTTTGTTTGAAGGAACCGAATGAAAAAGCCAGCCTTGACCATGGATAGTCAATATTTGGTCAAGGAAAAATCTTATATTCCAATTATGGTCACTGTATTGCACTGCAAAGTATCTGCGTAGAGAGAGAAATCTGCTGCCATCCACAGGGGATTCTGTTTGCTGAAACAGTCTCTCTGTCAGTGTGATACCTCCCATGTCTTTACCTCAGAGCCAATTAGAAGTATTTTTTAAACACGGTCTCCCATCCAAACAGCTTACTAAATGAATGTACAAACCACACATTTGGATATGCATCATCTGATCATGACGTCATCCAAAAGTAAGCACGTATCAAGGCTCAGATTTTCGTGCGGTATGCAGTACTAGAAGGCAGGAAGCAGCTGGGTACTTTGCATGCAAAATTAGTGTGCCATATTTGAATATTTATCATGAAATGTCATTATTAGAGCTGTTTTGATCTATGAATATTTAACACGTTTTCCTGTTTGAAGTTGTCAATTAGCATTCTTCTAATGATAATTGGCGCTTTATTCTGGATCTCGACCTATTGTACCACAGGTAATAAGCGATCTGATCTCGTCTGCTTACAGGCATGGAGATACAGCCTCCAAAAATGTGACTGGTATTGTATTTCATGTTGTCTTTTGTTACTTCGTTGTTTTTAACAAACTAGTGTCACTCTGCAAAATGAGGCTAATTTTATAAACGTATGCTCACAATTACAAAAAGATGAATAAATTATTTTCATAGGCTCACACCCTTAATTCTGTCAACTAAACTCAGTGCAAGAAGGCACAAACCAGAAGTAAACTAACACTGATTCTGGTTCACAGTTATTGTACATGGATTTAATGTACCAAAGAAGATCTCTGTTTAATTTTAGCCCTCAGACAGAAGAGCTCCAATGAAACCTCCTTCTGGGGGCCATCTTCCTACCATTAGATTATACTGACCCTGTTGCCGAAATAGCAAAAGCCAACATAAGACAGTGCTTCAGCTTCTCCAGCGCAAAGCTTGGCATCTTTGTTCAGTCTCAGCTTCACTGGCAGGTGAAGAAAATAAATGAGACTTTGTACTGAAGCTGCTGAGTTATATATACGTATTTCCACCTGCCACCTGCTGGGGGGGAAGCAACAATCCCTGGCAGAGAGACACAGGAAATAGAGACCAGTGGAAGTAACAAGAAATTCATCAGTGCTCATTGTGGACGTTTAGAGCAACTGTGATGCACAACCTACCCAGCATGCTGCTGAAAATACATCAAGTATTCCAGTTTTTGACAGGCAAGTTTTGAATACAGCCAAGTTGTCTCAAACATCCTCCCTGCACTGCAGGGTAGGTAACAGAAAGCACTGTATCACCAGTGGAAATTCTCAACTCGACACTTGGCAAAGTTTTAGTCTGCTGCGAATACTGTGCTGGACAGGGAGTAATTAATATCACTCAAGAGCAAGCTGCTGATCAGAGGCACCAACAGAATTCACTGGCACCTGCTTGTCATCTGTACACGCTGATATTGGAAGATACCTTTATAGCTCATCTGGGAGCAATGCCAGGAAATAACATCAAAACACTAGCATTGCCTTGACTTTTTACCAGTGTCACAGTGCAAAATCCTCATTCATTTCTGCTTCACTGATGACGGCTCATTTTACCCCAGCCACTAATCTGTGCGGAAAGATGAGAATCTGATGAACAAGTATTTTAAGCAGTGTTTTTCCATTTTTACCTGCAAATGTTCCTCTGTACCAGGTTCCACAGGCCCCTCATGACTGATCTCGATAATCAGGCATCCAGTCTCTGCTGCCAAGCTGTCCACTCCTCTAAGGAGATCTTCAATTTTCTCCAGGCTCTTGGGAAACTCCTTGGTCTTTTCAGCAGCATCTGTGCTTTTTTCACCAAGCTATAAACAAAGAGCAAAGTAAGATGTTCACACCCGTCATCCATTCATGGGTCTCTCCACTACCCGCCTGCAACAGTTACCACTCCAGCTTTTGCACCCAATGGGGAACGAAGGAGAAATAAATGCCAAACACACTGGTACATACATCATGTGAGGCTCAGTTCTTCAACCTGTAGAGCTGGTGGGACAGCACAACCTGTGCCCATATGGCCCATCATCTTCCCTATCAGCAGGCAGCCACAGCCACACTACCATGGAGAATAACTCCTGGGCTGCAGCATCCCCCAGGCTATGCCAGGGAATTGTCCAAGAGAACGATAGCTGGCGTTGGTCAAATCCCGACCAGAAAGCATCCTAACAGTTTAATGGTACTGGCAGTCACAGGCAAGAGCTCAAAGCCTTTGCCTTTTATATATAAAAATAAATATAATATACATTACAGCCATAATGTCCTAAGCAATGTCAGAAAAATAACTCCTAAAGTCCTTCAGCCCTTGTAAGCGTGCAAGAGGTCTCTTTATCTCTGCTTTCTGAATACATATCCTGAAAGCATCTCTTACTCTGGGTTTTTCTAGGAAACTCTGGATTTCCCTCACTCTTGGGAATATGTTTCCTTTGATCTTCTTGCATTCTCATTAAGCTCATCTCCTACAAAAATGTTGTAATTTTTTGCCACCATTTATTGTCACAGTAGTACCTTTAATAAATGTCAATGAAAAGATCAATTTAGAAAATCAAGAGCTCTGATATTCCCAGGCAGAGCGAAAATGTCATTCTTGTGAAAGCATTCTAGGAAATACAATGTAAGTAACATTAAGCAGGTTGTATAGGAATTTCCAGCAGCCTAAGAACCTGTGAAGTGAGCTGGTATAAAGTTGCATGACGCTACAAATATCTATGCAGCAATAATTACTTTCTCCTAGCTGAGGCAGAAATTACGCAGTTTAGCAAAGGCTCACAACTCCTATAAAACTGATTACTTCCATCTCTAGAACTGAATAAAGAGTTTTAGCCTGCAGTAAGATTTCCTTTTATAAGTGGTTTTAAAATTTCCATTTAAAAAATTGAACATTTTCCACTGTGTCATAAAGAGCATTTAACTGAGTCACAAAGACTTAAGAATGGGATGCCTCTGTGAATTCTCTGTTCCTCCTGTTTTAAGACTGGCAACACTGCGTTGACTGAAAGATTTGTTAACCTCTTATTAGCAAGCTGATAAGTCTAGAAAACATGATTTTACACAGCAAGAGAGTCATATGAAACTGGTAGCTTACAAAGTGAGTCCTCTTGATGAACGTAGCCCACCTCCTGTTCAGTTTCTTCAGCTCTTTGGCAATACTTGATGCAACATGCTCCTTGCTGACTTCGATGAGATAGTTTCCAGCTTGATTTAAGGAGCCATGAACTGGATTCCACTTTGCCAGGATCTCAGCAGGGATCTAGACAGAGGCATTGAAATAATTTAAAGCAGAACCCCGCCAAAAGTTTATTTCCAAAATGGGGAGCAGAAAAGCAACAACAACAACCACTGTCATGTGTAATATTTTCCTTCCAGGAGCTTCTGAGTATCTCTATCTGTCATTACAAGGAGAAATCCAGCCACATACCTCTTCTGGATGCTCATTTCCTTTTTCTTCCAGCCATGTCTCCAGTAAGTGGATATTTTCCGTGTAATTACTCCAGGAAGATAGGACTTTCTGCAGGGTGGTATTTACATTGGAAATATAGTCTCTACACATAGAAATCTTTGACTCCACTGTCTTAAAAAGTTTGCTAATTTCTTGAGGATCTCCAGCTAGGACATCAAATAGGGAATATCGTTACACACTTGGAAATAGAGAGGTTAATTACACAGAAGCGGTATTTTATACAAAACATAGTGGGAATTGAAACTGGTGACAGCACATCAGTTCAAAATAGAGGCCTTCATATCAGTTTACGTGCACAAACTTACCTAAGACAGGACTGCTTACGTTTTTGTTTTTCAAATCTTCACAGATGTGAGTAGCAGTTTCTAGTTGCACTGCAAGTCTCTTTTCTTCAATGAAATTCTGCCCAAAGTGAAAAGTATCTATGAAACCAACTGAAGCAAGAAACTCAGCGCAGATTAACTCTGTACTCCCATTTCACCACAGGGCAAGGTTAATGCTGCTCAGGAAAACTGATATTTTATACAGTCCCTTGTTGCCTCCTTCACAGCTCTGATTCTGTTGAAATTCCCACTAATTTAACTAGGGATTCGCCAGTCTGAAAAGCTTCTGAGAAGCTCTTTAGAAACTCCACTAAGATGGAATTCACAAGCAGTCTCATTAAGTGGAAATAGGTCAAAATTGATGGCATCAGCATTTTCATCTCTGTCTCCATTCTTGGTGCACTTTGTCAGCATTTGGGGTAGGGTAATCCATCTCCTCCTATAGACCTACATGTGGCAGCGTTTTAATAACTTAAGCCCAGAAGCTGAGCTAAGCACAAAATGTCACAAAACATGACAATTCCTATTCACCACGAAGCGTAAGGAGGTAAGGAAGCTGGGAAAAGGATGAGGCACAGCAAAAGGCAGTATTGGCCAGCACTGTGAGTCGTGGCTGTTTCTGAAGATAGCAGCTACTGAACTACACCTCCAAGAGGTTTGTGTGGATTTGAGCTAGGGAATGCCTGCTACTGCTGGCTCCAGAAACAGTCTAGAAAGAGAGAAATCTTCACAATAAAGAATAAAAAAGGACAGAGAGAAAATTACAAACAGTTGCAGCTCGTTCTATTTCTCCAAACTGAAGAAAGAACTCTCATTCAGAGTAAAATGGGAAGACATGGGGGCGAAAGAAAGTTTCTATGGAAGTCTACCTGTCCTTTGCATAAATCCCTGATCTCACAAGTCTACCATGCTTCTACCACTGTTGTAGTATCTTCACATGAGGACAGACACAAGCTTGAATCAAAGAGAGGTGGGGAAGAATTATTGTCAGGGTGTGATACATATATTTTAAACTTACATTCCAATTTTCCAGCAGTGCTTCCACAGACTCTTTTGTCCCGTATTTCATGTCCCAGATATTTAGCTTTAGCATCACTTCCCTGGCAATAGCTGAGCACAGTCCATAGTGGTATTCAAGAAAGGTCTTGAAGTTTGTGAAAAGAATATTGCTGAATCTGCAAACAGTGAAATGTTCCAAAAGTTGACTCAAAATCATTGGATATAGAAGGTATTAATGTATAAGGTTTTTAGTCTAAAACCTCAGTATTACATATACGTAAACATTCTTTTGTTATGACAGGAGTAAAATCTTAAGATAACCACCGATTGGTTTTGTAAGTAGCAACAATTTCAAGTCAACATTCCCTGCTCAATTTAGGAAAAACCTTAAACGTCCAGAAAAGGGGCAGCTGCCATCTGTATTGTCAAAGGGTCTCAGGTTACGAACACGGATTCACTAGTCATTTCAAAAAATCTCCTCTAACAGCTACATGGGGTTGCACTACCTGTTGATCTCAGTGATTTTAAGAGGTGAAAATTAAAACTTTTAGAGAGAATCCCCACCCTCAGAGAAATTTTTACATTCAAAATATTCATGTTTTCTACACCTAATGGGTGCTTCCTATCCACACTAGCACAGGGCATCTGAAAAGGTCCTGTTCATGAGCTCCACTTAGCACACATAGTTAGACATTCATCAGACCAATGAGTGAACCTGCCTGCTTCACTTGACAGTCAATCTGTGCTTAGGCGGAAAATGCTCTTTTTCTACAAGGCATGGATAAATTATGTGCTTTGTTCAGAATAGCACAGCATGTGAATAGCAGACCTAGAATACAACATAGTCAAAGTAGAGGGGGATTTGAGGATCACAACCTTCTTTTCATTTCCTCTAACTTTTCAGGCAAGACTAGTGGCATAGACTTCTCATCTTCATTCTTAAATGACTGAAGGGTGTCCAAGTGAGAATCAAAACAATCCATCAAGCCCTGGGGAGAAAAAGACATAGTAAGCCATTCATTTTAATTCTAGAGTATTTTATCTGAGAATCTGCCAGTAACCTGCCATTAGGGGGAAAGCTATTAAAAATTAGTCAGCACAAGGCAATCTTCCAGTGTCTTCACTCACTAAAATGCAATAGAAAATATTTATCTCATCACCTTCTAAAGTGCATATTTAGTGCAGTACTACCTGGTTTCTTTTGTCACTGTGCATCTAGTTAAATATAAGGAACAGGAATCTACCCAAGCTATCTGTTTTTTCTGCGCTTTCACTATCATCTTTAGGACAAAAAGGTGCCATTGTAACAGTTTCACGATATTAAGCTGTTCTTTGCTATGTGTTACAGAAGACTACAGCAAAACCTGTTGAATAAACATATTGTGTCACACCTGCTTAATACTTCATTTGACTGTTCAATAAATTTCAGTATAACACCATGCTGACAGCATATCACATTAACTCTCTGATGGCTGGTATCACATGATTTGGGAATATTTTATGGGCATGTGTCTCAGCATCAAATTCCCTATGTAAAAATAAACCATAAAATGCATTGCACAGAATATAAGCATGTTCATAAGTGTCATATAAAGAAATATGCTAGAAGTTCATTTCTATGTAATAAAACCTGCCACAACGCATATTAATGGAAATAGCTAAATCCTGGGGCAGTCCTCAACCCCCAAAATAGTGCACAGATTTTAAACACTTAATTTCATAACCTTAATACTATTCCAGTCAGACAACTATAAGCATTGGTGAGTGATTTTCTAGACCTTAAGAGACAGTACAATTTCCATTGTAAGGCACCACTCTGGCAACAAAGACCCCTACATAAGACATACTAAAAGGACCAATTGAAGGAAGGAGGGGGAAAAAAATTCTCAGTAGAATGTCTTCCCACCAGGAAAGGTGGATTTGACAGAAATTAAGTATCTTCGATTTCTTCTTCTTAAGCAACTTGATGATTTTATCTACATATTCAATTGGAAAAAAGAACCCCCTAAACCAACGACACTTTTCTCTGTCTCATTCTTAGAAATGCTTTAACTACTTAGGCTGAACAACAAAAGTGATCGATCAAATGGCTAAAGTCTGTCAAAGTTGTTATCAGTTAAAAAGCCATCTCTCATATCGGGAGCTGACAGTACAACAAAGCGGTGTTTATCACGCCACTCACAAGAACCTGTTTTCCCACTCCTCAAATTCATTTTAAGGACATGCCACAGAAATGTCCAACTTCCTCCTTGTTCATAAAAAAACAAGTAGAGCATTATGATAATCAACCAGGCATGAACACATCTACTCATTTTAAAGTTTTCAAACTTAAGAGGACGTTTAAACTATTATCAGTGTAAAGATTTCAAGATCAGAATAACGAATTTGTGTGGTACTGAGGTATCAAAATCTCTCCTATTGCTTCGAATGGAATTACAGAGTGATTCAGCAAATACTTAACTTTAACACACAAATTGCGTGAACTCAATGGAATGTAACCCTGAGCCCAAGTGCTTTTCTGAATAGGTGTGTATTAACCATAGATTTAAAGATAAGGATGTAATTACCCTCTGTTGTTACTCAACAAACAAACAAGTTGCAGGAACCACATGAAAAAAGAATACCATTATTTACTCATTCAGATAGTACTCAAATTTAATCTCACCCCAGTGAAGTCAGAAACCTTCCATATAGACTCATGCAGTTATTTAATTAAACTCATCGTTGTTCAAAGGTATGTTCAGAAGAGCTTTTCATCTTCAGAAGATAAACATATCCATATCACTTTCAAATAGCAATTCTATAACAAGTGCTTTGCTAGGTCAGACTGAAGCAGAATGTTCCTTTGTGATAAGCATACCTTAAATATTACAATTGTTTCTCTGAAGACAAACATTGCTTTAAACGGGTCCTGCAAATCAGGCAAAACTTCTGCCTGCAGATGTTCTACTTCCTGAAGCCAGGCCTCAATGCCATCCAGAGGGGAGGGCAACATCTGATCCAGCTTCACTTTCCATTCGTTAATCTTAAATTGGAAAACAAGTGATTAAATTTCTCACTGTCATTTTCTTTCCCATCCCCAAGATACTCCATAAGCTGATGCTCTAGACATCCCAGAAGAAAACCCCACCTGTCACCATTTAGAAAATGAGCTTCCAGTGAAGTCAGCTGCAAATCAGCTATGTTTACCTGATACCCAGGTTTGCTCCCCAGCCTGTAATCTCTGTAACGCTATAGAGAATTTGGCAGCTACTGTCCTTGGCTGGTGACCATCTCAAGGCCCAGCAACAGGGAAATTTATAGCAAACTAGTTGCAAAATAGAGGGGAAAACAGGGGTCCTCTGGACAGTGTCCCATGACAGGGCTGACAGGGGAACATCTCTTCCACAAAGAGCAATTACCAGCAAGGCCCAACACATCCCACTTGTGACAGAGGAAGACAATACAGCCAACCTCATTGCAAAGCACTGACCAATCAGATCTCACTGTATCACTGTCAGTGCCACACGAAAGAATATATTAACACGCTTTTCCCAGCTGCATCATTATCTGAGCCACAATCATGTCCCAAAAGAACCTTTTAAGCATAAATAGGCCAAAAACCTTGATCAGAAGGGTGCTCAAAGATAATCTGAGGCCATTTTTCACAGACGTCTCGCAGTCCCAAGGCTCAGGAGGCAGAAGGGTAACAGAGTCACCTGTACACAACTCTGTTTGTCTGGGCTTCAGGTTCAGGGTCAATACCTCTTCTAGCAATCCAAATAAAATATCACCTCCCCACTTTTCCCTGTGTTAGTTCCTGAGGTAGACTTACGCTCCTTCATTAAACATGCTCATGCTGGTAACGAAGTGAGCTAGAAATGCCTCTGACCTGAGAGATCAGCTTGTGCCACTCTTCTCTCATCTGCCGCTGGCCTTCACTCAGCTCAGTTCCACTTCCTTTTGGTGACAACACAGGCAAAAAGGGTTTCTTTTCTTGGTTAAATGCTTCCACAAATGTCATCGTTTCCTAGGGATAAAAAGGAAGAGTAATTCATAGAAGATTACTTCAGATGGAAGTTCATGGAACCAAGCACTGTCTTTGAACACATCGGTATGACTTCCATTAACTTCAAAGGGTGTGATGCACGGAAAGGCAAGATAGCAGCAAAGAGGCATACTTGGCTCCAGGCAATACCTGGGTCTGAAATTATAAGTGCCATTCACTAGCGAAATCTGTATTTAATGTAATGGCAGCGTGGTCAGGACATGGTTCTCCCCTCCCAACAAAAGAAAGGGAAAGTTCCTCCCCTCATGGTCCCCATGGGACATTTTATTACAAATTCTGGCTACAATGTGAACCAAAGGAAATTTTACTGGAGGCACAATCTATAGTCAACCTTTCAACTACTTCCCTACAGCATTACTTGTGTAAAACCTACTGCTACGAATATCACAGAAATGGCAAAGTTGACCCTGTAAAGGGCCTATGTGCTTGAATTTTCTCCAAGTCTTCAACTATCTCAAGTAATTAAAAGACACTACTTTACCCTCTCCAAAAACTCTTGCTCTGCTCAGAAACCAAGCAGCATATATCTATCTCATAACTTCATCCCATCCTTCCCTCAATCATTTGAGGGCATTTACCAAATCCACTGTCAGATTTCCAACTCTTGTTTAAAAGTTTATTTAACGCTTCAGTTTAGGTAATGAAGATGAAAAGCTGTGTTTCTGTGAATATTTTTAATATTTCTTTTTGCAAAAGCAGTTAAATATGAAATGCAACTTACTTTGTACTTCTGGTAGTATGTTTCATTCTCTGTGTCGACCAGCAACTTTGCTAACTTCTCCTCCTGTGCAACCAACCAGCTCATGGCCTCCCTTAGTTTTTCCTGGTAATTAGAGCAGAAAATTTTGTTTTTCAATTTTGCAAGCCTTGTTTTTAATTTATATTGTGCCATAAAACAACACGCATCAAGTATACGATAAACCCCATTCAAAGCTACTGAAAAAACAAATAACTCCTGGGGACTCTAGTTTTGGGTCAGGCATTATTATAGAGTGAGGCCAAAGTTTCAAACCTGGCACCTGGATATATGAAGGCATCTTAAAAGTGGAGCCTGACTGCAGTCCTGTTGAAAGGAGATTACCAGTATGAAGACGTGAATAACTAATTAATACATAGACTCTCCTAGGAGAATATAGAGAATAGAAAACTTGGTTTTCCAACCAGTGTGATCTGTGAGTGACAACTGTTCACTTTACATGTGAGCTATTAAATTTAAAGCTGGTTGTTCTGCACATTTGCGAGTCTGTCTGCCTCTACCCCAGTATTTACATACAGACATCAGAGCATGCACAAAGAGAACCAGGCTTGCAAATCTCCTTTGTAATAGGTAAATGAAAAAACAAGACAACCTGCACAGCAATTCCACCTGTATCATCAAAAATCTATCACACTAAGTCTTGACTACCACACAGGAGTATTAGAAGGTTCAAACCAATTCAGCCGCGTCAGCAGCTGAATCAGAGGATCAAACCATGATCTACTATCTAACTGTTACTGAGTCAGGTAATAAACTGGGCAAGGAAAGCACTGATATTCAATGCAGATTCATTTTAAAATGCCTCAGTGATAAACCACATGACATACCTGCATGCCTTCTTCAGACTCACGCAGATTCCTGGAGTATTGCAAAAACTGGGCCACATAAGTCATGATTGATTTTTCATCCGGATTCATAGTGTCAACATCTACAAGAGTCAATACACCATTTACATAGTTACGCAGCCCTCTAGGCCTGATCACATAATTACACGCTATACTGCAGTTATTAAAAAACATTACCATAAACCTGTTTATTTTGCAGCAGCTCAGTTAATATACCATTGACAGAAATTAATATGTAATGAACATTTTTTCCTTTGGAATATTTTAATATAACATGACGAACTAACAAACAAGTTTCTCCCACGAACATGCATATTTTTCCTGCATTTGCTGCCAATTCAAAAAACCAACAAATCTTAAGTACAGTTGTTATAAAGAACCTCAGGTCTGAGCATCACAGTAAAGATCAATGTTCCATTTCAAACTTTAACACAGCCTTACTTTTTCCGGTATTACAAGTCAACACACACAGGAGTGATTTAATCTCACTCCTGATAACAAGGGGGGGGG
>Ga0065711_1000591_pt1 | contig 60907 bp, 33 predicted proteins | sample Hoacrofraction12_FD_59098 | JGI IMG/M metagenome (GOLD analysis project Ga0065711, IMG submission 59098) | Hoatzin crop microbial communities from Cojedes, Venezuela - Epithelial fraction 12 v2 (version 2) | ecosystem: Host-associated > Birds > Digestive system > Esophagus > Crop | place...
TTTTTTTTTTTTTTTCTAAAGAACAAAAAAACCCCGTCTCTCCCTGTCTGGGTGGAATGGTACTGTCCCAGACAGAAAGGTCCCCACAGGCCAAGCTATTCACGTAGCACCAGGCTGCCGGGAGTACCAAGCTATGGCAGGGACAGGGAGCAAAACCCGGGAAACAACCGCAGTGCCCACATGACAATTAGCATGAAACAGATCGGCTTTGCTTGTCTGTGCTGAAGCAGGAGAGAGTGAAGAGAAGGCAGAGAGAGGAGAGAGAAAGAAGAAAAAGAGAGAAAGAAAAGAGTGGAAGGAAGAAGCAAAGAAAAAAAGAGAGAAAGGAGAATAAGGAATCCATAAGACAGTATTTCAAGATTCAAAATGAATCAGGAGTAAAAAAGGCAAGACAGCAAATCAGTCTTTATCCCAAGTTATTTTGTAAAGAGATAAAAATCTTGTTTATTAACTTGTTTTAAAGAATATTCAAAATAGTTTGCTAGATATATGTGTGAATAAATTCACTGAGTGTATGCAAGGTACCCTGGCCAACTGTGTCTCTGAGTGCCTTTCCCTTTTTTCAGGCCTTTTTAAACTTTTTTCCGTAATATTTATGAAGACCTCAATTGCACTTGTGTTTCTTTGACCAAAGGATTCAGTTTAACAGACTTAAAAATCCCCTATAAATGAGGACAACACCAAAGACAGCAGGTATAAGTGAAATCACTGAATATACTCCAGCGTGTCAGTAATAAAAACATTTTTCAGGATAACATTGCAGGTTATGTATGTGGTTTTATGCACATCACTGCTAGTAAAACCAGCAGGAATAATCAATGTATATATCTGCATGCTGAAGAGGAATAGGAAGGGTTAGCAGTCACCCTCGTATAATGTCCCCTGAAAAAGCACATCATTTTTTCAACATGAGAAAGAGATATTTTAGCATCATGAAAAATCATGTATATAAGAAATGGGTCTTTAATATTAATTTTGACTATTTTAGTGTTATTCTAGGCTGGAAAACACTGATCATTCCCCTGTTTCTCCCCACCCCCTCACACTCTGCTGTTCATGATTTTCCTGTCATGTAGGCATCCCAACTGTGTTCTCTCCTGTATTATACTATTCCACATTTTATAAAGCACTATATTTTAAGTTTTGGTTAATGTAAACAAAAAGTTCATCTTAAATTTCCTGTGATCAACAATAGTTTAAAACATTCTCGTGATGGGTTTGTTAGTCTTTCACCTTTTGTTATCTTTAAGACTCACTAACTGTTATTACCCTGCATATACAATCATGATAAAAGCTATGCAGAAAGAAGAGCACCAAAATGCTAGGCAAATCAAACCATTCTAAATAATCCTGCTAAATAATATATATGCTAAATTCATGCAGACAAATTGATATGCATTCATATAGAGATGCACTTATACATGCAAATGCAGAAGTTTATTTAGACATTTATGTATAAATATATATATATGTATTTTCATTTTTTCTTGATTGATAACTTCAACCACTGTTGGCTTCCTTGAATATCCAACAATACTGGGAAACTCTCTGAGTTTTGTCCTTCATTACATTTCAGATTGCATCTCCCGCTTCGTTTGGTTTCTTTGCCCTGTGTGGAGTGAGTTGCTCCAGCTGAGCTGATTATCTCAATATGTGCCCCAGTTAAGGGTTGGCCTCCATCACCTTCAGTGGGGAGCCAAAACAGGAAGTCTATTTGGCTCAGAAACCAAGCGTCTTAGTGTAACACAGCATTATGCTGCAGAAGGGCAGGTTCACAGAGTCAAGCTGACGGGACTGGCTTGCTCACTGACTCCAGGGTCCCCTGCTGCTCCACCATGTATGTTGATGTCCCCTCACTCAGGCTTGCTCTGCAATTTTTCTGACCCTGCACTGAGATCACTCTGCTGGCAGGAAAACCCCCAAAAGTGACGTTCTGGTGCAGAGGGTCATGGCTGAGCGGTCATACTCTCCATAGAGGATGCAACAAGGTAGGTACCTCAGGGGCCTACCCTTGGACCTGTGCCGCTTACTGTCATTATCAATGACCTGAACGAGGTAACAAAGGGCACCCTCATTAAATCTGCAGATTACACGAAATCAAGTGGACCAGTCAATATGCCTAATGGGCTGTCACCCAGAGGGACCTAGACAGACTGGAGGGATGGGCCAACAGGAACCTTATGCACTTCACCAAGGACAGGTTGCACACCTGGGAAGGAAAAGTCTTTTGAAACAATAAAGCCTGGGGAAGAGACTACCTGGGAAGCAGCTCTGCAGAAAGGGCACTGGGGGCCCTGGGAGCTGGGCAGGAGCCAGCAGTGAGCCCTGGCAGCAGAGACAGCCAGCAGCAGCATCTGGGGTTACATCAGCAGGAGCACAGCCACATGAAATCTTAATTGTTTGTTTGTCTCCACCTCATAAACAAGCCAGGTTGTTCTGTAACCTGTTGTAAATCAGTCTTTAATCAACCCTTATCCCACCTGCATTTTTTTTCTAGTGTTGTAATTTAACATTTCATTCCAAGTCATTAAAAATATTAAGAGAAACTCGGCTGAAAACTGATCAGCAAAAGACGAGCAATTCTGCTCATTAATATTTTCTCCCTATGTTCTGTGATGTCTCAGCTGGTTTTTAACTAATTTCATACATACATATTTTATGAAGTGCTAATTTTTAATCAGAATATTGTGTAATACTAAGTCGAACTAAGTCAAACTCCCAAGAAACTAGAAAAATTATATTATGTCCATTCAGTTATCTGTACTAGCTAAACAAGAATTCTGTCAATGAATAATATCTTGTCACAATATTGACACATCTCAACTCTGACTTTTCATTTTAAACTGCACCTTTTCCCTCAAACATCCACACACACAAAGAACAGTTTTTTTTCCTTCTTCAAAACATCTGCTCTGGATACCTGAAGCCCAATCTGTCTCTGTGAAGCTGATGGATGAAGGAGGTTTTTGAGCTACAGGATTGCCACGCCAGCCTCCCACCACCTCTACTCTCAGTATTTCTGCACAAGAACATTTTCTTCTATCTTAACATCTTGCAAGAAATTAAGTAAATTAGAGTAGCACAAAGAGATGGGTTAGATGTTAAGCTTGTGGAGGAAATATTTTGATATGGTTCCTCTCTTCCAAATTACCTCTCATCTTCCTCTTTTCTTCTCATCCTCCTCCGAGCAATATGATACACAATAGATGAAATAGATGAGTAGGTTCTTTGTGACTCAGAACCTCCCTAAGAGAAAAGGGAATATGTCTGTTTTAATTTGCTGTGAGAATATACTGACTCAGCACAACCTCATGCCTCTTCTTACTTCCTCACTGGCCTATGATCCTCACCTAGCCACTCCTCCACTCCTTCCTTCTGGACTGAGTTAGAAGCTGTTAATACTGTATTTCCTAATTGGAGGTTTTGTGGCACAGCCTGCAGTGACAGAAATTCACTTGTATTTACTCATGCTACAAGTAACATGCCTGCAAAGGAATCTGAGAGACAATTTGTCATAGCCAGACTGATTAAACATGGGCACTTTCAGGGCAGCCTCATCAATCTTCCATGGAGACTTCATTCTCATAAAACACACTGACAACTGTGGGATACTATATATATATTAAGAAAGTTTTCCACTGTAAACAAATCACATCCCTTTAGCTGAAAACAAATATTTCGTTATTTACATCTTTAAACAGCCAAAATTCCACAAGCACGTTTTTCCATGTAACATCTGGAAATATCTCCATTGGAAAATGGCAAAACTGTGGGTTGGATTCAGTATGTGACATGACATTCTTATTGATGGTGAAGCTAAGGGTAGATAAAAATACCTTTTTTTAAAGTTTTGACAAAGTATTATTTATACACTTTCTACTGTCCAGCTTGGGACATTAGGGGTGGGTTCACTCATTATTTTATTTACCACCATACCACTGATTGCCAGAGACACCATGGGTGATACGACAAAGACTAACCCCCTAGTGACTGGGATGCCTCCCCTAGGAAATAATAACTTAGTACTATAGCAGACTATTCTGTGCTAATTCTCTTGAATGTAACTATAGTTAGAGGCAATGTGATGTCTGTGACTCCTGGAAAGTCATATTCTCTTCCTTCTTTCAGATTCTGCAGCTTGTTGATCTGAGACTCCTAGCCTGTGGCTGTTTAAGGAAATCCCTTGCTGTTGTGGTCTCAGTCCATTCGTCACTTAACATTACTGCAGAATTTGCACACCAAATGCTTTTAAAGTCATGTAACATCAACCACTTTAAAAAATGCTGCTTTGACTTCCTTTGAAGACTCCTATCAGCACAGAAAAAAACATCACTTAATCATAGTTTTATCTGAAAAAAAAAGAACACATATTTACTTTGATTACATTTTCAGGTTCCTGAAGGCCAGATCCTGTTCCCGCTGGTATCTGTGGCAAGACTCCCATTAACTTCAATGGCAACAAAAGCAGCCACTTGGTTTGCATAATCTGCAGAAAGTAAATATTTTAACACTTGTTATCTGTGATATTTAAGTAGCTAATAAAAATGTGCATGTAAACCTGATTCATGTTTATTTAGGCTGGTAAAAAGTGACTTTCAAATAGGACAAAATAGAGGACAAAAAGTTTTTGCAAATGAAAGCTCAATAAACAAAGCAGATTTTTTCCTTTTTCCTTTTCCCACAGCAGAGCTTATGCTTTTTAATAATGTCACAGAAATATAGCTGTGAACACAGAAAACAAATAAAATGTACTTATTATGGAGATGAAATGACACATAATGACTTCAAGTCCTGAATTCTTTCACTACAACACATGCATATGTATTTATATATGGAGAAGGTAAATTGACAAACTATTCTACTTGAGCTTATTTCCGCAAAAGCCATTTCAGCCCAGTTGCTAATATGCTATTTATCCATTAAAGAATGTTGCCATAGTTACAATATCTATTGCAAAATTAGTCTGGTAATATGACAGAGTAGATGAAGAATGCAGAACAAGCAAGCTTTCATATTTCTAGTGCTTGTATTTTTTTATTTGTTCATGAAAGTTAAAAACATATAGTTAAAAACTCCTTTACTGCTGGCTCTGTTTTGAATTAAAGCCTCAGAACAGTACCTTTGTACTCAGTGGACCCATTTTCTTGTACATCTGGTGTTACAAGAGCTAACTTCTATGACTCAAATAAAGAGTCAAGTATAAGGGTTTACCTAAAATTTTCACTATAAGAATTTTATGAGTGATTACATAGGAAGTTCAAAACATCAGGATTTGACTTACTCATCCCAGATCTCACCTGGAAAATCAGAAAGTGGAAACAACATTTTTTAATGATAAACTGAGCAAAACAGGCAATTGCACAATGTCAGTTTTACACGGCCATATTTCAGCCCAGAGCTACACCTTGGCTGTGTTTCACATACAGACATACTAGATCTATTTGAGCTCTCCACTCTAAATTAGCTTCGGTGAAGTCCTTTAACTGTATAGGAGCATACCTACACCATAACCCAACTACTTTGTCTTGTGGTAGTTTTGCACCAGAATTAGAACGCACAATGTAGTTATGTCTGAGCAATGTGTAGATAGATGCAGTGGTCTGTCAAACTCCTGCTAACCTTAAAAACCCCTCCTGTCTAAAAAGTATTATTTTTAAAAAGAAAATAATCCAGAAGTAATAATTCCTATGTAAAAAATCGTGTAGTTGTACAAAGTGTCTTCTACAGCTTCTGGAGTAGAATCTGCACAGTTGACCCCAGTTTCAATAAAACTATTAGACTCTTCTTCCAAATTCCTGATAAGTGTAATTTGTCTTAATTCAGACTAGGATGAAGCCCTTGACAAATTCCAGAAAAGTCGTGTAGTTACATCAGTCTTAAAGCCTATTTGATATCAAAGACATTTTTGCTCTGTGAAGTTTTTGCAATCATTCTGTTTATCAGCCAAAAAAAGTTGTTGAGACAATGTTGCCATCAAAGTAATCTTGAGTACTTTGCCCCTTCACAGGTGAAGAGAAAAAGTAGAAGGGATGTAGGTAATATCTCACTTCTGAATAACCTCAGTAAAATTTAATCCAGAAAAGGCTACGGTACTTTCTATTGGAATGTCACCTGCATAAGTAAGGTTTGAGGATATCTGGCTTTTAAACACTAAAGCTTATGGCCCTGACATAATAAAGAAAAAAAAAGTCCTAAAGTGAGGTTGTGTCTATGTTATCAGATAATTTATCTACTTAGTTCATCCCCTGGTGCTTGACCATCACACGGCATAAATGTCAGTCCCACTGTGGTCTCTGTCTTCCAGATTAGTTCCCTCAAAAATAAAGTCCAGGCTGGGTTTGTGTTTTCCTCAGGATCCTACCGCTGGGCGTGAGTGCACAAGAGACAACCCAGAGCAAGCGCCGGGCAACGAGAATGCAGCAAGCTGCTCTACAAAAGGGCATGCTTGCACTAGTGGGAATACATGCCTCTTGGCAGCCCTTGTTTTGGAGGTATGATCATTTGCTGGGACAGATGCATTCAGCAGTAGATTAGTCAGAATTTACTCTCTCAGGGTTAAGAGACTTATGCAGGTGGCTACCTTAGCACCTGCACCTGCTCCTTTTGCCAGCAGCTGTGTCTGAATCTTGGCTGTTGTGACTACCCCAAGGTATTACCTCACTTGAATGGAGTATCTTTTGCCCAGATCCTGCCCAAACCTGGCTGAAGTTTGTAAACCTCTGTCTACATCACCAGAGAGACCCAAATCATAGTAACCATGCCACGTGCGGTGGCTTTGTCAGAAAGAACAGCAGCTGCTGTCATTGGGGAGTTTAGCTGGTTGTGCCTGACTCTTACAGCTGCGTGGACAGAGGATTTCGAGAGAAAGAAAGAATTTTCTGCCTTTAGTTTCCTACGGAGGTGCCCTAACCATGAAGAAGTGAACAAGGCTTAGATACAGAAATGCTCCGCCACTGCTGCTGAGGAGTTGTCCATCATGCCCCAGAGAAAGGGCAAAGACAGCTGGAAGAAGTATAGTGATATTTCAAGATATTCACTTGTTAGAGCCTGACATAATATATACCTTTCAGCAGCAGGTTGTATGATGCAAAACGCATAAGCAATCTCGAGGGCAAGGTTAGAGAAGAATAAACAGCTTTGGAGGTATGTTGTTTAGGAGAAAACTTGTCTGCAGCAGAGGACAGACAGTTGTTTCCTTGCCAGTAAAGGCATTGAAAGAACAGTATCCTGTAGGATAGTGAGCCATTAGCCAAAGACATTCAGTTATTCAGTTTGTATTTGGCTCTAGAGATTGGGAAAGTTTGTTTTCTGTTTTTTCTGAGGAATTCAGCGTAGCTTATAAAACTCCAATTAACCAGTTAGCATGATCCGGTATACCCTACTGTATTCACAGTTTGGATTGTGCAATGGAGTGCTGTATGGAGATTCTTCAACCATCACCAGTGGAACTGAGGGACAGTCTGCTTAGCTTAAACACAGTACTCTCCCAATATATCTGCACAGCTTTTGGAAACTATGCAGATGTCTCTGGATGGTACTGTATGGCTCTCCTCCACCCGCCAGTTTCTCAGTTTCTCAAAATACCTTAGTGGTATTTTGAAGCTGCTGGATGGGAGGAGGAAATTGTGAGATAAAGTGAAACCAGCTATGAATGTTCTTAAGCACCTGCTAGTGGTACCTGTTGGTGAATTGGTGCTGCACTAAGTAAGTTTGTCCTCAGGTACGACAGTTTTTTGTGTTCTCTACCTAAAGTCTGAATTCACCAAAGTCAGATCAACAACAAACCTGAACAATGGCACACCTCCGTTGTCAAGCTTTGCAGGCGAAACTTCAAGGCTTCTGTCAGGCTTTGTCCCCTCTGTGATATCAGCTAAATATATAAGAATGTTCCCTCACCACCCACCTGTTGACTGCCTCATCTCCTGCTAATCCAGAAACTACCCAAAGGACACTTCATTCTCTCTTGATATATTAGTCATTTATTACTAGCTTAAACTGCGCTTACAACATTTCAGCATATCTAAAATCCGTATGCCAGAACTTCTAAGTCATTTCAAATTAATTTTTTTCCAATAATAGCCATTGTTAGGCAAAGTACTAAGAATTCTCTCAAATTCATATGCCTTGTGTTCCTGCATTTATTGATTACTTCGTGTGAATAAGGCAATAAATGCCAATAAAACAAGTCTCTGATCTTTAGTTTTTTATTTCTTTTGTCTTAGTCAGAATTGCAAGACGTTTCTTATAGTATTTGCTGATCTTGCCAGGGAAGCCTGTGAACCCAGTGAATGAGAAATACAAAATCCTCCTAATTGAATATGAAATTCTTTTAGAAAAGTATTGGTACTGTTTTAATGATTCTGAATCATCTAAATGATTGTCTGTGAATTTGACAACATATTTCGTATCAATTTAACACACTCACTGTTTCTCACTAACATTCAGGAATTGTGACCTGTAGTGTTTGAGTATTCTTAGTAGCTACTTATCTGGTTTATACAAAACATTACCTTTAAGCCTCTACCTTTAAGATTTTCCCAAACCAGCACGGTTTCAATGTCACCACAGTGTATTATTCAAATATTGCTTTATTATTATTGGCAGACTTCAGTTGCTGTATTTCCTCTTTTGCTTCTTTTTCTTGATCTCCAGTTTCTGTACCATCTGAGGTGGGACCCAACCACAAAGAACCGCCACTTGACAAGTGGTTATCAAGTCTGATTTCTGGGCTTGAGGCACCTCTGACCACTGGTCAGCTCTGAGCCATCTTCCCATGCTTAGTACCTCTGACAGCTGTTTCTTACAGAAATGCCACTCTGCTGTGGATGGCTACAAAACCCACCTGGAAGTGATGTGCATTAAACCTCCCTCTCCACCTGAGAGGGTCTGTCTGGGAGAAGACAATGGGTTCCTTTCTACTGAAGCAGACTGCTAGGCTACAACATCTCACCATTATCTAACAAAGACTGTATTCTGATGAGAATCCTGGTTGGAAAGACATGGGAAGTGGCCTAGTTAGAGGTAACTGGTCAGACATTGGAACAGACTGCCCAGGGAAGTGGTGGAGTCACCATCCCTGGAGGTGTTCAAAAGACATATAGATGTGGCACTTCAGGATATGGTTTCATAGGCAAGGTAGTGTTGGGTGGATGGTTAGACTTGATGATCTTAGAGGTCTTTTCCAACCTATGGTCCTATGATTCTATGAACTAGTGGGGGTCTGGGAAGTCTGCTCCGAGGTAGCTGGTGGCAAGAGGATAAATACAAACTACTCAAAGGGTAGATCTACATTAGGCACATTTTATGTAGCAGCATAGACAGACAAAAAACCACTAGTCACAGAAAGTGAACAAAAATTCACTGGAAACACAGGCATTTATGTGCCTGACAGGAGATGGAAATCCTGGCTTTTTATTCAAAGCAACGTATCACACCAAAATGCACACTGCAGAAATGATTGGAACTCAGTGTCTTACTTGGATGAACTTCCTTCCCAGAGAGTCTGAGACAGACAAACTTTATATGTCAGACCATACACAGGATCTTGTGCCTTTCTTGATACCAGGTATTGCAAGTAACAGCAGGGCCGCTGTGCCAGGTAACTCCTATTCCCTACTCCTTGGAGGAACATTGCCAATAGTGGCAGCTAGCACTGACAATGCTGGACTACTTGCGACCCAGCTCGCCTCCAGTCCCCTTCGTTCAGCCTCCAGCCTGTGTTGTGACAGTGGGATGGCTGAGGAGCTGGTGCTGTCTCCTACGCTCAACTATTTCCAGAACTCCAGTACTGGAGCATATGTTTCTTGGCTCTCAGCACTACGACTATTTTGGTGCATTGCTAATAGTGTTAGCAAGTGGTGTCACATGCTGCCCTTCCCTTCAGCTCAAGAAGCATTGAGTTATACTGCTCGACAAGCTTGAATGAAAGTGTTTAAAACAGTCAGAGAAAATAAGCTTATATTACAGAAAACAGCCAGAAATAAACATGAAAATCTAATGCTTGAAAGCTTCCTAAAGTCAGGACAAGCTACCTATGTACTTTTCTTCCATTTCTCTAAAAGAAAAAAATAGCAGAAAAATTTTTTCCAGTCTATAAAAAAGTAGTTTTCCATTCAACTGTTTTCATTAGGCCAATAAAGCCCTTTCTTTATTTTCATGAGCTAAGTAAAAATGTTATTTAACATTGGCGTATGGATAGACTAGGGTTTGACACCATCCTTTCAGACAAGTGGTCATACCAACACCCTCCCTGCTAACCATTTACTACCAAAAACCCATTCAAACAAAGCTATTATTTAATTATAAAGCATTTAACCCTTTAATGGTTGTGTCTTTGAGGAACCTGCCTAGTGATTTTCATCAGACAGTCTCTTTCCCATGTAACCAAGCGTCCTTGCTGTCACTAATTTTGCATCAACTCCCTGATGCAAACTGTCCCCCCCAAGAGTCAGAGGCTGCTGCAGAGATACAAAGGTTTGCTCCTACCCAGCAATGGTCAGTGACAGGGTGGTTTTCATTCCATTCAGAAGCTGTAACCTCACAGGGATCTGTTTCTACCTTGACCTCACTGTGAATTATTTTTCAATTGTATCTAAAGAGTTCACTGTGTAGCATCATTGCTAAGCTTTACCTGTGGATGTGGTGATCAGACTTCTACACTGCATTCCAGTTCTCTGCGGGGTTACTGGAAGGTGGAGAAAGCAGGTGATACTGGGCTTCTGCTTCTGAGTCAGGTGAAAGGTTAAAGAAGATTTCCCTGTCCGTTCCCTCTTGGCTGTGTGGGATACAAGTCTCTCTGGCTGTTCTGGCAAATGTTTTTATGAGATTAAAACAGCCATTGTTTTTTGAGTTATTGTGTTACGACAGCACTGCAGTTTAGCAGGACTTTGCTATTGCTGCGAAAGTGTGGGAACATCAGGAAGATCAGAACAAAGGCAGATTTAGAATAGACTGAGGATATAAAAATCTATTAAAGACTTTCTGTCTCTTTTTTCCTCTGAGTGAAAAATCAATAAAGCGGTATAAGCCAGATAGCATGAAATGTACAACTTCTAGACCTCCAATTTATGCACAAAGTGACCTTGACCTATTCTGCAATTTCCTATCATTAATTTATTATGTACCTCTCCTAACCATATCACTACAAACCACAATGAAAAACAAAACTTAAGAACTGGATGTGTTTCCTTTCTTTTAAAGAAGCAGACTTAGCATGGAGTAAAAGAACTTCAGTTTTTTGTTACAACAAAGGGGGAAATACTTTTTTTCCACTTTTCATAGTCTGACTAAATAATGATTTGCTATCTAGAAGCTAGCTGCAGAATACATTTAGGATTCATGACTCTGAACTTTCTGAAAACATTATCACTGCCTGCACTTTTCTACCTTTAGCCTCACACTGTTTTCCGTGATGTTTTCATGAGTATATAAGCATAATGAAAACAGGAAGCAGACAATGTGAAAACAGTTTGCCCACCACGTTTACTTCTTCTGAAAGAACTAAATGCATCACATTGTTAGTTATAGATCAGTCTATTACATAAACTGCAATCAGAGGAAGACAATAATTGCCTCTTACGTGGGCCAGGTGAGACACAGACGTTAACTGTGTAATTCAGGCCATCCACTGAAGAATCAGTTGAGTCGGAAGTAGGTCTCAATAACTGTTTCAACACCAGTTATAATGAGCAGGCTTTAAATGAACATATGGAAAGAAAGCATGAGACAGTCTGTTCCTCATGCTTCTCACCAAACCTTTTCTATGCTGTCTAAAACTCATCTAATGCCCAGGCAGTAACCCACTCCATTCCTTTCCAGGCCTGATGTAGTCCTGTAAGTGCCTTGTTTCGTTGGGGTCTGCCTAAATTTTCCTGTTTTGGGAAGGTGAGTCCTGTCCTGTCAGTGACATGTCTGTTGTGGGCCAGGTTTAATTAGCTATGTACACGTTTTTCCTTCAAGTGACTGAAGTCATCAGGAGGTACTACCTTTTGCACATATTACTTGAATATGCCATGAAAAACAAGTGCCGACAAGGATTTAAATCTATTAAATCTATTCACAGCCAAGTTCCCTAGTCACTGGGAAAAGGCCTTCAATGTTTTTCGTTTCCAGTTACATACCTGCCAAAACAGTGGCTGAGCTTCAAGATAAGCAGTAAAAATAATATTCATCCAGCAGAAGCTCTTGGTCGAAAGAAGAGGCGGCTGCCTAAAGATGGGCTGGACCACCCTCTTGATCTCCGCGAGTTGCCTACACGGGCAGTACCAGTGCCAAGGCGAGGGACATGGCACTTTCTCTGCTGGTTTCCACCTCTCCCTTCTGACAGACCTGAGAATCTGGGCGACTCTGTTCAGGCAAATTAGATGCTTCCTCGCCCTCCCCTCCAACATCCACCCTCTCCCAGGGGCACCTGCCTGAGATGAGGCAATGCCTAAAGGAGGTTGCCTGGATTATCATCCTGTTCAGATTATTCTGCTAAATACACTGTCATCGTTTTACAACAGCTTCATTTCAATTGGAGTATCAAAACCTCTTGACACTACTGTGCCTGAGGGTGACAGAAGCTGCTATTTGTCAACAGCAAGTTTCTATTTTCAAGCTTGAGCACTAAAAGTGACTGCTTGGGATTTTTTTTCTATAGCATTTAAAATTTTTCACCAAACTGAACAGGCAGTGTAAAACACAAGGAAAGGTTTTCTTATGTTAAGAGCAATTACTTCCCAGAAAAACTTTGCAAAAGTAACTAAAAATCACTGGTAAAGAGCATCTCCATAAATAGTCGCCTGTTACTGATCCTCTGTGCTCTGCAGATGGGAGGCTGACAGGGAAAGCGTCCCCCTGCAAGGGAACTGTGGTGTCTCAGATGCAGGGGCACAGAGCACTCTGAACTACAGCCAGCTTCGAAGCTGTGCTGCCTGAAAGCCCATCACTTCTTAAAAATCCCAGATCTGCTCAGGGGTTTCCCCTCAATTCAACAGGGGAGGGATCGTGCTCTCTGAGGGTGCTTGGGAGCTGCTCTGCACCTTGCAAGCACAAAGTGAGTGGATTCATACCGGGAGCGCTGTCACTCCTATTCAATGCCCGCAGCACTAAACCCCGGGGAAGTTGTTTCTGGGTCAGTGTCTTGTGCGGTTGTTCCAAAGTCCTGGTCAGGAGTACGGAGGGGACAGACTCAAGAGTTTGTAAATGTTCTCAGATTCCCCTCCTTCTTCATGCTGGTTAAAATCTTTAGGGGTTTTACTCCTCGCCCCAGCCTTCTGATGCAGTATTGATGGGTGCTCGCCTGGCATTTGGGGATATGCAAATCACGCACATCTTTCACTTCTTTTATTCAAATGTAAACAGCACATGGAAAAGACAGTGCCCCTTTTTGCCTGACCCAAATGGAGCTTTGCCGGAAGAGCAGCATCAGGCTGACACTGCTTACATTTTTGCCCCAGAAGAATGAACGTCAAAAACCAGTTTTCTGCAAAGCTAACCACACGGAAAAGCAGGGCTGCTTTGGCTGACTGGAAACAACAGGTATAAATAACCTCCTGTGCCCTACAAAGCAAGTGCCTGAAAAGTCTCGTTGGGTTATTTTTTTCACATCAGCCTATGAGCTCGGGCTGTTGTAATGCCCTGTTGATGCCACAGGAGCCGATAGAAGCAGGGACAGATTACACTGAGAAGGAGGTAAACAAGTTGTTTACAACTCAGCGAGGCTGCAGCGTATCCTCCTGACATCGGCTGAAAGGCAGTGAGAGCACTGGACACTGGGCTGCTGATGGGAAAGGATCCCTGGAGCTGCCAAGCTCTGGCTCCAGAAATGTCTGTGGGGCTTCAATAACAGGAAATCACGTGTGCCGTCATTATCAGCTGCTGAGCGAGACAGATGCACCCAGATCGATATCAGTGTCCGATATCAAAGAGCTATTGTGATGGTACCCAGCGTTTTGAACTAAGGAGAACAACAAAACTGTTTTAAATGATTAGGGCTGGCAAAAATCCCCCGACTTTCTCTTTTCTGTTTTGTTTTTGTTTTTCCTTTCTGAGGCAGTGGATTCATCACTATTAAAGGAACTGAAAGTCCTCTCTGCTCGAAGTAACTTTGATCATTATTGATCTAATTAAATCCTGTTTGCTTAAGGTTGCAGTGGGCAAGGGCTGCAAATCAGCAATCTTCCTGATCTCTTGTAGTAGTACAGGGTATCTGTTCACTCAGCTGGGGAATTGGTGCGTCGTTCAGCACAGCTGAAACTGGAGGCAGCTTCCCTTGTTATGCCATGTTTTATGCTGCCTAAAAATACGTTTTAGGAACAAAGCAAAACATCTCCAGGGCTCTTGTTCTAAGAAGGACCTGGGGAGTGGAGAGGTTCTGCAGATAAACAAGTGTCCTCCCTGCACTATTGTTAGAGCTGTGGGGGTCTTGGTCACAGTATCGTTACAGGGCACTGCTGATTTCTGCAGTGGGCTTTCTGTTTCTTGTCATTTGTGTTGTCAAACAAAATATGTTTGTAAACAAGCAAGCCATTTTAGGTTTGTGCAAATTATACGCTAAGAGATGAACTCTCTTTTACGTGGAAACATCTCCCTCCTGATATTTCAGCCCTCTTTTTGTTTTTCTAAACAGCTGGTAGGTTAGGATATTTTTGAAGGATCTTTTTCTCTTGTGCCTTTAAAACCATTGCAAGCTGTTGCAGAGAATTCAGCATTTTTGAGGCCCAGGGTGTTCAAAGGAAATCCGCAGGTAAAAACAGGGAGCTTATTTCATAGTCCAAACAGAGGTACTTCTGTTGCGCAAGGACAGCCCTTGCAGAAGGATTCCTGGGATACTTCGGTCCCTCTGATTTCAGATACGGAAGAATCTGTGACACTTGAGAAATGCACTGAGGTGAATCACACACTTCTTTCCATTGCTTCAGCTGGGTGACTGCTGTGCTATTGGTACTTCAGAAAAGAGCCAACAGCTAAAACAGATATTTGCCTTCTGCCAGTTCTGCTGGTGGCTCATCTGTTTGCATTACACACTCTAGCTTGTAATTGCATTGCTGTATGTTTGCGTGCGCCTGTAAGCTGCTCATATAATCTTGCATATCCTGATAAAAGCAGTGCAGAAGGATGAGATGCTGCAGTCTGCATGCTAGCCCATATATACATTTCTCTTGAGTGTAAGTCAGGTGCTTGAAGGGAGATAAGCAGATTTCGGACAGGAAAAGGTCCAGCCTTGATTTTATGCTGGTGCTGGGGAGTGGCATTGGACCGAGAGAGGTTTGCAGGCTTTGTCCCCTTCGGCTTTGTACCAGCAATCAGCGGATGAAGGACTGTCTCCTGTCAAAGCTGGGAAGGTGGGTGGTGGCAGGGTCTGAAGCACAGGCTTCTCTCATCCACGGCTCAACCTCTCCTCCACTACTTATTGTGGATTGTAGGATTGTGCCTTTGGCAATTGCCCTGATTCACCTGCCCTTGCAGCAGCCCTGCCTAGTTTTCCAGTACCGCTTCAGCCTGTTGCTGGATCCGAGGGAGGGCTGCTCTTCCCTCTCTGGCCGAGAAGTCTTCAGCAAGGAAACAGTTAAAGCAAACTGTTTTCGGCGTTGCCTGCAATTGTGTAGTGCCTCTCACAGAGCCTCCTGCCAGCTCCGGGGGCCTGACGGAGATGGCCTCTGGAGCATAAAGCTTGTCTCCCGTGATAAGATAGACGAGTTCTTAATGCGATTCCTCAGATCCCCAGAGGGATATCCAGAAATGCTGCAGAATAAACAAACAGGGGAAATAATGAATGGGAGCAAAGCAGCAAGGCAACAAAACCGGGCAGCAGCCTGCAATCTGTAGTAAACAAGCGCACATGGGGCGCTCGGCGGGCTGGGAGCAGCAGCCTCCCGCTTTTGCTGCCACGCAAGGAGCCATCACAGCCCTCCCGAAATCCCTCCTGCCAGCTTGCTCCAAGCCGGGCTGTGAGGTGCTCGCTCACGTGCTCTGAATGCATCAGGCTATTTTTACAACTGTCTGAGAGCCCTGGTTTCCTTTGGCAGATCTGCCGCTAATACTATTACCCGGCAGAGGAGAAAAGAAACGAAGCTGCTAAAATAACTGTACGTCGCCAAAATAGATGGAAAAGGCATTTTAGGTCATGCAATCCGTGCCCCGGCCAGCAAAGGTTGCTCCCTACGGAATAAATCTGAGCGCTCTGTAGATCAGCTTTATGTTGATGTATTAGACTCCCTGTTGTGGATGGCTCTTTTTCAGCCCAAGTTTTGATGCTGGGTTTTTTTGATCATGAGAAACCTTGACAGAAGTCATAGCATAAACTGGCGTAACTTCAGTAGTAACTGTTTACCCCAGGCAAAACTTAGTCCCTTTTCCTTTTTTTCTTTTCTGAATGTTTTGATGACATAAAATCTTACTCTCTGCAATATAGAAATGTTCTACAAGGTCGCTTGCACAAAATGTAATAAAGTAAGCTTATTGTTTCCCAGAAGAAGATTAGTTCAAATTTCTCTTTTCTCCTCTTTTTATTTAAACTGCTGTCCGGTTCACTTTGGCAGGGTTCAACTGTGAAAGTCACACAAGTCCTGACTGCCCTCTCATAATATTGGGTTTCAGACTGTTAACATGTGTTTCAGTCAGTGAAGCAGATATTCCAGGGGATCTCTGACCTTCTTTAAATATTGCAATAATTGATGGTCATCAAGTGACCCTGTCATTCCCTGGGTGCTTAGATAGTCAGGTGTACCAGGATGACCTTCAGTGTGTATTCTGGCCTGCTGACCATTTATTATCTTAACTCTTCATCTGGAAGGTCAGCGATCAGAAGGGAGCCAGCCAACCCAGCCAAGGGGGAACCCTCTCCGTGGTGCAGCATAGCTGGAACCCCCTGAACCGGTGAAAGAAAATTGAAGGGAAAGATGGATAATAACAGCTGAAATCCTAGGGTTGCCAAGAGTGTCTGTGCCTCAGCTGAGACATTTAATGGCTGAAGTTACATCTGCATTCCCAGATCTGAGAGCATTTCCATGTTTCTGAACCGGGATCTGCACACTTCTCCAGCCTGCTCCTGTGTGCCCATGGAAATGAAACCTTGCAGGTGTTGGCTGGCTGGGAATGGTGGCATGTTCCCAAAGGCACTTGCCCACCCCCATGGACATGAGAGTGCTAAATCTGGATGTGAGTTATTCCTTCTGTCCCTTCTGATCCAGTCAATGGGGAAACAGACTAGCTTGAATAATTGGCTCTTCAGAGCTGTTAGACTTCAAAATGGAACAGAGAAATAGTGCTTACGGACTCCGGAACTGGTTGGAGGTAGTTTTAAGAAGCAGCTTCGTACCAGCTCTCAGTTATTCGTTTCTGTCTCCCAGCTGAGACAGTGCCTGACTGTGTCCTAATTTTGATGTGATAAGATTGGGCCAAACAGGCAATCCAGATGTGCAAAAGCTGTCAAGAGAAAAGTATGCAAACTTTTTTTTGCACAGGTGTTTAAAACCTGTATCATCAGGAGATGAGGGAGTTTAGAGGAGTGAGCAAGAATAGATTACAAGTAACACACATCTGCCATTTGAGATATGGTGAATACCCTTTTTTGTTTGCTCTTTAATGTTATAGTACCTATGACAGGCAGCAGAACATTTCTGATTTACTCTAAGAGAGCAAAGGTAAACATACTATGTGGGTAGTATGTTAGAATGTTTACCTGTGTAAAGAGTTTTGCAGTTCAGAAAAAAAAATAATAGTTTTTTTAAAATATAATCAGTTTTTCAAATGAGATAATCATGTTAGGGACATTTTACTATGGAGGTGGAATATGAATTAAACATCGTTACTATTATGCAAGGAACAATAGCCAACAGACCAAACTTAAATGATAGCTCGTAGTATAAGCTGTATGAAGAACCTGAAGAAGGTGGGAGGGAGGCAACAATATTTCAAATGAGCAAAGAAGAGAACAAGCAAAAGATGGCATGAGGGTCCAGAAGTCGAGAAGAAGGCTATGAAAAAATAACTGCTGAAAGCATCAAGGTGTTTGCATATGCAGACAATTCCTTTGGCTGGTGACTTCTTGAGACACTGACGGCACTGGTACAGGTAGAAGGCAGGAACCAGGGTAGCTTGAACCCTGTTAGGAGGTGGGAAGCAGCAAACTGAGGCACGAACTGTGAACAGCAAGGTGAGAAGTCAGGACACCTGAATATGTAGAGCAACAAGAGTCGGAAAGGGAGTTGAAGAGGAGAAAAGCGGTGACAGTAGGTCTATGCTGAACTTCACAATGAGAAGTTACCAAGGTCCAGTCAGAGAGAAAGAGATCTAGGAGGGCTGAAGAAGGCAAAGAAATTACAAAGGATGGAACAAGGCAATGGAGGTTAGCTACTGCTGTCATAGATGGAGTGATGAAATAGTATTGACACAGCAGAAAAGGAAGTGCAAAGACACTTCCAGCTGAGGAAGCAATCTGGTGCTGAACTTTTCCCAGATGCTTTCAGTGGCTCAGCATCTAGCAGAAGAGGAAGTTGAATATTGCTGATATTTATTATAGTTTCTGTTCACTTTCATTTAAAAAAGGAAAGAATGGCATGGAGAGATGTATTTATGTCTTTTACAGCCATTTTGTCTGTCAGAAGTGTGGCTCCAGCCCTATGAAGTTCTGTTTGTAGCAGCACTCACTGCCTCACAGGGTCCTTCTAAGTAGCTACTGTGTAATGGCTCTTTACAGGCATCTGCTCAACTGTATCCAATTAAAAAAATAAAACTGGGAACAAACGGCTCCCAGTTTCAGCCTGCTGGCAGGTATGAATTCTGTTTTCGTAAAAGGCTTATTCCTGTTCTCAGTTCTGTTTGTGGGTATCAGGCCAGGAAAACCATATCATGTAACTTTTGATTCATATAGCCTTGAAATTTATCTAACATTGTCATCTGCAAATAGCATTAGAGCAACACTGAGTCAGTAAAGAAAACAAGACAAAACAGCTCAGAAACCTAAAACGTGGTGAGATACCTCATTATGAAATACTGCTAAGAGTTTTTGGGAGTCAAGTGTGTCACATTTCATTGGTTTGGGGCATAAATCTTACTGATTTCTGCCAAGGTTAACAGACTTCTTGTTTGTGGTAAACACAAAACAAGAACAAAATACTGTGTCGGTGGCGATACCTTCCACCTCATGAGATCTGGAACAAAGCATACAAGCCTCCCTTGCTTGAGACCTGTTCAGCATAAGCACTGTTAGCATCGGTGCAGAATGGTGCAAGGTGTGAAGCTCTAATAATGGCATTACAGTGGAATTTTTGGCACTGGCTGGAGCATTCGCTCATAAATGTGCTACGGCAAATTTTTACACTTGAAGCTCCCCGCGGTTCGCGAGAGTAAACGCTGCTGGAAGCGCAGCAGCAGCGGGGCATACAAGTGTTAGAATTTGCGCTTGTAAAATTTATAGGGACCAACTGGTTTTGCAGGTGCACTGCCTAACACTTGTGTGCACCCAGTTGCTGGAGCAGATAAAAGTGTGAGCCGGGGGCTGGAACGCTGGTCAGGGACTGGGGAGCCGGTGCCCACCCCGGGGCCTTCGCGAGGGGCCTGCCTGGAGAGGGAGAGCTCTTGGCTCTGTCCGTAAAACAGACCCTTATATGGTATCAAGTTTGGCACTCTGAAACGTAGGTATCTCCAAACAGTGCACTTTCTTAAAAGGTTAGTCAGGAAAAAATGTTGACACTTACAAAATGTAGGCATTTAAAATAGAAGCCCGATACGAAGTCTTTGTATAATGTAACTCATGTCGAGTCAGACACTTTTATTTTAATTGTCAGACATAATCTCCTGCTCTGTATTTACTACCCATCTGCTCCAAGCGTTGTACTTGCTACCAGATTTACTGGGGGAGAGAAGCAAGGAAGAACAGCAGTGGGAGAGGTGTCAGAAGGAAACAGGAGACCCTCCCGTGGCTGCTAGGACCCGAGCAGCCCTGGTCACTCTGCGGAGCCCCTTTCCCTCTTCAGCCCCCAGGTGCATGGGAGTGTGGCTTTTTCTGAAAATCACAAGACGAAACTTCAAAAATTAGATACTGTGTGGTCCCTAATCAATTATCCTTCATTTTTAAAATGTTCTCAGAAGCATAGGTGAGTAAATGGATATATAAAGTAACTGACGCATTTCCATTTTTAATGTTGACTGCTATTAAGCATGATGCAAATTGGTCATTCATATAACAACATTCAGAAAAGGTATTTTGTTAGCGTTTAAGTGCTGGTGACTTTGTTTTCAGTTTTGCTGTGCTTTCCTACTAATTTTTACCCATCATAGAATGGGTAAATTACTCACTGATTTATCCCTTTCAAGGGGAATTTGTGAGCATGGCTTCCTGTTATAAATATATAATTATAAAAATGCTTTATTGTTGATTCTAAGATCTGACCACATAATTTTACTCCATCTATCAGTGCCAAAGAAGCTGCATAGCACTGATAGCCTTTAAGTATCAGAATTAAAGGATTTTTGATTGGGTACACCTTATTTGATGAGTTATACCTTAGTGTTTTTGATAAGCAGTGTAGCAAAAGTCATATGGCATAAGAATGAAGAAGAAGGCAGAAGTGCAATCATTTTAGATGCGTCTCCACAGGACTGAATAGCTGAGAACACCAGCCAATTCTAATAGTTCTGCACGAGAAAGAGCTACTTGAAGATCTGTTGCAACCAAGTGTCCATGTGGAATATAGCTGTGAATACACGGATCCAAATCCAGGACATACAAACCCTGCTGTGTGGAATGCTTTGTCACTTGAACCTCCGTATGCTATAGATCCAGTTTGGGGGGGGGGAAGTATGTTTTCTATTTATATTCCAAAGAGATTCCGAGCCTCTGCGAAGCTGAGCGTAACGACTCCTTTCGTAATTAGGCGAAAGATTTTGCGGCAGAACGCATTCCGCTCACAGCCCGCTCTGAGCCACATCTCAGTGCCGATAGTGGCAAGGAGGCAGAGCGGGGCACCTCTGTGCCCCGGCCCCCCGTGCTCCCGGCCGTCCCACCATGTAAACACCACGGGGTCGGAATGCCGCAGGAATTTGGGGTCGGGAGCCAGCCTCCGAGGGGAGCGGGAAGGAGCAGCTGCTTTGTGTGACGGGCTGTCATCCAGAGCTTACTTAGCTCGTTTGAAGCCAGGGAACCTTCTAAGGCTTCAGAGAGGCTTCTCAGGAAGCTTGCAAGGCTCAGGAGCTGCCAGGCAGCTCCTCCTTGGCGCGGAGAGCAGCCGGGGATGCCACATGCTCACAAGCAAGACGATGCCGACACATCTCGCCCTTGCCATCGTGCGGGGAAAAGCAGACTCAAAACATATATGGCCTCTGTTCCTCCTTCGGAATGCAGCAATTCTCATGCAGAAGCACCATGTGCTGCTAAACTCATTGCAATTTAATGTTTTTAGATTAATCTTGAAACTGTGCGTAGTGGGTGAAGTCCTGCTCCTTGAGTTACCGCTTAGTCGACACAAGAACAGGACCTAGACTTTCATTTACACACTCGCGGCCAAGTCAGCTATCAGGATTGACTTAGTTTCTAGAGACCGCATTTTGCTCGGAAAATGTTAATATACCCACTTTTCCGAGCTGTGCTCTGTGGACATCTCTGTGCTGATATTCACCAACAGGTAAGAATTGAAAAGAGCTTCCTAGCTGGATGCCCATGAGGACAAGTAAGAAAGCCGGTCTATAAATCATGTTAATACTTTCACCTTCTTTGCAGATTTATCTCATTTTAAGATATCCTGTATGGCACAGAGACTTCCTTAAATTGATCAGTGAGAACATCATACTCCTTTGGGACAGGAGCAAGTATCTCGTTGTTCCTTCACTACCGGTCTGTATCATCTTGTGAAAATGCTGTCTTTATTCTGAGTTTCCTGGAGCTCCGTCAGGAAATGTTTGTCACACGTTCAAGCTACAGCTATGCACCTGCAAATTCTACTTAAAAGCAAGAGTTTTCTTTGCCGAGGGAAAATGCAAAGAAGCCTATGTGACACACACATTAACCTGGGAGAAGCAAATCTGGCTAAATTGCACCTACCGGTCATCCTTTTGTTACCAAATATATTTTGTGCCTGAAAACAGACCTAATTGTCAGGACTCCCTAAGCACAGCGAATAACTCTTTAAATAGTCACCGATCTTCATATCATTAGTTCCCTGTTCTGAAAACTGAAATGCCCTTTAATTATCCAGCTGTAGGAGCATATAAGATGGTACTAAATTTTGCTTAAGTACAGACTATTACCAAAAACGAAGCCAAAATACATAATTATGTTGGCATTAGCATTCTATAGCTGTGTGATATCAAACTGCACAATGGCTGGAACATTCTGTGAAGGGCAATGCTGTCTGGGTAATGTAGCAGAAACACTTATCTAATAGCGTGCCCTCCTGTGCCCTCTGTCAGGGCGCCAGCACATTAGGCCTATTATCAGCCTGCAAATACTGGAGGCTTCCACATCGTGGCTGCTGCCAAAAGAAACAGTCTTCCCTGTTACAGGAGCAAATGTCTGTGCACGTAAGTGAAACTGAAGAGTAATTAGATTACAGTGTTTCCAAGTGACCCCCAAGCAACAAAATATTCGGACTTGCTAATTTACATTAATAATGCTTCCACTATTTTTACAGCATGTTTGGTTTAGTTCACAGGTCAGGCATTTTTTTGTAACATACTCTAAACAGAGTATTTCAGTCTAATAAAGAAGAAATTTTGAGGTGACCTCTTGAAAAATCATCTTTAAAAGCTCTTTTCATCTTTTTCTCCCCCTACATTTTGTAGTTTTTTCAGGTGGGATTATTATTTCATAGGTTCAGTGTTTGTTTGTTTATTTGTTTTTGTTTTACTTGATAGTTTGAACAAATAGATAAAAAAAAGTGAAACAATAACCAATACCTGTCCAATCAACAAAAAAACCCCTCTGTCAGAAAGCTATTTAATGTGTGTAGCTCCTTTGTTAAAATCATATTGCAATAGTCTGTCATCACATGACAGGCACGTTTGAAACTATTTCATTTAGCACAAAAGTAAGGGAAACAGACTTTTATATGGGATCTAAACCAGATAGACAAGCAAACAAAACCCCCTCCAAATTACAAGAAGTGTCTTGCTTTAATTGGTTCTAACAAAAAAAGCACCAGCATGCACTTTTCAGGAATAAATCTATCCATTTATTGATGAGCATTCTCATCAACACTGCAGAGTAAAAAAAATCTGTTCATTGGAGCCCATGTAGTTGAATTCATATTAGCTTGTATAAACAATCTATCCCCTATTAAGCCCATCATGTTGAAAGTAAATTGGTCACTGATCAAAGAAGAGAAGAACTCAGGGGGGCAAGTTTTTTATATTGTTTAAGTTTGCATTTATAAAATTCCAAAATATTTTCCTGAAACTTGAAGTAATATTGATCCCTTCATTCTTTTGGCTCAACTTAGGTGACTCCTTATAATTTGAAGAATTTATAGGTAAGGAAAAATGAAACAAAATCTTGCTATTTTACTCTTTCGGATTAAGCGCTGCCATTTGTGTAGAATGTTTCTGTTCTACAAACTATTCCTGGAACTGCTCATGGGAAAAATAGATTCTGCTGTGAATAAAAGCTGTGAGGTATCAATCTGTAAATTCCTATCACTTGTCAGAGATCCTAAGGAGCACTACATTTGGGGCAAGAAAGCTTATTGGGATATTTGATGGGTTTATTATAAAAGAACTGGGGATTCAGTGACTAATTTATTTACAACGGCGATTTCTGTTTCTGTAATTTTATGAAAAAAAAAATGCATCAAAAATAGTGTAATCTGACTTAGCAACTTTTTACACACAGAGTTATGCTGTGACTTTAAAACAGTTCTATTATATGGTTCTGAGTGTGTCATTATTGGCAATACAAGTAACCACTATTGCCTTGCATACCTGCAGCTTCGAACCTGCTTTGAAAGTAACTGAGAAACATTCCTGACTTTTTGCCCTAATCTGCTTCTATAGTGTGAACAAGCTGTGGGTATTGGAGCACGCCCTCTCCTTCCTTCAAAATAAATTTTTTCAGTCACAGGGAAGATTGGTAAGGTGTCAGAAACAGGTTAGCAATAGCTATCAGACCTTGTTATAATCCAGTGGTGTGGAAAAGAAAAGAAAGATGCAGTGCATCACAGGTTAAGGGCAAACTCTTCCTTACCTAAGCAGCAGCAACTCTGGGGAAAGAAAGGAAAATAAAAAAAAAAGCCAGAACATTTATTTGCATTTAGAATATGTATCATTAGTTCTCTCTCCTTTTCACCGAAGTAGCGCATCAGCGCTAGATCAGCACCTCTGGTGAATCAGTGTCTCAGAAGAGCGTGCAAGCACCTCACTTCCTAACAAGTAGTTCTGTGTACACCACGAGGGATGAAGCCTGATTTCCAGTGATTCCTGCTCGTAGTCAACTGATGTTTCAGCTTCCTATACCAAGGGTGCACCCACCGTCAGCACAGTGCTACATCCCCTTCTCTCTTGGTTTCAATACCTCTGGCTGTTATACCACCTCCTGCAGTTAAATCTCAGGATGCATACAAGATCTTCTGATATTTCATATGCACACCACAGTATCTGCGCTTTCCTACTTGTTCCTTGTACTGCCCAGTACAATAACTCTGGCTTGCTGGCTCTGGAAAAAGACTGCTCAGCAGAAAACCGTAGAGTTTGATAAGTTTGGCTTTGGTAGGATAGCAGGCTAAAAATGGACTTTATTTATTTTCTCTTGGCAGAATAAAGCAGCAGGATGAAAGCTGAGGTCTTGTCAAAGGTACAAGATGCAATAAAAAAGTAGTGGAGAAGTCACTGACAGGGGAGGTGGGAGATTTGAGTTGAGTTCCTTGTTCTGCTCAAGACATTCAGAACATCCTTCAGCAAGTCATTTAGCATCACTTACCTCTATGAAACATGAGCATAAGAACAATTTTATGCCTGTCATACTGCTGGTATCACATGGCATAATGCAGTGATGACCGTGGTGATGGGGGACACATCAGTGGAAATTGATAAAGGGAATGTAAGATAAGCAGATTTGTATTACAGAAGAAAGAAAAAAGAGTGATGATTTTATCTTCTCAAGAGGAACTGGGTTAATACTTAGGAAGATCTATTTGCAAACAAGTATGTGCAATCCTATTATGTATGGACTAATGCTTTTTCTTTGCCTATGAATATTCATGCAATCAATTTTAATTCACCTGGAGAGGTGCTTTTATTGGAACAAAAATGGAGATTCATGCGTGAAGGCAGTATCTCTGAGCAAACAACCAAAAGGTGCACTCAGGCTCTCCTCACCTGGACACTGTGCACTGCTCGGTTGCATGAGTTAAGGATGTGGATATTCTGAGATGAGAAAAGGAGCAAGCGTGAACGCCAGTGGCTTTCAGAGAACCTTGGAGACATCATACAGCATAGGCAGGAGCGGCCAAGAGATGTGGTGTAACATAAGGATGATGCTGACACAGCAGCAAACTCCCTGTCCCAGTGACACGTTTAGTGTGTTTTAGCCTCAAAAGGCAGCACGACCTGCCTGTGGTGTGGGACTAAACCCAGGGAGAGGGATCAGCCTCTGAGCGCAGCCGAAGGGGACATTGTGTGCTGAGGTCTTAACTGATCTTTACACTTCTGTGTCTCTCTGCCTGCAGAGTGAAATTGCGGCTAGCCCTGCACTATTAAAAGCCACAAGGTTCTGAATTCATGTTGTGTAATTATGGGATTATCGAGAATGCCTAAATTAGGAACGTCGCCAGTTCACACTCCTGCTATGGGCCTCTAACTATGAGATACAGGCACTGTCAGCAAGCAATCTGCATACCTAGCTTTCTTTGCTGTATATTGTGTGGTGGTTTTGATGGACGGTCTCTTTTCATCTCACCCTTGCACAGTCCACACTGAAGATATCAGCTTTTATACTGTCTCTTTTTGGCTAGTTTGAAAATTATTTCGATATTTTCTTCCACACTCCCTTTATCACAGTGATTTCTCTATGCTAACCAACCCCCCTAGTTCTTATTCTGGCAAAATCTACCTATCAATATGTAAAATCTTTAAACAGCCTTGTGCTCTGCATATTCATTTTAATTTACCTACAAAAATAACCCATCCTGTTGTCTCCCGTATCTTACTGGTGTTTCCTCCAGTCTGTTGTTTCTTTGAGCCCCACGGTTACGTTCCTGTCGGAGACTCATTCATAAGCTCATTGAGGCAGGAATTACAGCATTTATGCATGTCACATCTTCATTAAAACAGCTAATGATGCGACCAATCACACAGCTAGACAAGAGGATGCTGCAACTGAATGGCAAAGGGAGTAGAACCACTCCGAGACCCGCATTTGCACAATAACATCCAGCTCAAAGAAGTCCAGGGTTCTCATTTGTTAAGCAATTACTACAAATCCATAAAAATCATGATCAGTGCTCGCCTATGAACAGTGAAAAGAGGCATACCTGATGACTGTTCAGAATGAATAGGCTGGCCAGCTGCAATCTGAAGTGTCTAGATGGGAAATCAAAGGTAATATTGCGACCGTGTATAATGTCTCGAGATTTGTATTTAGAAGCTGAAATTATGCAAATTCAAATGAGTGTTAATATGTAGGTTGTAACAGTGTGGATAATCAATCATGAGCACAACTTGCCTGTGGATACAGTGGCTTCTCCATCACTACTTGTTCTTAAATGCCACTGATTTTTTTGAGCAATATATCCTATAGTTCAGTCAGAAGTTATGATTAAGATAATTATGGATCATTCAATCTGTTTTTTGTGAATAGTCCCACTAAATTACCATAATGGATTTTTGCATTCTGAAAATCCATTTTTGGAGGTTTATTTCCATTTTGTGCAAAAACCAATTTTTTCTTGTCAAATAGGTGAGCTGACCAGAAATTAAAAAATATGAAGGTAGACTAAAAAGTCTCACTTTCTCACTACCGAGCTACGGTCCATTATAAAGATGCATCCTCTGCATACTTCATGAATAAAAAGATATTTTTAGCAAATGGTTGTAATGATCATATACGTAAAAGACACTAAATAAAGAGTTTGCAAGACTTTTTTTGGTGGCTTCTCAAATAATACTGCCTGCTGGTCTATGATTAAAGGTACTACTTTGTTGCATTGTGCTGATTGAGTCTTCTAAACATACAGTACTCCTTTCCCAGTCTTTAATCTGGTTAACTATTTCTGAGGTCATAACATGATAATGCTTTGATTTATATTGAAAATACAGATTAATGCTACTGCATGTCAAAAGGACAAGGAAAAGAACAAAAAAACCCTATGTCTAAATATCCATCACCAGGTTCCATTGTCTAACATTGTTTTTATTGAAGTCACGGTGTTTGAACTGGCAGACCCTTATACTTGGTAAGAAGCAGTAACAGAAGTTACTTATTTTTATTCAATGTCTTGACATATATTAGCAAAGCAATGAAAAGAGAAAAACGCAACAAGAAAGCTACATTTCAGTGCCTCCAATCCTAGAACAGAAAGGTTTTTCCTGTAAATTGTAAGCATTTTTTTCAGATAACTGACATTATAATGCGCACCAATCACTGTTTCTAACACATTTTAATAATCATTAAATTCCCAGAGTTCCCTTTGTAAACTTGACATATGTAAGACAGTTTCCAATCTACATAGATTATCAACTTACTCAAGTTTACAATTTTTTCTTTTTCACTGGAAAGACCACACTGACTTCTTATCGGGGGTTGATATTTGACTTTTCAAGTAGTTCCTAGTTTAAAATAATTCGCACAGAAGAATTTTACGTTTTCTAAATCTTACCACTGCCCAAAATGATCCAATGTGTTCTGGGCTAATCAAGGTGAGTCTCAATGGTGCTCAAATTGGCAGAGAAAAATGCAGCAACCTCATTTTAAATTAATTTCATTAGAGATTGTTGAAGTTGACAGAAAATCCTGGCATTTAATTGAAGAGTAGTTACTCCTGTAACTTGTTAAAATATTTCTGTTCTCACCACTGTCTAACCTAAAATTATAACTTGGGACAAATAAACTACATTTGGACTATCTACATTTTACATTCATTGTAAGGTTTCTCTTCCCAAGAAGACTATGGCAGAAACTCATGACTTTACTACCCAAAAACCTGGAACAACTTTCCCAAAATAACTTTTTTTTTTTTTTAATTTCATATGGAAAATCTGAGAGGTGTATATGAATTATAGCTGTAATCAAATAAATCTTCATTTTAATACACACACGTTTTACAAAATTCTATTTGCCTTAATTTATTCATCCATTCAAAATCTGTCAGAAGCAAGGAAACTTGTTGTACCTAAGCAAGGAAAATAGCTCTTTCTCTGCTTGAAGCAGAGAAATGTTACAGAAATACTAAAATACTGCAACAAGAATATTTCTTGCATAGCAGCTAGACCTTTCCATCAAGATATTTTTCATTAGAGTTTGTTTCCCTTTTGCCTTGCAAGACATTTCAGGCCTTTTAACACAATAGCCACTTTTCCTCTGAAAGGAAGACAGAAAAATATGTGTCTGTCTTCCTTAACATTTATTAAAATAAGACTGATTTTAAGATAATAATAACAACATTTGAAACTAGAGCGACGCGAGACTCCTTTAAAATAAGTGGATTACTGTTGTCACTGGATTTATCCAAAGCTGTAACAGGTAGGTGCGGTGACAAATGCCTCCAGACTCCTGGCCTGATGTTGGATGTTTCCTTCTCTTGTTCAGGTATATACTTTTTATTAGTCACATTGAAAATAGTGGACTAAACCCTGAAGCTTTTACTCTGTGCTTAATCAGTAGTCAGACAGGCATGCCTCCTGGGAAGTTGATGGGAGTTTGCCTGGGATATGACAGAGTAGGAATTTATTAAAGTCCTTAAAATTGAAATGTATTCATAAGATTTTCAGGATCAGACCTCTAATTTAGTATGAACTAAAAATATTGATGGAAATTTGGTCATTCAAAAAGCTGTAGAGAGGCTGAGCTGAGGCAGGTGCAATTCCAGGCAGTGCCTGGTGTGTCTCTGGATGTTGTGGAAGTAGGGTAATGAGAAGTGACTGATGCAGCTTGACAGAACACTTTAAAACGACACTTTGAGCTAGATTCAGTGGAAGAGTAATGGACAGATGGTTTTCATTTCCAGAGACTCAACAGCTATTCAACATTTTTTTGTCATTAGTGATCCTGTTTAAAAGGTTATTGAATAGTGATAATTTTTGTTTCCTGTTTTAACAGAAGAGTAGCTCTGCTATTGCTACAGCCAGCAAAGCACACCTATGGAAAACCTCTACTTCTCAGCCGAATAATTGAAAGAGTGACTACTTGCATACAAAATATTTGCAATTATTTTCAACAAGAAAGTTATGTGAGGAGAGAATTGGTCTTTTTTGCTTCCTAGATATGAAAATAGGGGAAATGCATCTTGAAATCCATATCTGATGATATATTTACTCACTACTCTACAATAGTTGAATTTGAATAGTTCTTTCACTTGCTACTTTATACTTATTTTTTAAAGTGAGAATTAAATAAACATATTCTATTTGGTCCTGAGGTCTTCTATTAAAATATTTAGCATATGAAAAGAAACTGTTTTCAAACAGACCTCTGGAAATCAGATAAAATGTTATGAAATACTTCTTATTTCTTCCAGAATGACACTCCTCTCTCCTCCCTCAAAGTAGTCATTCCTTTTAAACAAAGATTCACATACAAATTTATCCAATTTTCTGTCTCAAATTCCAATTTTATAACAAAATTCAGGCTACTAGGCAACATAAAAATAAGTGTCTTATACATTTGTGTTGTTTTTTTTCAGCTGCTAAATAATTGTATAGTCTCATGCTCCTGAAGTGCTCCTTATTTACACTTTTGGTCTTTGTATTTCATATGCAGATATCTGCTGCCCTTAGAAAGTGCCAGAATACTAATTCCTTTGCACACAGAGCAATTAGATTCAGAATAAGACAGCTAAGGATGTGTCCTTCTTTCATGAAGACATGAAAACCCACTGCTTCTTTCATGAATCAGATTCAGAGTGGGCATATGTACATGGCTTGAAGTATGAAATTGTAGTTTCAAGTGAGTACCCTGAAGTCCTTTTTCAAAACACGAAAAGACATTTTATTTGTATGTTTTATAATGTTCTAATAAAAATCTGGATAAGAATTTTTTTATAACACTTGCTGATTTATGCCTTGTTCATTATTCTGCAAGAAAGCTCATGATTGCAGAAAAGCTAACACTGACTTCTCTTTTCTTTTTTCCCTTGCAAAACCAATGCTGCTTTATTTGCTATGGAAAGATAAGATTGCTCCAAACACGTAAGTTGATATTATGAGATCTACGTGCTCTTACAAACAGAGACAAGATTAAAAGTTCAGATTTGTGGTCTATTGACTCCGGCAGTGTCCTTTTAAAGCATTATTGTTTGCTGATGGGTTTGCGTTATCAGGCACATTCCATTTTCATTACTTATAAATGGTACAAAGCTTATATCATTATTTATTTATTAAGATCCCATGTTGTTTTTCAAGTCAGTGAGTATCCAGGTGACTTCTGGAGTGTCATGCAAAAGGGCAAATTATCCTAGAATCATAGAACGCTTTGGGTTGGAAGGGACCTTTAGAGGTCATCTGGACCCAACCCCCCCGCAGTGACCAGGGACATCTTCAACTAGACTGGGTTGGTCAGAGCCCTGTCCAACCTGGCCTTGAACATTTCCAGGGATAGGGCCTCCACCACCTCTCTGGGCAACCTGTGTCAGTGTTTCACACCCTTATTGTAAAAAACATCTTCCTTATATCTAGTCTAAATCTACCCTCTCTTAGTTTAAAGCCATTACTCCTTGTTCTATCACAACAGGCCCTGCTAAAAAGATTTTCCTCTTCTTTCCTACAGGCCCCTTCAGGTACTGCAAGGCTGCTAGAAGGTCTCCCCACAGCCTTCTCTTCTCCAGGCTGAACAGCCCCAATTCTCTCAGCCTGTCCTCATAGGAGAGGTGCTCCAGCCCTCGGATCATTTTTGTGACCTCCTCTGGACCCGCTCCAACAGCTCCATGTCTTTCTGTGCTTGGGGCTCCAGAGCTGGATGTGGGACTTCAGCTGGGGTCTCACCAGAGTGGAGCAGAGGGGCAGAATCACCTCCCTTGCCCTGCTGGCCACGCTTCTCTTGATGCAGCCCAGGATAGGGTTGGCCTTCTGGGCTGTGAGTGCACATTGTAGGCTCATGCCCTCACTACCCCCAAGTCCTTCTCCTCAGGGCTATTTTCAATCCCTTCATCCCCCAGCCTGTATTGACACCAGGGATTGTGCCGACCCATGTTCAGGACCTTGCACTTGGCCTTGTTGAACCTCATGAGGTTCATGCAGGCCCGCTTCTTGAACTTGTCAAGCTTATCCAGCTTAGCTGAGCTCCCCTATTTTCACTGAAATACATTAAAGCCCCTCTTGGGCGTATGGTTGCTGGCTGGCTGCTGGCAGGAAACCCTTGATGCTGCAAAACTTGCTTCTGCTCCTCTGTATCGAAGACCTTCCCCCCAGTTCGTTGTGTTGGTGAGGGGTGGGGGAGCACGCTTTCCCGGCAGCACAACAGATCCAGCCTGCGTGGGCATCCCTGGATGGGCCTGAGGACACTTCAACCTGCACAGAGAAAGGAGCCGGGGGGGTGAGCGGCTGCAATGAAACCTCTGTCCTCTCTCAGTCCCAGGTCTCAAACAGACCGCATCTCACTGCACCACGGAGCGTGTTTTCTGGGAAGGGCACACTTCCTCCCGAGCAAGAGGCTGTGTTTGCATCCAGTCTGTTTGCCGTTAGCCCCCTAGGATGGCTCTGAGGTGGGGAGTGTTCCAAACCAGCCTGACAGCCCCAGCATGTCGCTCTGGCAGCTGTGGGAACCAGGTGCAGGACTGGCCCCGGCTCAGCAGAGGCTTAGCGTACTGCCGAAAGGATATCCCCGCTCCTGAGGGGGCGAGGGGTGGGTGGCAAGTGCCAGCTGTCCCCTTGTCCTGCACCATCGGGATCATTGCATGACGTTGACATCGCCTCTGGGAAGAGGCGAGCTAAACTTTCTGTTCCTGCTACCGGATGTCACGACAGCAAAACTACACACCCAGGTGGGAAGCTAAAATATGCACTGGAAATACACATTAAAAAAAATCCTCTCCAGGTTTAATTTCAGGTGTGAATCTGACAAAAAGGGCTTCCTGCTGCCTAAGCATGTGCTATCAAGATCAAAATTTCCTCTAAGGATAGAGACCCCTCCAGGTTAAAAACACAATAAAGCTTGTCAGCATTTACTAACCTAATCAGCCACGTGACAGAAATCAGTCAGATCTTGCTTGTAGCTGGTTGGAACCAAAACAGCAGTGTAGAACAAAGATTTTTTTTAAAGCCAGGAAGAAAACATTAAAAGAGAGAGGGTCATTGCAAATGTTTGAGGTTTTTAAGTATTTCTTTTTAATTTCCAGTAGTGCTTATTTTCTTTAATGATTTGTCATGGCTGACAAGTCACCATGTTACTTATAAAATTTAATTTTAAAATAGATTGCATCTGTAAGCAAATATCTAGTTTTGAGTCTTTATTATATCACAGAATAGTAGGGGTTGGAAGGGACCTCTGTGGGTCATCTATTAGTATGCAGATTAACTCTCTCACTTTTGCAGTGAAAGGCATATTTCTTTTTTCCACAACATTTTTATAAAGGCATCGCAATTCTCAGTCCTGACTTGGAGGGATCATCCTGCACACCTCTTCAGTACTGTCTCCAGTGAGGCTGGTAGGGAGGACACCAATAGAACTGCTATTGTTTCCCTGCAGCATGACAACCTCTTCAACAGGAATAATCAGCTCAGGCCAAGAACTTGTTTCATGTGTATGGCAGAGTTACTGACCCAAGCTGGATTTGAACCAGCAGCCATATGATTTAAATAGGAGATGAAAATTGATCTCAAAATAACCTCAGCAGTCTAAGCCAAGGAAGTCACAAAAGGGTGAAAGCTTAGCACTGCAGAAAAATAAGTATCATGTTTTAGAAAACAGACCTTGTCACAAGAACTGAACGCTCGTACATCACCTAGTATCTTAGCTGAAGAATATGCCTCTGCTGGTAAATGTAAGGAAAACAGTCAGACAAAACCTTTAATGAATCTTTGCTATAATAGTATGACCAAAACTATTGGAGTGAGACGCATATCCCTTTTGTTGTTAGACTGATGAATACCAATTATGACAATGGTAAGGGTATCAACTTACATATTATGTTACAGAGAAAGACTAACTGAAAAGGAGTACCAGACTAGTAGAAACAAGGCCCTTAGCAGAGTCCCCTCTCTAGTTTACATGTATACATAGACACACACACACATTTGTATACGTACAAGATCGTCTATCTAGCTATATGAACATATACTTCAGAGATGTGGCTCACTGTGTGTATCTGTTTACAATATCTTGTACAATGAATCACGTGTCACACATATAATGTGTTGTATCTCCCAAGTTCAGCAAGTATTCATTGTGATCTTTAGTGCAAAAATAGCTTTCTGAATTCCTGGGTTGTGTTCTTCACGGAAAGTAAGGGTCTCCAGCAAAATTTACTCACCAGATGGATGTAATTCAGATTGTGGAAACGCCCTCACTAGGCTCCAGCTAGGCAAATAGACAGAGTGGGTGAAAACCGTGTCAGCTTGTTGTCTGCCTGCTTCCTTGCGCTGTCTGGAGTGTGCTGCTGGATAAGCTACACTGGTACCAGGTGTTCCAATCCTCTGTTGCTGAAAATGCAGGGAGAAGAGATTTTCGTCACAGAAAGAGTTCAAAAAGGCCCATGAGAAGAGGAGTAGGTTCTTTCCAGAACATCTGCCTGTGTGACAAGCATTTCACCTGTACAAGAGGATATGTTCTGCTCCTGGAATCCAGTACATAAATTACAAAGAAAATAATACAGCCCAAAGCACCATCCACTAATCTACTTGGTTATATCACAGGTAATATGTAAGTGCTTTTCGAGCTAATCCTGTCAGCCATGGCATAAATGTGAAGGCCAATAAGATTACTTGGAGATGAAGCATTTTAATAGCATCACACAGTCAGGAGGTAAACAGATTATGAAAGGCAGCAACTGGCATTGATTTTATTTTGCAGCTTGGCCTGAATGTCCTAAACTTGATGAGTCTTGTAATCAATCTCGTTTGAATTTCACATAAGATTTTATCTCATCCAGAGGATAAGGAAATGTGCCACTTCAAAAATCAGAACATTAAACCACAAATGGTGAGGGGAAGAAAACCACAGTGTAAAACCCAATAGTGAAATCCTCTTTGCCGGGCCTCCAAGGTACCTGATGGGGTTCAAAGGATGAATCTGTGAAACAGCTGTGCAGCAGGTAGCTGTGATGGTGCCCACCTGGAAGCACCAGCTCTCCAGAGAGAAGTCAGATTCTGTATGTGCGTTGCTAGACAGTCTCCAGGCTTCTCCATCTGAGGGTTTGTGTTTCGTCCCTATCACTCTGGACCATTCCCAGTGAGGACTGTGTTGTTCTGTTGTGGTTTTAATATAAAGATGTGCACCTAGAACAGAGATTCAAGTTTGAATTCTTCTGAAAGGAATCTCACTCTTGCAACAAAACTGCTTTGCAAATCAAACTGATACAAAGGGACAATCAAAGATATAGTCCTTCAAAACTGCGCTATTGCTTCAAATCAGAACACGAATGTAGAGGAGGGAATTTGGCCAAAGTTCCCTGTTCAGTAAAATTGATGTCCTGATTGTGATGTATGAAGTCTTTCCGAAAAACATCGTCCTGTAAGAGCTGTTTTCTGTGAAAGTTCTTTACATCCTACATAGAGACAGAGAAGTATTCATCTGCAAGCGTGACTTTTCTGGAGGGCATGAGGAAAGCCTAGATCAACAGACTGCATACCAGCTCTGATTTTCTGCCACACAAACCTTTTGTATGACGGAAGGAAGCACATGAAGTTGGCTAGCAAGACTAAATTGACAAGAAATTCATATATGCTTTTTTCATAGAGCAAGAGCATTTGACACATCTTTTTCCATGACTTTTTTTCTCCCCATAGTGTTGACTCATGTTCAATATTTTGTCATAAAACTTGTCAAGTCTGTATCTGAGATAAACCCATGCCTTTCTTTCCGTGTAGGTACAGCCCACATTTCCACTGGTGTTTGAAAATCCAGTAGATTTTAATACATTTTGAGTCTCTTCAGTCTGAAATTCAACTCTTCCACTCCGTCCCTGCAGCTAGATAATTTGTTTCTGTGATAATCAGCTTCTACCTAGAATTCATGCCAAAACTGCCAGGGCACTCATTTTGTGTGGTTATACTTCCATTTCATACTTCCAGGCTAAATAAAAGGGCTATTACATTCCCCTTAGGTTAAGAATAGCTGAAACAAAAGAAGCTACTGCATAAGAGTGCACAGGGAATAGCTAATANAATTCAAAAAATACCCTTTGGTGCTGAGAAGTGAGAGGGATTGGCTGGATGTGAATGTGAAGGATAAACAGCAGAAAGATGTTGAGTGCAGACAGAGAAATAGCAACACATGAAGAGGAAAGCAAGAAGGAGAACTGGAGGCTGGTGAGACAGGCAGCCCAAACAGTGCACAATGTGCAAAACCAGTTCAACACACTCCTGAAAAAAATAAGTCTCGTGGTAGAAGTGGAGAAAGACTTGCAACTTGATGACAAAGCCACTGCATCTTAATGACTTTACTACAGAGTTTAGGGGGATTGGGCCATACGAACTTTTTCTGCCTATGTGACGGAATGCATAAAACGAGTGTCTGACTCCACCATTGGTTTTTCCTAACACAGAGAACCCTGAAACACTGCCTAACTGCTGAGGACACACAGGTGTTTCTACATGGCCCTGCTCTCAGATTGCCTGTGAGTCACCACTATTTACACAAGTTCAGCTCTGTTGATTGGGCCACTCTCTCCTGTGAGGGGGGTGGCTCAGGTTTGGCATCATCCAGATTCGTAAGGCATTTCTAAGCATAACTTCTGTCGAAGCATTAGCTCTTAATTTCATAAATGCCTTTGGGATTTTCAGCTTCCTCAAGCATTTGAATCAGAACATCTGTATTTTTTGCAAAGTACTACGTACCTTGAAAACTCTCCCAGAAGTGGTGTATAAGTTATCATGCACAACTCCTACAAATTATTCTCAAACTTTTCTTTTCCAATGGATGTGTAAGAAGCAAATGAATCATATGTTAGTTTTGTGCGGAAGAAGGGTGAAGGAACAAGGTAAAACTGCTAGGGAAGGAGTGGAAATCCTGGGCTGCATGAACAAATATTTTTTTCTGTGGATTTGAAGCAGATACATACCATCTGAGAGTCTGATTTTGTGAAAAAGGAAGGAGCAAAGGAAAAAAGCCTTCTATATCTATAGTTCTTTGGAGAAGTGTTTCTCTTCAAGCTTCAGCAGGCCGTTCATAGCAGGTGTGTAGTATAATTTTGTCCTAAAGGTCACTTCATTCTTTGTCAGAATCCTCAGGCAGGGAATACACGGCATGTTATACAATAACATATGATAAACGGAACTTTGACTAATGATTATTTCGTAAAAAGTTGGTTTCATCTGACCTTCTACTGGTTGTTAATTTAGTGTGCAGTTTAGCCTGGAGACTTTCTGGTTCTCTAGTTATTTTTGCCTTCCCTGTGTAGTCACCTCTTGCACAAACTTTCTGCCAAGTGTGTCAGTTTTTCAGTTCATCCCTGTGACCCGATGACCTGAGTCATCAACCAAGAACTGCATTTCATGCAAAATGCAGTTGAGCATTCAAGGATAAGACAAGGGTTTTATACTCTATCAGCTGCTCTGTGGGCCAGTGGCCACAACTGAGTGACCCAGTACCTCTCTTGTAAACATCGTAGGGGAAATTTGAGACATATCCCTGGCTGCTGTAACTGTGATTGCCACCCTGACTTTGGTGTTTTACCATTTCTCTACATGGGCTGTGAGTTTGTCTTCTGAGCAGATCAAGACTGCAATTTTAGCTCCATAATTTTATGGAAGTTTTCAGCATCACTGCTGGATTTTCAAAACTAGTTTTGAAAACTGAATAGAAAAAGGAAAGGAGCCCAGAGAAATTAACCTCAAAATTCACTTTCTGTTTCTCCCTTCTTCCAGTTCTGAGGAATCATGTCACCACTCATCTTACGCTTATTTTAAGGAAGGCATCCTCCTCTTGAATCTTTTAGAGATTATTCTGTCTCAAGTTGCTTTTATTGCCTGTCATCAGCTTGTCTCCCCTACCATACCTCTTCATCTTTTTGGAGAGTTGTGGAAAAGCCTTTCCAGCTGACACAGACACATATTAGCATCTGTGCACTCGAACAGTACAGGGCACCAGCTACTGTCCCTTCCGAAAAGCCTAGGCTGGTGTCCTGGCACCCAAATAGGGTGGGTCAGAGATTTTATGAGTGCGCTGACCTACTTGACAATGTCAAATGAGCTCTCAGTTCTACCACAGAAAACTTCCCGCAGTTTTCTTTTCCATGGTGGAAAGCAGGGGTAAGGTGGAAAACCTCCGCTGTAGCATGCTGCTGCTGGCGAGAGATTTGTTACTGGACTGGGCAATATCCAGTGGCATCCACTGCCTGGTTTATTTGAATTTGTTCTGCTAAGCCCCTGTCTGGGTCAGTCTATTCACCCCTCCTTCCTTCTGTGCTGAAGAACAATTCACCTCTTGTCATCTCTCAGCTCGAAACCTGCTTGCTTGTGCAGCCCACACAGAGACGTTTAAACGTCATTCTAGTACATTCATAATGATTTAAAGGGAAAAGAATGAGCCAATGCAAGCTGTAATGTCTTCCAATTCACCATATTAATGGAGCAAAGACTCAGGTCTCCAAAATTAAAAGCAGATAAGTAGCCACAGTACTATTAACTACTACTTTGTGACATTTCTCTTATAGTCTAAAAATGTCACCTGTGTTTCAATGTTTATATTATCTATGTTAATGTTAAACAACAATAAAGCTATTGAAACAGAGAACCACCTCTTGAAAACCTCCATAATGGCTATTTATGCTCTGGTTAATATAAATCATACTATAAGAAACTGTCCTGATTAATTATGTTTGATGGGAACCGGTTCGATCCTTCTGAAATTATCCATCTTGCAAAGCAAAGAAATAATTTGCAGTCCATACTGTTCTAAAATGTGGATCTACCTGGGAAAATGCATACCTCGTTGCAGTTATGGAGAATCGAGTAGTTGAGTCTTTGTGTAAAGTGATTGACTGTCACTGAGACAGGTCAAGGGCTATTCTGAAAATGATGTAGATAGGCTCCTTTCTATTTAAGTACTGCACAGTTGCTGGTGGAAGTGCAAGTCTATAACAAGGAAACAAGCTGTCTATATTATCACTTATAATACTGGCAATGCTCTACGAAAGTCTAAGTATATTGTTTTAATCCTCCTCTAGTCTTGTCAGGTACACTGCTAATTATCCTGGCATGTGCTGTTGGAAAAAGGGCTCATACATTCTCATGTCAGATTGCTGAAACAGCGAGTTTCGCAATATAGGAAATCATCCAGTTTCCTTTTATTTACAGAAGTGTATACAAGGCATTTCACTGTAGCTACAACAAGAAAATAAGCAAGCTGTTTTAAATATGTTGGTATAAAAACTATGCTGCGATCTGGTACCTTACTTTCATCTGAATTGAGAAAACTTTCCCGAAAAACCCTTTGTGCTTCTTCAAGCGTTTCTGTATCTGCCTCCTTCTTCTGGCATTACAATACTCTGTGTATTATCCAGAGAAGAACAAAATTACACAGAATGCATACCGTGGGTCTGCAACCTTCTCTTTGTTTTGTGTTATAATTATTTCTGAGCGTTCTCCTCTTTGGCTGTTACATTTATCTTAGGATAATGATTCTGGGACAGAATTTCGTGTAAGCTCCAGCAACAAACCTATTATGTGGTTAATTTCTGAGGTTGAATCTAAACCACAAGCAATAATCTTTATGTATATTTTCAAATAAAAATAACCATTTTGATAAAAATGGAAACCTACATACAAAATTTGATACTTATTTTCCCTGTACCCCCTTTATTTTTCACAGCTGTGAAAATATAAGAAGTAAATAATACTGGGTATAAACAATATTAAACACAGTGTAGGAAATATTTGCAGTCAATTGAAAAGCACTAGAAATTATATCATTGTATTAGCATTTATATGACATCCGTATACCCAAAGTATTTGCTTGAAAATAGTTAGCATATGCAGAGTAATACTGGAAGACCTATTAGTTTAAAAAACTCATGGGACATACCAGGAAAACACAAAACAGATGGGTTGTGAGTCTAAAGAATATCAGGTCTCCTCACTTGTAAATGTACGCATAACAAGCTTTCCCACCAAAACTTGTATGAACTTCTGAAGTTGCAAGTCAGCCTGAAATGGACTCAAAATGCAAGTACAAACGTAAAGAAATCTTAGGATCACTTTAGGATCAAGTGGTTACTTACTGAAAGGAAAAAGTGAATGTGATTTCCATTGCATTAGAATTTCAGTCAAGCACTATATACTGTTCATTTACATATTTAGCAATAATTTGCCCCAAATGACAAAATCAATATTTACTCTTTAAGACATATGAATTTTATGTTGTAAAAACATTAAATATCCTGGTCAACAAATTCTTTTGGGTAGCAAGCTAGAACAAACTTTTCTGTGTAGATCTATTTCTCAATAAATGCTCTTATTCTAAGCATATTGAGACTAAGATCTTCCTCCTACGCCACGTAGTTCTTAGTCTATGTTCAAGAACCAATTGCTGCAAATACGGGAGGTTAGCTGCAAGACTATAAACTCATCATACAGAGCAAATAAAAACTGAAAACAAATGTCTGCAAAATAAATTCATAATTTTGATTTAGAGATGTATCAATTGGGCTGATTTTTAAAGTATTTTCATTTGCAAAACCTAAAAAAAAATTTAAACTCTTCATGAATATATTTATTCTAGAGAAACATAATTTAAAAAAAGTTTTTCGTTCACTGGTGATCATTATTCCTCTACAACGTCTTCTCTCTGTCTCTCTCTGGATTTGCAAGGAAAGGCTGGGACTGTTCAGCCTGGAGAACAAAGGGCTCAGGGGGATCTTATCAAAGTGTACAGATACCTAATGGAGCAAATGGAGACGAACGAGCCAGGCTGTTTTCAGTGGTTCGCAGTGACAGGACCAGAGGCATATCCAGCATGAACACAAGTTCATACTTTTTAGTGTGAGGGTAGTCAAACATAGGAACAGGTTGCCCTGAGAGGCTATGGAGCCTCCATCTGCAGAGATATTTCAAATCTGACTGGACACAGTCCTGGGCAACTGGGTCTCTCTGATGCTGCTGGAGCAGTGAGGCTGGACTAGGTGGTCTGGAGAGGTCCCTTCCAACCCAAACATTTCTGTGATTGCAGCACTCCAGCCATGGGAGCTATCCCATAATGTCTCTGTGATCCCAATGAGACTGTAGCTCTGCAATTGTATGCAGAGCTCTAATTTATCCTCTAATTTTATACACTGCATGCTTCTGGACTGTTGGTTTACTTTTGGACAATCAGTTTGAACTCATTGTAGAGAATAAGGATCACGTCTATCTAATGAATGTTTGGTGACTACTGTAAGGTGGCTTTTGAGTCTCGCATTTCCTTCTGTAATGCATCTCTAATAACAAAAATGAAAACATTTCCAATAGATTTTTTACAGCTGTGTATGTGATTTAATTACATTAGTCATACAGAAGAGATTCATATTGTCATAGTAACCAAGATATTTCTTCCACTCTTATGCTGCCATAGTATATTATACAAATATAATACTTCGTCTTGTTCTTGGAGAGGCACTTCTCAGGATATTTTTTGTTGGGACATATGTTCTACAGCTTTCTGTTCAGATGTAGTTCCTCATCTCATAAATGCTGTTGCTTGAGCTTAGCTTTAAGCAAATTAATATGATGTAGGAGCACAAGACCCTACTTATCTGTGCAGAATTATGTATGAGTGTAAAGATTCAGATCACTAGAGCACTGAAACTCGTACTTAAGTTGGAATTCAGGCACATACTGGCATTAATTAAATACTGGATTGCTTCACCTGACTGAGGGCCTAAGTCTTTGCAGAACTGGGGCCTTAGGATTGGAGTTGCAAACAAATCAACAAGACCACTTTCTGTGTCTTGGGGTTCTTTCTTGTCACCGGTTCTGTGGGGAAACACTTTTACTACAGAACAATCCATTGCTACTGTTGTGCACTGCAATGCGCTTTTGATTCTAGTAATTAATCTTTGTTCATGCTTAAACTTATAAGGAGTTACTCTGAAGTAATTAATTTTCCTAAGAGTTCTTTTATATTTACATTGTACCTTGATCAGAAAAAAATATGTAAAAACTGATTCTAAATCTAGCAGACCACGACTTGGATTTTGATTGGGTAGAAAATCAGTCATTAGCCAGGAAAATCAGTAATTTTCCTGCACAGATGCTCAAACATGCTGGGATATTTACTATGGGAAAAAAAGGGGTGAAAAAACATTAACAGCATTGTAAAGCATTGATTAGAGTTTATTATATAAAATAATTACATTTAATCAATTATCACAGTTAACAAGAGATTTCTTGGGGATTATTATTACCTAATTGTTATTAAAGATGTGACTGCAGATGGCATATGTAATTCATTGCTTATTATCGCTTTTACAAGCACAGATGGCACAGTACCACCAGTAAGACTAGCAGTGATTTTTTTTCCTAATAACAAATGCATGTGCTGAGTGATAGTTTTTACTTCTGCTAAAGTGCTGCAAAATAGCTAATGAACTCAACTCTTCAGATCATTTTGTCTCAATAGCAATTCCTAAAGATTGCATGTAGAAGCCTGTTCAAGAGATTCCCAAATTAATGTTACAGACTCAAAATATTTGCATTATGATCCTCATTCCAACTTGCCTGAAACTACCCTTTGCATAAGAATCAGTTTAACTTGAACTCTGTGAACTTTACTGGCAAAACTTCTAAGACATCAAAATATCAGTAACAGTAGTACAAAGGAAGAAAGGAGTTAGCTCAAGAAAATCTTAAGGCTATTTATTTAAAAATAGAGTGGTAGTTCTTTAATACACAAGAAACAAAAAAGCTACTTATGTAAGAGCCAAAAAAATACCCTTTTAAACTAGCAAGAAAGAATTATTTCAGCAAAAGATCAAAAGTTTGTTCAGGAACAAAAACACAGCATGCATGCAATATTTTCCTACCTTGCTTTCCATGTCTGGGTCCTAAGTGAGTGGGTTGGAGGGTAAGTGTGTGATTTTGCTGACTGTTTAGTTAGATTAAATAGATCCTCAAAAACAAGACAAGAGTGCTGTTATAAGTACAGCTTAATTCTTTTGGCCAAGTCTATCCAACAATTATGTCTTGGAGTTACATTCCCTCTGCAAGTCTCCATCTCTAGTAAGCAAGCCAACCCTGTCATTCATGGCTGAAATGAATTATCAAAGTATCTAAAAAGTGTTACACTCCTAAGACGTAATTGCAGTACTCCTGCGTGAGAGCTTTTATAGTCAGCACTCGCACAAAGCTGGAACATGTTTTCAGTGTTCTTCTTAGGTCGCATTAAAAATGTAATTTTTTCTTTTCTTAAAAACATCCTAATCACACCTCACAAAAGGCAAAAATAATGTTGTGTTAGTATCAGAAAAATGTTATTGGAATACTTCAGCTTTGAAATAGAATGAAAAATATGTCTCATGAAAACGACAGTAAACATTACACAATATTAAGTATAGATAATACAAAAATAGAAAAGAAAATGCAGTCATATACTAAAATTAAAAAAAAGTCACCTGATAAATAGGTCAAACATGGGAATAGACAACTTTTTTTTGCTGAAGACATATATCACGAAATCTATATCCCTAAGTGTGTAGCAAATAAAATGAGTGAATGTAACACTATTTATTTATAAAATACTTGTATGCAAGTTCTGCCATTAAACTAATTCTGCCATGCACTGATCATGGCTCTAATTTAAATCTGTAGAATGGCACGTCTAACATTTAAGCTTGTTATTAAAACCCTCCAGATAACATTCTCTACTTTCACACCCTTTCAAGCGTGATTCAGCATGCCAAGGCATCAAAAAAGCCAATTCTTTCTGATATTCTGAATAAAGTTTTTTAAAATGAAGTCAATATCTATCCTTATATATGGTATACTTACAAGGTCAAAAATGATTTAATTACCTTGTCTTATTGAGTTACTACTCAACAGCTGAACTGTGGTAACTGGCAAAGTGCACACCCTAGTAGAATCCATTTGGTAAGTAAAATCCATTAGCTTAAACCACTATGAAACTGTGCATAAGAAAATTACCATCAAGGAGTCGTGGTTTAACTGGTGGTTTGATCTAATGCATTTCACTTATCACAGCTTGGCAGAGAAGCAGTCGCTTGTTTAGCCACAATAATATGATTGCTTCCATTCTACAGCCATTTCCTTACACATTTTCCATTAACTTCAACAAAGAGGGGCCTGTTTCTACCTGTCTTATGTTAAAAGGGTGTTATTCAGAGTAGGCATGGCAGAAGAGTGTCCACATGTAATTTCTTTCCTCATCAATTTACTTTAATTGGAAGTAAAATAATCTTGCCTTTGAAGCTCTGAAGAAAACAGGAAAGAATGTAGACCTTTCAGTGAGTTGAAAATGACAGATATGTCAGGTCCAGATGGTAATAAACCATGGTATGATGTTTTGTTGGTGGTCAGCAACTAGCAGACGGCCCCAGGGGTTGATACTGGGGCCCGTATTGCTTAACATATTCATCAACAACCTGGATGGTCTTGGAGAGTACCTTCAGCAAATTAAAAATAGACGGTATGATTACTGTAACAAAGGGCAGGGCTGGATAAACTAGGGGACTGGACCTACAAACACCTTATGAAATTCAACAAAGAAAAGCATCAAGTTTTGCGTGTCAGATGCAACAGCCCAGTGCAGTCTTGTAGCCAGGTGACTGAGAAGCAGTCGTGCTGAAAGAGAACCTGAAACTGAGTGTGAACCAGCTGTTCACTCTCGCCATGAGTAAGGCAAATTGCATGCTGAGCTGGTACATGGTCAAGCAACACTGATCTGCTCTGTAGATCTTGAACCATTGTACTCTGCTTACTGCTGGTGAGGTGGCATCTGGAATATTTTGTCTAGTTTTGGACCTCCCTGTTGAGGTGAGGCGAAACTGAAGAAGGTCTGACTGAAGGCTAGTAAGTAGGACATGATGTAGCAGAGGATGAGTGAGCTTGACTTCTTTAACCTGGTTAAAATGGACTAAAAATGGTCTGAAGGAACTGACTATAAGTAACTGAAATGTAACTAGGTAACTACAAAGATGAGATGAGCTACTCTGTATATGACAATACAACAAGGGGCAACAACCACAAGGAACGACATGGGAGGGTCAGACTGGCCCTTCAGAAAGACTTTGTCGTCAAGATGGTATTACAGCACTGAAGCGGGTAACCCAAACAGTTTGTGTAAAACCCATTATTAGAATTTCATAACCTGGCTGAACAAAGTCATGTCTGACCCGACCCAGTGGCGATCCACTTTGACTGTGACTTTGGGATAGAGTCATTAAGTCCCTTCCACTCAGCTTTTCTGTGGTGCTAGAGTGCTATGGCTTTATGATGTGTCCAGCACAGGATCTGTGTACAATTCATGTAAATATTTTGGAGATCGGTACCAGTAACACAACCATTTTCAATGCACAAAACTCACGGTGGCCAAACGTTCAACATCAACTGGTGGAAGCACGACCAGAAGGGACTGGAATGGATCATATACTCTGTGGTCATAAGAATACTCCTCCACAAAAGCAGCCGTTTAAGTATTAAGTATTAAAGTTTTCAAACTTGAAAAAATAAAATAAATATCCCCAAAGTCTTCTGAAGTTTATTTAATTTTTTTTTTTTTTTTTAATTCTACCCAGCACTGTGATTCCTGAAAGGACAAAAACAGGAAAGCAAACCCTTCAATAGATTTTCTGTGCTCTATAGATATTCTTTTTCTTTTCTTTTCAGTATGGATTTATTAAGATAGGAAAAGCTAATTCCTGGCGGTTCTAAGACAAAGTTGATACAATTGTACAGAAAATACTTAAAAAGCTCTGTTGTGTTCAAACAGGATGTGACTATAGAAGGATGTTTAAATGTCTTCTTGTTTCCGGGCTGTAACTGTCTCAGTACAATATGCTTTTCATCCCTACATGCTGTTGTTTTAGGTTTAAGTGAGCTGTGTAGCGTGGAGGAAATAATCCTGACTTTGCATTGTAGAATCGTAGAATGCTTTGGGTTGGAAGGGACCTTTAAAGATTGGTTCAACCCAGATTATCTAGTCCAACTCTCATGTCTCTTTTAATAGGTTTTGTGAAGTTCTTTATTTTTAACTTTTTCTGGTCTTTTCCATTTAACCACTTCCCCACTTGGAGATTGCTCTGCGTGCTGTTCTCTGCACCTTGCTCAGAGAAGTGTTGCACTTATGGAAGCACCAAAACCTGGATATTATCACTGAGAATTATTATTGTTATTATACCTGCCTGTGGGAAGCATTGATGGAGAAGAGAGAAAGTGGATCCTCACACTTTGCTTCAACATGCTTCCCCTGGTGTGTCATGTCACGTGATTCTCGACAGCTGCTGTGAGGAGGGTTTATTGAACAGCTGCCATGGATCTCTGTGGCACGGATCACTTTCCTCTCTCTCTTTTTCACTAACCAGCTCAATGTCAGCTACAGCCATCCATCCCCTTGCCTCTCTACATCCTTTCATGCAGGCTATTTGAAACCTGCATACAAACGTATGGTGCAACTTTTCCCTGAAACCATCAGGCATGTGGACAAGAGAGTGCAACCAGTAAGCTTCTATAAAAGTTCAGATAGTGCTGCCCTTAGTCAAAACATCTGTCACAGAGAGTAACTTCTGTGTTAAAAATAGAGCCAAAACTTCTTTGCCTTGATCTGGCAGTGAATACTTCATTGGTCCTTCTGAGGAAAGTATTTTCATCTTTGGTGAGATCCTGGAAAATATCTTTTTATTGTTACAGATGTTGTGGCTCAGGAACAAAACTAACCTTCATAAAAGTAACAAAGAACATGTCGGCTTTTCAAAAAATGTTTCAAATTGTGAAGCATTTGAGACAAATTGATGTTTATTGGAAAGCCAGCACTCCTTATTGGAGCTAAGATGTAAAGATTTCAATATTCAGATATGATTAGAAAGTAAACCTATCTTTTTCTACGGTTCAAGTATTTCTGGAGCAAATGCTCTCCCTGTGCAACAGCAGCTTTCGGTACTTCAGAGAGAAGTGGCCACAATCCTGCTGTAAGTCCTAGGGTCTCAAAGCCTGGTATAGATTTATAATCATTACAATAAAAATAAAAAAAAAAAAAACAACAACCAACAACCCATGTAAAGCAAAGCAAACACAAAAGATCCCTTTGAAATACTTTTTCAAGAGCAGAAGTAATGACCTGGATTCCTAGCACATGCACATGTTTAACAAGAAAAAAAAGAACTCACCGACGTATAGCTCCACAGGCAAGCATGGCAAGCAGTTTTATGTGACTGTTTGCTCAATGTTTGTTTTCTTTTCAGCTGCGCTTTTTCTCCTTTTGTACTCATTTTCAAAAAAGTATGGGTTGTTACCATGCATCTTGGGCTTGAAGCTGCCAGAGTAAGTATTAGCAAAACCACTTGACACATGAGAGAGTATTTGCGCGCTTTTCTAATCTGAGAACAGAAACAACACCATATGACTTGTCTGACCAGTCACAACTAATCAACACAACTAGAAAAACAAATATCAGACATTGCATAAATACAGAAAACTGTTCACAAACAGTCTCAGCATTACTGTTGCATAACAAACACTTATGATCTGCTCGTAGATTGATCATAAGTGTTAGGAAGAAGGAGGCTTAGGCTGATGACAAACACTATTAATTTTTTTCTGTTTTCTTTGATTTTGAGTGTGTACACTTAAAGGGAAACTGCCTCCTTCTTGAAGTCTTCTCCATTAGCAAAATAACAATTCTGAATTAAGCTTCATGCTAAGCTTTCAATTTCATTTTGCTTAAATCCAATGTTCCTTGCCTTGAAGATCACCTAGCCCTAACTCTATTTGTTACTTTCCTCAAGTCCTGTTTTTATTCTTATAACTGTGTATACACAGTACATGTGAGTCAGTACACCAGTCTTGGTGTGATGACCAAAAATTTAGTAGAGCTGCAGCTTTGCTACAGTCAACACAGTGAATTCCCTTTTGGAAAAAGTGGATCCTCCTAAGCACTCTAAAATCTGCACACTTCCTCTAGTCTTCCTCCTGGAGACAGTTAAAGGCAGGGATACAGAACCAAACATGAGGACATCTGAAAAAAGAGCAACAAGGTAGAGATACACAACTTTTTAAATGCATTGCAGATTTTCTTCTCTCTTCTTGGCTTTGCTTTACTTTGATTATCTGTATGGAGATTACAGTGCTACACTGGTTGCTCCTGAAATGGTCTCACTTGCTGAATGTCTACCTCATGCTTGGCATCACTTGTTCCATTGGGGAATTCTATTAGAAAATGGTATTCCGACACATATTCTTCTACTAAAGGAAGTCTAAACCTAACTCTTCTGAACTGGATGTTCACTTCAGAATAAAACTGTCCTTTTCTTGAGGTCTTCCCCCTTTTTAACCAGATGTATCATCTGTCGCTTGGGAACTGAGGACCACACATGAAATGAGGTAGATTATTTGTCTGTGTTAATCGACAAGCTGTTCTCAGCAGACTTATGTATTAGAAAGGAACAGGAGCAGATACTTGGAAGGTCTGGGGACAATCTCCTGAGGGCTTTGCAGCTTTAGAGCTCACTGTTCGGCAACGGGAGGCACTTGTTATTTCCATCTTTCCTCAAGGTCTGTGCGAAGTTTTTTTATAGTATTCCTGACTATCATCCAAGACAGGGAGAAAATACCAAGAGAAGAAGTCAAGTGGCTGTTGCTTTTTACACTTACAAGAGAGACATAATTGCTGATTCAGAGCTGTTTGCAGTCCATGGAGCTGTCAGTAGCCCATTATCATTAAACACATTTAATATGACTTGTCAGTTACAGGATGCTGAATTTCCCCTTCAGCAGCACATCTCTCAGATTCTACTTTACACTCTCAAATCCAATTGGACAAGTTGCAGTTTCCTATTTTGCAGAAGAAGACGACTGCACCTTTTCAGAAGTGAGTAACTCAGGCTTCTGAGTGTCTCCAACAGATGAAGGAAGCTGACAAGACACTCACGAGGACTGAAAAGTCAGTAGACAGGAACCAGTGTGAAAGAGCTCGCCTGCCAGCACTCCTGTCCATCACCTGGTGTCTGTGAGGACAAAAACATAGAGACCTAAAATTTCAACCTGGAATTTACCTAAGTGTTTGGCATTTAGAAGGCTGCTACAGATGTCGCCATCTTGACTGACTTTCCGTATGTGATCACTTGGCATGCAAAATCTAGATATCCCTGTATATGGGTTTCCTCATGTGCTTAGTTCTATAGACAAGCTCAGATTGTGCCGAACAACTCTAACACAACTGATAAAAAACATGTGCTTTGATTTGAAAGCAAGAGTGTTCACTGCCCACATTTTTAATAAAACACTAATTAGAGCACTCATCAACAGAAAACTTTGGGCAGAGAAAACAAATACCTCTGCTTTCTGTTTACAACAATCACCAAGCTACAGAGCATTGACTGTACGAAGCCAAAATCGTAAAGGTCATGAGGTGCTCTGGTAGAAACCAGAAAGCCTTTGTGACTTTCAGTTAGGCATGAAGCTAAAGGCCTGCTGTTATATTCACACTTGCGTATCTGGATCTACTAACTGATGTAACTTAAAAAAAATCATAAATGTAGACAAATTTATCTTGAAAATTGCTATGCTATCTGGTTTCTTCTTAAAATATCTTCTTGTGACTTACCTAAAATGTTTAAACTCTAACCATTTTATTTAAGTCAGGACAAAATACACTGGTTTTAGCTTAAAACAGTTCTGTGAAACAAAATATTTTTACTCACATATCCGGTATTGAAGCATTGTGTTCTAAAAAGTGTATCAAAACCCCATTTAAAAGTACAGCGTTTAATTTTGAAATAAGTATGTAAGCTTTCTTCAACTTAAAAAAAGAGATTTGTTTCTAGTGTGAATCAGTATACAGATAATAATCCTTCTTTTTCTGATTTTTGTATATTGATTTACATTTCCCTTGTCAGAATTTGTCGAAGATATTTGCAGTTTCACTTGTCTCTGCTGTTAGGTGAATATTTCTGAACAATTCACACAGAAAAATATTAAGCTTATGATCACATTGACTGCAAAATGTATTCCTGCTGACACTTTCACTCACTTCCTTGATGTGAATGGTTTTGCACAAGCAGAATTGGTTTCAATTTGATAAACAATTTTGTTGCTAGTATGTTTGGTGAATATATCAAAGAGTGAATTGAAATAACCTTATTCTCCCTGCCTGACCTGGCTTTACAATCTTAAAACAGTAGAAAGCAGAAAAAACATGGTCAGTGTATTTGGTATTGTACTCCCAATGACCTGGGGTAAGCATAGTGAGAAGACCAGACATACAAGGAGGTGCTATTTTTGCATGCCCAGTGTTCAGAGCAGAACCACACTTCAGCAGCTTTAAAGAAAGCATTCACAACATGTTTGAAATGTAAGCTTGAATCACAGAACATACTGTGCATTGAAAGACATCCATCTAAAGAACAATGAGTAGGCATTCTATTTTTGAAAAATATGAGCAAATAAATGGCACCATAACACATTGATTTGTAATGTGTAACAACTAGTTCCAGGGATAATTGTTAAGTGCCTGTTTACAAAAAATCAGTTTACTGAATACATTTTGAAATGGGTTATTAACGTCCCTATATATGTGTCACCTATGGTAAGTTGTTGATTGCGACTATGTTTGCTTATCATCTTCAGAAAACAAGTAAAAAACAAGCAGAACTATTGTTTATCCATTTAAACTCAAATGTAAAAAGATTAATTGACTGTTCCTGTGACGAATTTAGTCCACTGTTTCAGAGAAGTTTCTTGTGAACACAAAAGCATCTTGCATAAAAAAGAGCAAATGTTAGATAAAATGCCAGGAAAGAGAAGCTTCCAGTGTCTATGAACTACTTCATCACTAATATACATTTCTGCAGCAGTAATTGGTTTTGTTTCATGCACCAGGCAGCTTTGCACTTCATGATGAAAGAAGACATTATTATCATTGCGAGCCAACATGCATTGCTAAACCACACCAAAACCTACAAAAACACAAGGTAGAGCTTTCAATGTTAGTAAGCTTCTTCCCTGCATTACAATGCAAACAGTACTGTAAGCCAAAGACTGGATCTCTAATAGCCAGAGATCAGTGAAACCATGTAAATCTTCACAGGAGTGCCCAATACCAATTTCCCTGACAACACCAGAGAGTGTGTATTTAGGCTTCAAAATTGAAAAAAAGGCTTTGAACCCCATTTTTGATAAGAGCAAGAGATGTTAGTCATGTCTTGGTCAAATAGGCATTCGATAAAGTAGCGCATTGGCAAGAAAGCAAGGAAGAAAGACAATTCCTTTTTTCTCTCAATCTGTTTCTCCTCTCTCATGTCCATTGTTTCTCTCTGTCTTTCTGCATGATTGGTGTGTTCAGCTCTTGTCATTCCCTCCACACTTTTATTGTTCTGTCATCCACATTCCTAACCGTCTAGATAGCACGGACATTTACTTGGGCCTAATCACCATTGCCTGCAAGACAATGCCCAGAAAACTTATGGCAGCCCTCTGATGTTGCAACTTAATTAAGCCCAAACTGGAGATTTTGAAAACACCTGCTTAGCCACCATTATAACTCTAGAAGTGTCTAATCTGGTAGGCACCCAGCTGTGGGCCTTACACCTCCCTGTAGGTTAACAGCGCTGCATTTTCCTACAGCAAGAAATGTCTAGTTTATACCTGGAGTGACATATACGACTTCCTTCGTGGGTGCTGGTCTGAGCCTTCTTCCTCTTCAGCCATCATAAAGTCTCTCAAATCCTGGCAGTGGGCAGCGTACTACCCTCTCTATGGCTCATAGGGTCCAGAAGCTGCCGGCACATATTTTTCTGCTCCTGAACAAAGATTTTGTCTGTAACTGTCTAAATATGGTAAAACTGCCCTACTATATACATACAAGGTGCTGTACTGTTATCTCTTGATCCTTTTTTTCGGCTTTAGGATAATTATCTGCCTTTATCCTGATATCCTCACTGAGTATATTCTAACTATTTGTTAGTATCAGTAACCCAATATGTATTTAACTTAACATGTTGGTTTGAACTGTAGCAAGCCTAGGGCAGTATTAACATGCTGCATCTATTAACATATAGAACACCACTCTGTGGAAGAAAAACATTCTTTAGTTATGTTCGGTCTTAGCTGGGATACCACTACTCCATGAAAAATAACATCTTTTTATTTTGAATAGTTTTGAATGCCTTTTTTCTTTTCCATTCCAGAATAGAAAATCAAAAATGGAAACTGTTATTGAATCATTCACTGAAAATAGCTGAAGTAATAACATAGAGAAGAATTCAAGTTCCATAGCAGAATAAACAAACAAAATCCCCAGGAAGTTAAACTTGACAAACACCAGTAACTTTATAGTACTTGTTATTAATATTAAAGCTTTCTCTATGTGTTATTACCTGAACTATGTGATTCACAGTTTAATTAAACAGGAAAACCATGCAGAGCAGCAAAGCAAATTGTCTCTCCCATGAAATCTTTTCAATTTCAAAATATTTTCCATTCCACACCAGGATAAAAGCTACGACCTTTCAACAATTCTCATTTAGGAAATAACATACCACCTGAGAGAGCGCTCACACTGAGATGAAGGCACAAATCACTTCCCTTATTTAGGATGACTTATCAGCTTTCAATTTAAAGACCCACAAAATAGCTCTAGGCATCAGGCTGCGCAATATTCATGTGTGGGAAGGCAGCAGACATGCTCTTTCCTTTCCACTACCACCCCTAGTTTGGACTTTCTCATTAAAATGTTTGTATACGTGTAAACACACATATATGTGTTTAAATTTTGACCAGCTGTATGGACAAACTTTGTAAAAGGTTTCTTTAGGCCTTGTGATCTATTCTTTTGCTAGGCCATGTGAGGCAGTTTGTTTTGGGGTGATCTTGTAGATGTTGTAGATGGCATTCTTTTTGCAGCAGTATTGTTTGGTGGTTTTTTATTGCATTCATCTTTCTTACAGTCATCCTGAAAGTTTTCTAGCTGGGGGTTTTGTGTATAAACGTTTAGATTCAATAAGCCAAAAGAAGAAATGGTTTCTAAAGGGTAATGATAAGGAGTGTCAGTTCCCTGCTGGAAAGTGGATTCATCTCTAAGAGAATAAATCTATTCAATTATGTACAATTCTGAGAGAGATTACATTAGGTCATTGTACTCATGTTACGTGTCTGAACTACTGTGTAGTTACTGTTTTCCAAAATCTTTATTTCAATCTTAATGCAAGCACTTTAAACTATAACAGAAATAAGCCTCATTTACTCTCATCCTATGCAAATCCATTTGGGATTCATGACAATGAGGAAAAGACATGTGAGACCTGTTTCACTCTAGTGCCTGTTTCTTTCCCACTGTTTTGTGACATTGAAATTAGTGTTAACACTGCAGGTGTGCATGCAACATGCAGCCACCAAAGAGACAAAAAAGGATGCTGGTTATCAAATGCAGGGGCTGATGCGGTGCCGCAGGGAATCCTTGGGAAATCCATGGGTGTAACGCTGGATGCTGAAACAGCCTTCCAAGCCTTTTAGGCTCAGAGTTGGTAAAGGTAAAATGTTAGTAAGGCATTTCAGTTTGTGATTTAAACATAAATAAGCTGCGAAGAAAAGACTGTGATCTCTCTGTTTGGTGCAATACCTCTTTCCACCACTCTACTTAGACGTAATTTTTTTCCTCCTGTGAAAGCGCATTGCTATCCCACCACCTTGCTTTTCCGTTTATTAATGCCATATTTATAAGATTTTTTTATTCTATGATGTCTAGGGATAGATTTGTACTAAAGCAAATGTCCAGATATAGCTGTGCAATGTGTTTAAAAATTCAGCATGACATCTATTAATGGAACAGTAGTTAAGAAAATAAATCTTCCATGAACAGAAATTAGAAAATTATACCTCAAAGTATTCACCCACCGAAACAGGCCATAAGGAGAAAAGCGTTATAGGTTATTGTCTTGCTTTTATTTAACATTTTAATCAAGCTGGCTTGAGTCCCACAATTAAACAAACAATTCTCTCCCAAGGGATTTCTCAGAGTGAACAAACTGCTAATATTACAGCAATATCTCCTAACATCAGGTTTCAGGGTAATGAAATAGCCACAGCCTTTTCTTCCAGAAAAAAAGGAAGGGAAGGGAAAGGAAGGGAAGGGACTGAAAAAAATCTGAAATCAGGGTTTATGACTACTGTGACTGTCACGTATCAAAGCTGGCTTTAAAGTCGGCAGTACATATACACGGTTGCAGTCTGAGTCAGGAGTGGGCAAGGGCAGGCTAACCTCCCATCTGGTTCACTGACATCTCTGAGCTCATGGGCAGAGTTGGCATCCTGCATTGAAGTTCTCATCGGCATATTTTGACTGTTCCTGTACCTCAGCTACTTAGCTTAAAACTGGTTTTGGAATACCTGTGCATAGGCATTCCTCACTAAGCCTCAAGTATACCAGTGATAAAATAAGAATTAAAAAATAGTAGCAATATTGACTCAAAGTAGACATGCTCAAAGTGCTTCTCACCAGAAAAAAATGGTGTATTTAGATTCCAGAATAGATACTGGAGTTTTCCCATTGTTCTACTCAGTAATGACATATTGACTTACTTAGTGTTAACAACATGTATACTCTTAGTTAATCATTGACTACAAAAATGCACCAAAGAAAGTGGAAGGCATCACATAAGCAAGAGGGAATTTTGTCATATAATGATGCAGTCAGAAGGCCCTTCCCTTATAGGATAAGGTAAAAAAAGGTCTGGAGAGTCCCTAAACTTGAGCTCAATCAGAGCTCAGTACCCTTAAGTCCTTTCATCATCAACCACTTGTTGTTTCAGTCTTGCCAAAGAATGTTGTTACTTATTCTCTGTGCAAGCTGTACCTGTTTTCTTTGTACAAGTGAAATATACTGTCAGGAGGGGGCAATTAGAGATGCGCAAATTTACCTTTTTCGGATGTAGGTGTGGGGATTCCTTTTCTCAGATTCCGAAACTCCTAACTACATTTTGTTTCCTGAGCAAAAAGCAAATATGATTCCCTCTTCATAACCTTTTCAAAAGGCTCTTTGGCTCTGATAATCAAATCCATACTTAACTAACCTGACAGTTTGTCCGGGACTCCTCAGCCTGCCAAAAAAATGTCAAATACCATTGAATGGTGAGGGGCTCTGAGATGCATCATCTCATTCCTCCTCTGAACCTGAGAGAAATGACTCTTCATTTGTTGTTGTTTTCTAAGTAATGGGATCCATGGGGGTCTGAAAAAAAAGTTAATTTTGCCTTCTATAGGTACAAAAGGGAGCCATAAATTTGTTATTATAGGTTATTATGCAGATCCAGCACCCTGAGATCATTTAGAAAGCACAGATTGTTCTTTACATCTCAATGCAGGTATCTGAACTGGTTTTCATGTGTATGTTTATTTGAATTGCATTTCATCTGGCACTCTAACAGCTATTCATCTGGAGGTTCTTTTCATCTTTTGTGAACCAAATGGACATTTAGTACTAGTATCAAAGATAAGATCAGATACACAGCTGACATAAATCACCATAACTCTACTGTGCTGCTTGATTACTTCTGTCAAAGTTCAAATCTTAAACTTGTTGCCTGCTTCCTTCTGTGCAATGTTAATATATACACAAAATAGCCTAGTTTCTGCTGCTGCCCCACAGAGGACCATATAACTAACCACAATCCACTCTGAAGCAACCAACCATGAAAACTTCACCCTGGCATGGAGTCTTCAGTTGTTGGTGTCTAGATATCAGCATGGCATGGAGATTTTTGGCTGACAGTCTTTGCTGTATGAATGATCAGTTATCAATGATCAGTCGTTGGATAAGGAACTGGCTCGATGGACGCACTCAAAAAGTTGCAGTCAATGGCTCGATGTCCAGGTGGAGACCAGTGACGAGTAGTGTGCCTTAGGGGTTGGTACTGGGGCCAGTGCTGTTTAACATCTTTGTCGGTGACATGGACAGAGGGACTGAGTGCACCCTCAGCAAGTCTGCCGACAACACCAAGCTGTGTGGTGCGGCTGACACACTGGAGGGAAGAGATGCCATTCAGAGGGACTTTGACAGGCTGGAGAGGTGGGCCTGCGTGAACCACATGAAGTTCAACAAGGCCAAGTGCAAGGTCCTGCACATGGGTTGGGGCAACCTCAAACACAAATAAAGGCTGGGAGGAGAGTGGCTCGAGAGCAGCCCTGAGGAGAAGGACTTGGGGGTACTGGTGGATGAGAAGCTCAACATGAGCTGGCAATGTGTACTTGCAGCCCAGAAAGCCAACTGTATCCTGGGCTGCATCAAGAGAAGCGTGGCCAGCAGGGCAAGGGAGGTGATTCTGCCCCTCTGCTCCGCTCTGGTGAGACCTCACCTGGAGTCCTGCGTCTAGCTCTGGAGCCCCCAACATAAGAAGGACATGGATGTATTGGAGCGGGTCCAGAGGAGGGCCACGATGACGATCCGAGGGCTGGAGTACCTCTCCTATGAGGAAAGGCTGAGAGAGTTGGGGCTGTTTAGCCTGCAGAAAAGAAGGCTTCAGGGTGACCTTATAGCAGCCGTTCAGTACCTGAAGGGGCCTACAGGAAGGATGGAGAGGGACTTTTCACAAGGGTGTGTAGTGACAGGACAAGGAGGAACAGCTTTAAACTAAAAGAGGGCAGATTTAGATTAGATATTGGGAAGAAATTCTTCATCATGAGGGTGGTGAGGCACTGACACAGGTTGCCCAGAGAAGCTGTGGCTGCCCCTTCCCTGGAAGTGTTCAAGGCCAGGTTGGATGGAGCTCTGAGCAGCCTGGTCTAGTGGAAGATGTCCCTGCTCATGGCAGGGGGGTTGGAAGCAGATGATCTTTAAGGTCCCTTCCTACCCTTACCATTCTACGATTCTATGCTTCTATAATGAGGAATAGTTTAGAAAAGCCTATTAATTTTGATACATTTAACTAGGAGTTGCTGCTTGCCCACAAGCTTTTGAAAGTAGAGCTGGAGTCACTTCAAATTGGATCCATTATTGTGGGTAAATGGAAGCTTGTGGTCAGTTTCTGTTAGCTACCTTGAGGCAAAGTAAATTCATTTTTTTTCCACAGAGGATAGTTTAACTTAGGTCAGCGTTAAATAGCAGGGGTGCTCATGTATAGCTTTGAACCCTTCTGGCACACGAACAGATACATGCATACACTGTAAAGGGCATAAGCAGAACTCCAATTTGTCCTGCAAATTCTCTCAGCCCATGCCTGGGGAAGAACAAAGATCCCTCAAGGAGAGTCATTCTCCCAGCTGCTTCCAAATTGGGTAAACCAGCCATAAATGCTTTCATTATAATTTGCTTTCAGTTAATAAGGTTTTGCTTCCTCTAAATTGTTCTGAGTATTCCAAGCAAAATCTAAGAGATAAGCAGATTTTTATTATAGTTCTGTGTTTACAATTAGAAACCAGGGCTTCATATCCAACTGGTCCATCTTTCTATTAAATGACATAAGATAAGGTTCATATTCACACCTTATTTGCGCAACTCGCGTGCATACTGTAGTGACAGCATCAGCATCTTCAAAAGTTGGCAGTGACATGTTTACAGAGATGTCTAAACTGGAAAAATAATCAGAGATACTTGATAGTTGGAAGAAGTTATTATGGATGCTATAGCTGCAACATTCAGCACGTATTGGGCCTGAATATGTACCCTTCTTCTTCGTAGCTTCAGATTAACCTTGCATTGCTCTGACTGGAACATTTCTACCATGAGTAGCTATTTGAAATGTAACTCCAACTTCTTGATGCTACGTTTCATTGACAGTGGTGGCTCTAGAACTGATGTGCATTAAACTTTATTCAATGGGTCTGCAGTGACCCATTCATAACACTGAGGAGACAAATGAACAACTCATGAGAAGTATATTTCCTCTTCTGAAGGGGATGCTTCTGTGGCAGAAGGCCACTTCTAGCAGAGTGAAAATATGTAATAGAAATAGATCATCTTCATTCCAGCTCCTATCCACAGTGATCCCAGCTTCTTTGTATTAGAGGTTTGGTCTTCATAAGGAGAACTCCAGGGCACTGTGGAAAGTACTGCTCATATTGCTTTCTCTTTCCGGTGATAATTTCAGCCATTTGGAGTCACAGAACCGAAAGGCGTTTCTCTTAGGTCCAGGTATAATCTGCTCGACTGTGTGGCTAATGCAGTGATTGCACTTGATACAGAGCACTCTCCTTGCCCATGTCCAACTACATTCATGCTGGCTGGAGTTCTGGCTGACTATGTTTCTGTATTTTTTTGTCCAGCTTCCTGAGCTAACTGCATACAAAGCCCTAGCAACAGTGACCATCGTGAAAGCTTCTTATCTTCTGCCCAGACAGATTCAAAACTGGGTAAGCAGAATGATAGATCTGTGCTCTTTACTGGCGACCGTTGACTTGCTCTGAGTGTGCATTGTTACTTTGTGGGCAAAAATATTGCCCACAGGGTTTCAAAAGCAACAACAGATGGTCCTAAGGGCACTAGCCACTTGAGCGTGTATGCAACAGATAATTGTATGTTGAATAAGGCACAAGTATTTGCTGCTTTCATTTAATTGCTCAGGTCTCTTCTTTATCCATCTCCAAAACACGACAGTGTGTCGAAACCGGCACAAGTTCTTAGGTTTTTGTGTGAAGAGGGCTATGCTGCTTGAATGTTTCTTTCATTTTGTTTTGTCTCTTTTTTTCCTTCATCAGGCCAGCTTGGGAAAGATCAGCATTTCAGTCTCTTCTGTTCTGCCCTTGGGAGTGCTCTGAGCATTCTTTTGCTCTTGGTAGAGGGGAGATTGTTGAAGTGAGGTAGTATTTATCAACAAGACTATGTTTTTCTCGCTCCGTTTATGTTTGTACCTATGACCTAGCAGATTTAAGCATGTTTCCTGTGAATCCGAAATGCACAGATTAAATGGAGGTAAAATTTTTTATACCTTTGACTATGCTTTCCAGGCTTAGTTACATGTATTTATTTGACACATTTGTTATCGCTAGCGCTAGGAGTCTACATAATTCTTTCACAGACTGTCACCTCTGTGTGATCTGCATAGGTCCTGTCAGGAATGCTGACCTTGTGCCGCCCTCGTGCATCTGTGTCTGGCCAGGTCCATGGTGACTCTTTACCTTCACATGAGGAGAAATACACTGAGAACAGATTCTGTGACATTTTTGTCCGGCTTACAAATGGCAACAAATAAGAAGATGAATTTATTTAAGTAAGTAGGACAATTTATTTCCTAAGATGGAGCAAGACATTTTTTCATACTGAGGCCAGGAAACTGCAGGCAGACTTTCATGGCCAAATTCTTTGAGCAGCATTGCTTTCGAATTCCTTCCTTATTATTGTGATGTCAGGAATGGCAAATCCATAAGGTCACTTTAGTCACTTTACACAGTCCTGGAAGAGACACTTTCTCCCTGTTTTTCTTTCCCTGAGAAATTACAATCGACTGATCATGGATCTATTCATGTCTTTGTATCTCATTTGAACATGTTGAATACTTGACTTGCTTTTACTGAGTGGTCCCGTCACTGTAAATTAAACTAGACCAGAAACAAATGAACTAACACACCAAACCAGAAAATAAGGTCACAAGTCAAAATGAATATCCCAAACAGTGTCCTTGACAACTGGCAGAATTTTCAGAGGTTTAATTCAGCCTCCTGCTACCTGCACGTAGCAGGCACCAGGAACGCAGTACTCTCTCTTTTATGGACTCCTGTCCAGCACCAAATACTTCTCTGCTTCAGACAAAACCATCCTTGAGCATCTTGTCAGCGCATTAACGCTTAAGGCAGTCAGCATGGGGCTGTAATATGAGGTTTCTGAAAACTGTCTGGAAATGATTTTCTGAAAAATTTAGCCCAAAGTGTTAAAATGGTTAATATCTTTGTAGCTAGAGATCTCAGAGAAAACTCATATCTGAACATAAACCTCTTCTTTGTATTTTCAGGTATATTGACATAACAGTAATATTAGTGGGAAAAAGCTTTTCCTGTATCCTTCCCAAACATTTCTATGATTTATAAAAAAAGACACTGTACCCTTGGGGTTATCCAGTGGAATGAGTGGAGGTTATTCTGACTGGCATGTCTGCACTACTGTAGAAATGCGTAAAGAAGCTTCAAAACAGCTCGCTCAGGTAGTGGAACAGATCTAGTATGGACTCACAGACACCTTGTCACCTAGGATGAGTTCAGACCCACTGGGACAATGGTTTGGCATTGGTCTACCTGCACCACTGTTCCCAGTGCTCCAGGTCCCCAGCGACCTCCCCACAGCATGACCTTATGGCCCCATACCAGTGTCGTATGGCTGTGGCTGCAAGTGCAGGAGGCACTGCACTGTCTTCTTCCAGCACAGCTTTGGCAGGGCTAAAGACCTCAGATACTACACTTAAACACAGCCGTGCTGCTTTGGGACCCAAAGCAGCGTTTGTGTGAAGCTATATCTGAGACAACAAGTCCTGCTGGAGCAGAACCGGCCCCATCTGCGACACAGCCAACGCAGAGCCAGGCTGACCAGGCAGATCGCTTGTGTAGGTGCTCTGGGAGGGCAGGCAAGCCTCACAAGCCGCATTCGATTATACACGGACAGCTGGTCATCCTTGGAGCCAGGGTGCTCTACACAAAAGTAAGAGCAGGTGTGGGTCTGAAACACTTCAAGCAGAGGAGAGGATGGAGGAAGTCTCTCTCATGTTCTGGATCACTCAGCCCTATAATCAGTTGCATAGGATAGCGAGTGCACAACCACATCTTACAGCTTTAAAAGCAAACTAGTCTGACACATACATCTTATGTGAACAGCGATGCATTAGTAATGCACGCTGAGCAAGAATTTTAAGACTTCCTCCTAGCCTCAGCAATTCTTTTTCTCTCCCTTGGCAGCTGCACACAGAGAAGGCTGGCAATTCTGGCTCATCGTGAAGGGCACACGCCATTTCTGGCACTGTACAAAATGTCCAGGTACCCTGGCTAGTGGCCTGTTTGCCACTTGGGGACTGGATGTAGCATTTTATCCCTCTGGCTTTCTCCTACTTTTACCATCGGGTTTCAGTTTTAAACTAGTAGAAGAGGAAAATTTCAAACCATAAGGATAAACAGTGCCTTATAACTATGGCCTGTGCTTGGATGTCACTTCTCATCTGTACTGCGAAGAAGTAAGCCTTTCCCCTTGTCTTTCTAAGGCTTGGGTATATCTAATGATGGACAAGTGCAGCCTGGAGTGAAGGTCCATGGAAGGCCATTAAGGCCTGCACCACTCAGGATGCACTGGGGAAGTTCACCATACAAAACCTCTGAGGAGAGAATTTTAGAGACATCAAAAGGATGTGTAGTTGTGCATAGAGAAGCTTTACCTTGTTAAGGTGATCTTAAATAATTACGAGTTTTCCTAGTGTAATTGCAAGTGCATATTCTGCTAAACATTAGGAAGAATTGTTTTCACTATGTCCCAGTTTGCTTTTCTGTTTTCCTTTTACTTTCCGTCTATCCCCCCCCCCCC
>Ga0065711_1000592_pt1 | contig 60905 bp, 43 predicted proteins | sample Hoacrofraction12_FD_59098 | JGI IMG/M metagenome (GOLD analysis project Ga0065711, IMG submission 59098) | Hoatzin crop microbial communities from Cojedes, Venezuela - Epithelial fraction 12 v2 (version 2) | ecosystem: Host-associated > Birds > Digestive system > Esophagus > Crop | place...
CCGGGGCGGGAGCACGGCGGGAGCGGAGCCCCGGTGCGGACCCCCGGGCGTGCCCGCCGCCGAGGGGCAGCGGGGCGAGCCCTCGGCGTGAGCGAGCGCAGATCGTTCAACTCGGAGGCGCTCAGAAGCGGGCAGGTCACGATCGGGATTACCGGAGCTCGTCTGAATTTGTCCCTCGCCCCTGTGACGGTTCTGCGGAAACCCGTGGAGCTATCTCACTATCTCTCTCTATGAAAAAAGCCACAAAAACCAGTCCGGGACAGTGTTCCGTTGCTACGTTTCACTCACTTCACTGCTTCCTTCTGCTGATTAATCCCAGACTGCTCTGCTAGCGAACGGCCCAACTTTAGAATACGATGGCGCTTGGGTGACAGCAAAGTTACACTCACTACCTCCACCGCATGGGAAGCGGCTCCAGCATCCGACACCACGCCACGACAGAAGAGCCCCACGCCTTGCTCCTGGCTGACTTCCAGTCCAGGTAGAGCAGGCAAGAAAGAATAAAAGCAGCCAAAGAGCAGGATAAAACACGAAAGACTAGCAGACTATGAAGGCTAATTCACCAACAGCATTCCCATGCTAATGTTAAAATGGAGCTTTAAAAATAAAGCTCATGAAAGATGGTTTAGGAATACAGCATACAGTAAGCCAGGCACACAGAAGTATTGCCCTCTGGGAGAGGCCGTCCTTCGCAGCCCGGGAAGAGGCCACCGGTTGGCATCCAGGAACACAACTCTGACGAAAACAGCCTTAAAACAGCACTAGGAAACCCATCCCCCTCTCTGCTCCGTCCTCTAAATTCCTTATAGTTCATATGGCTGCTACCACTATATCGCACAATCAGAACCACACATAAGCTCTAGGAAAAAATGTGGAAGATGTAGTGTCCGAAGGAGGAAATTTGTGGGTGTATGCTTGCCCATTTATATCTATAACCATGTTAATATAATATACACAACTTATCATGACAAAATACCATGAACATGTATAGCATTGTAAAACAGTTTTTGCTACTCAACTTCCTTCTCTTCCACGGAGGAAAAAGGACAAGACCTCCTTCCAAACAAATTCACCAAATGAAGCAGTTCAAATACATTGCAAACATTCTCCCTGTTCCTCCCCCACATCACCCCCCACTTATTTTAAATAGATCTTGTGCTGACTGCCTCAGTTTCCCTATGGATATTCTTCTCTCAATCTGCCTTCTCTGTCAAAACAGACATTTGGTCCTCCATTGACTATGTATGATGTGGCTCATGAGTCTGGATTTTTTAAGTTCTTGTATGTATTCACAAGCAGAGTTAAAACCAAGCTATATACTCTTGGAAAGAGCAAATTAGAAGTCAGCAGACGTTAATTTTACTGCCAACCATATGTTTACAAAATAGTAGTAGTTTAATCTGTCAGCCAAACTGGTCACTTCACATTATATCAATTGCAAATTACGCTTCAAACAAGTAATATCATAATATTCTGTTCCCATGAAGTAAACAGAACTTGCACCGTTCCTGCATGGAGGTAAATAACAGACATAAGACATCGCTAGTGGAATGTCATAATCCCTTGTCCAGCTTGGTTGCCGCTATTGACGCTGGATGAGTGTGGTTACATACACTTACCAGTTTTAATGCAATTGCCTAAGCTTTACTGCACAGCTTTTTCAGCACGAAACCACGCCTGTCTATACTAGGCAAAGCTAGTGTCATCACCCATTACTTCACTTGTCTGATACAGCTCTTACAAGCAACTGAAATTTGTGTGCCGTAACTTGATTGCTCCCCTCTTGGATACGGCTCTCACAACTAAATTTGGAAAAAAAAGATCAGCAGGAATGTCACAACTTCTCCTGCCATCAAGAACAAGGAAAACATATGGCTTTCTATGTATTAAAAATTGTGGTGATTTTTTTTTTTAAATAGTTTCATCAGTTCCTGTACTTTGGGCATGAATATGAAATCAGGGAGGATTGCAGTTCACATACACTCAACAGAGACTTAGGGCATTATTCAGACTGTCACCATAAGTGACTTACATGTCACAAGTAATTCTCACTACAGACGGTACAAGCAGCCAGAGTGTGGCAGCTTGGACAGTAAATAAGCTGAATTGCTCATTGCTCTCTTGAATTGAAACATCATGACAGGTACCCAAGTCTATCTCAGGGCTCCACAAAGCAAATCCGGATGTAGCTTTTATGGTTCAGGAGTTATAGTCTGCAAAAATGCCACCCCTGTTGAGGGTGTGTAAACTCAGCAGAGCAGAGCACTTCTGGATGACCTGTGCTCCCCTGCCAGCTGAGTGACAGTGGTGGGTTTTCCCTGTGTTTCCTTCCCCTACTGGCTCAGTGTGGCGTGGGACCGGCCAGCACAGGGCTGGCAGCGTCTCGCCAGTGCTGACCCTCGTAGCAAGGCAGTACAGACAAGAATCTCGTGACGCACATAGAAGGAGTGAGCACAGAAATGCAAATGGAAGAAGAGAGAAGCAGGTTGGAAAAAGGAATATGGCAGCGACGGGACTGGAGAGGTGATGGGAATGGGAAGGGCAGAAAACCAGAGTGCAGAATGAGGAAGGAAGCAGTGTGAGTGCGTGACCTACCGGGAGGAGACGCTAAAAGCCAGGCCAGAAGACACAAATTAAGATTAGGCAAGAAAAATGTTCATGGTAGTCAGGGAACACAATAGGATCTGAAAAGACCTCCTAGGAGGTAACTAGGGAAGAGGGGACGGGTGCAAAGCGGGGCAGAGATGCTGAGATGGGATGCCTGGGCAGAACTGGCTGATCAAGCAAGTAGGGGCTACTGAAAAACCTGTAAGGTGGAGACTTTAGCAAGAGATGAAGTTTAGGGTAGCAACAGAACTGGGATAAAAGCAGAAAGTGTCAAAACCACAGCAATGGCTCTATAGAAAAAGGAGGTAGAAACCAAGCTAAGGGTGGAATTGCTCCTCTCCTCCACTGGTACTTTCCAGCAGGATGTGTGCTTGGAGATGTCTGACAGAGAGCTACACAGGTACACAAACCCAACTTGATGAAGACTGGGCCTTAAGAACCAGCCTTCAGACTAAAGAAAAACAAACTACCTGGATGCTTGACTCTGAAAGTCAAGACTACAGTCTGAAATGATGAGCAAATCACAAGAATAAAAGAAATAATATTTTTTGCTTTCTACTGTACACAAGTACTTTTAGAGTAGCCCTTGCTGATGCAAGAATGCAGGACAGCAACAGCAATATTAAACATCTGCTAACAGAGGCAAGCAGGTACAAATGCAGGTGTGTCCTATGTGTGGATTTTGTTTGCTCTGATTGTTTCTGTAAATTTTGTTCCTTTCAGAAAAATCTACTAAAAAGAATAATACCTGATGGGAGGGAGTAAAGAAAACAGAGCCAGACTCTTAGTGGCTCCTAGTGAAAAAGCAAGAAGCAATAAGCATAGATTGAAATAGATGAAATTCCATTTAAACATAAGGGTTTTTTGTTGGTGGTGGTGAGATTTATTTTCGTTTGATTTGTTGGCGTTTTTTTATTGTACTGTGAGGGTGACTGAACACTGGCACAGATTGCCCAGGGAGACTGTGGAGTCTCCACCCTTGGAGATATTCAAGAGCCATCTTGACATGGCTCTGGGCAACCAGGTGGCCTTGCTCCATGCAGGTGACTGGACCAGCACCAGAGATGCCTTCCTACCTCAACCACTCTGTGAAACCATAACAAATTCATATAAAAAATATCTGATTCATGATGACATTTTAGTGATTCCATCTCTCCACTTTAATTTTCAAAGATTAAGCACAATGACTTTTCAGGTTGTCTAGGCGGACAACATTTAACGCTGGTATTTAAACTCTGACCCATGTCTTTTAAGCATAGCTATGAATTGTCTACACTATAAATAACTTTGTATATCATACTGCTTCAACATAGTGCCTTTGGGAAAACAAACAGAAAAAACTGCTGACATGGTTGTCAAGGTTAATAGACTAAACAGACCTTCCTCAATAAACAAGAATCTTTCAACTTGCATCCAACAGTAACAACAACTTGTTCTTCAGGAACTCTAATGGAAAGCAATTGACTTTCTCTTACCTAATTCAAATTCAAATTCCAGTGAAGAATGTCAACAGCTTGTAACTCTCTTTTGCACAGCTAGCAACAAGAATTGTCTCTTGTAAACACAAGTATTTAACCCTTACAGGAACTTCGGCAATGGTCCTATTTTCATTTTTCATTTACCTGTGGCAAAAAAATCTGAAGAACTTCTCCCCTATCACACATAGAATCAAAGAGCAAGAGCTTTTCTGCTTTAATTACCTACCATCCAAACTATCCTATCCCACACCAGCACGTAACAGTGTTACTTAAATGAGAAAATTATGATTAGCAAGTAGTTTTACAGTTTTTCCTATGAATTTTAGGTCTCCCATTGATTTTCTCCCATGGTGCTGAGGATAAATGTGCGCACCACCCTTCCAGCAGCATAAACTGTGGCTTGCTCACAGCTCTGGGAGTGTTGTTGCCCTGGAAGAGCTACAGGAAGGATTGGAAGCCCAGGCCTTCTTGCTCCTCTGAACATCAGTGCATTCTGAGGGATGGGTCTTTTCCAGTTCTTCTCATTGCAACCACAGTGTCCTGGCAGTTAAGAACAACTAAGAAGTAAGGCTCCATGTTCTAAGAAACATCCAGGTATTTTATGAAAGTGACAGGACTGTCTCAGCAAGGGAGGCCGAAAACAAGTTAACACAGCAGAGTTAAGTGCTTGATCATAGCACCATGCTGCTCATACACTTTCATGACAGGTAAATAATTCAGTCTGAGTTTCCCAGACTCCTGCTAAACACTCCTATCTGTACGTTGGGAGGGAAGGAGGGGGATGAAGGGGCCAGGACATGATTTGGACCTCCTCCTTCACTTGTTTTGAATGACATCTTTCTTTCTTTTTAAAGCACTCCCCAAAAATTTGGGTCAAGTTAAAAGGGTTTTTTTGTTTATTTCTCACATCAGCAGAAGTGTTGGGCAGCATCCCAGAACATGGTGCAGATTCCAAACAATCAAGATGCTCCACATTCATTTCCAACAGGCTTTGTTTTCGGAATGTATTGGTTTTACATCTAGCCATAAAATCAAAGTCCACCTCCCTACACAAAATACCATACATCACGTAGGATGTTTGTAATTCTCCTTTACAGATGGTGTACACTGGAAAGAAGGCTGATAAGTAACATTTTATTCTCTGAGATTTGATTTAGGTATAAATAAAACAATGTCAACTAATTCAAGATGCAATAATGAAACACTTCCTTAAGATTAATGTCACATCTTAAATCTCAAAAACAAGCTTAAAATGTATGAATAATAAAACCAAATCTGAAAGTATGCCCATGGAACTATTGGAATGCTACTTAAATTTTATTTTTAAACAAACACTAAAGCTGCTTATCATTTGCAGATTGTTATTGGTTATTATGGTTACCATTCTCTAACACAATCCAATCTGCCTGCAGTTTTCTATTTCAGGATACAGCAGTGATAACATGAACAGCAGACAAAACTTCTCAACTTGCAAACATACATACATTAGGGGCACATGCTATCTCCTCCTGCATTGAAAGATAAGACGAGTATGTTCTCACAGTGTCACAGAAACAACAAGCTGCCATTCTTCTTGCAGTCAGATGTTTAAAACATTTAACTCAAAACGAGTGTCAGGAACATAGCAAAGGTTTGAAACCATTTGTATTATGTATGGATACACAATACAAATACCTGTTGTATTATGGATCCTTTGCATCACTCGGATGTTGGAGAGGTGCTATAAATGCTATAAAGTTGAGAGATCTGCCCACAGGTGATTGTTACCCTGTGTAGGCAAGATTTTTTATTTTTATTTTTTAAACATAATGCAGAGTCATGGGGAACATCGTCATCTTGTAGCCTTGCAGCAGTGAAGCACAGAGAATGGGGATACTGACAGAAAGAACAAGTCAAGAGCTCAACATGCCATTGCTGTTCTAGGATGCTCACACAACTTGCCTGCAACTGAATGTGCAGCCAAACACTTGTGAAACAGCTGTAAATTTTGTCAGAGCTTTAAGTGGCTGGAAAAAAATTTTCTTCAACAACCACATTTAAAAGAAGTAATAGCTTGGGGATTAAAACAGAGATATGTTCATTTTGCTATATTTATTAATGGCAAGAAGGGAAATGCATATGCTTTTTAGCACAACAAGGTCAATAATAGAACCAGTCTTCACAGATAGTACTAAGATCTTGACGTAAAATGTATAAAACATGCACAACCCTGGAAAAACAGTCAGAGATGGCTACAGTTCCTTAAAAAATACAGCTTTCCACTGAAAAGTTAGTAGTTTAACTCTATAATGTCACCAATACTTCCTGCTACACTGAACGCTACATTAAATAAACACTAGGATTTAAACTCAGTGACAGGCTTTTAACTCTCACACTCAGCACATGTCTGCGTCTGGGTGCACTGAAATGTTTCAAGTGCCATGAGCAGCTCGACGATTGCCAGATGCTGATCTCCCAGAGCTGGTGACTGAGGAGTGACTTTGGCTTGTAGCTGTGTACAGGAGCTACCTCGAACTAACAGGGATATTCACCACCTCTGGCCATGTCCATGTCCTGAAAGCTGTGCTCAAGTTAGAGGTGGTCCTCTGGGTACTATTGCCGTGCAATTCCCAGAGTCGGGATATTGACTTACCAACTGATACTCCACAGAGGAGAGGTCTGAGCCCTTGGTCCTTTAAAACTGTTCTGGTGTTTAAAATGTGTTAATTCATATACCAAGTCCAACCGTATCTCAAAATCGCATTTATAAATGTGCTTGTAAAACTTGAGCTATTGATACCTCCAAATTCCGTTCTCATTTCAGAAACAAAAGTGCATCTGATCAGCAGAGCCACAACAGCAGGCCACAGGAGGCACTTTGGCACACTTTGCCTTTTTTCATGCATTTTTGGCACAAGCCATCATTCCGCTTGTCCATCAGTTTAAGTTATGGATTCTCACCAAATGTTGTGGTTTCTTTGGCCTCATCACTTCTTCATATCTCAGTTCCCTTTTCTCATTTTTACTGTGCTTGAAGCCTCTAATAATTTTGATGTTCGTATTACTGGCAATCCCAAAAACATTATTAATTGCATTTAATTTTTGGTGAAAACTGGCTTGTACAATTTAACAAACTCCAGCGAAGAGAGTTCTGGTGAAATGTGAAAGCTGGAAAACTTTTCTCTGCAGAAAGGACTATGTATCGCTTGAGACCTACTTCAGAGCTCAGAATAGGAATTAAGTGGAATTTATGCAGCATATGTGCTGTTGCAATGGCCTCTCTCACCTATGAGGACAGGTGTCACCCTGGCACTGCAGAAACATACTTCAGTTGAACAAGCCGGGAGCCAGATGTGTAGCCCTAGCTAATTCCTCTCAGTGTGTTGTGGTGAAAACACAGTCAGAAGAACCAGAATGTTAGCTAAGTGAAGTCAGTAGTTTGCAGTGTAATGGATAAAATGAGTGCAGTAAGTTTTTTCTTTACAGAGAACTAATGCAACATGTTACAATGACATTTTCAGAAATGGCCTGATGAGATGCAGCATGAAGGTAAGATACTTTTAGTCAATCTTCCTTGTCTACTCAAATCAACAGAATCTAGTTAGCAGAGAGTAAGAATGTGAATAGTTAGGGTAGGGTGGAAAGTTCTTCCCTCTCCTACACAGAAATGATATGTATTTTCTCCTAGATTGGTGTAAAAATGTGATTTTTCAATTACATTTTTCTGTTTGCCACATTTTTTATTCCTCCCTCTTGCTACAATTCACAAGCAGTGTTCATAAAAAGAATGCTCTGAATAGCCTGCTTCCCCAGTGCTGACAATCCTGAAAGCTCACACATCAAACCAAAGAGCAGACCTCAAACTGCACTTGTGTGTCGGGCTTGCCTTCTCTGTCCAAGACTGCAGGGTTCTGGTACTCAAAGAAAGGCACTCCAGCATTTTCTACATCCCAGTTAGAGTTTTAAAGGTGAACCTCTTTGTGTGATTCAGCAGTCATCCCCCACTGCCTTTTTCAGGTTCAAATCCATGAATCTAAGGTGAGTTGGGTGAGGGTTTCTGAAGTCACCGAGAGGGTTTCTGAAGTCACCGAGAAACTTCTCCTAAGTACAAAAAATTTACTACACAACTTGTTTACCACAATGAAAAAAGCAAAAAAATAAGAATTCTGATCAAATCCATAAGTGTTGATCTTTTTACGGTAGTGACCTATCAAAGGACAGTATTTTGAATTCCAAGGTACAAGAATTTCTCCTCTCCTGAATTCATAAAACTGAACCTAAGTTGTATATTGTGCTGTGCATGACATGAATGGAATCATGGCATTACACTAAACCAGTATCAGTACAGAAAGTTGCTTTTAAAATTGAAGAAGGAAATGATTCTCTCAAGCAGTTTAGTTCAGACATCTTAAGCTTCTCCTAAAATTAGAGACTTCTGCCTTTATGATACTAGTTGCTTCATTTAAGTCTATACAAGTTCTAATGAAGCTGGGAGATCTATGTGAAAGCACAGCAATAGAAGTTGATCACATTTTCTTGACAGAAAATACTCAGCCAGAAAATATCATGATGTTCTGGCAACTCACTGATTTACTTTGAATTTGGCAGAAAGTTATCGAAGTGCTTAGTTTGAAAATGACTTTTCTAGCATTCCACTGTAGCATAAACTATTGAAACTATTCTATAATTTACCATTAACCTGTTTCATACATACCAAAGTGACCCTGTTTCCCCGATGAACTAGAAATATTGCTGAAAAGCAGTATTTTAAAAGTTTGAACATTCTTCTTCCAATGCCTTAAATATATTCAGTTACTAGTTTCTAGAGAGCAAATACCAAAGAGATTACTCTTGCAAATAAGACTATGATTTGAAAATAGTTGTTTCATTGTTACATTATTAAAAGGCAAAGAAGATATGTGTATTTTATTATCATATAATTATAAAGTATATCTAAAAGTGACATAGAAAGAAACAACCACAAACTTTCAAATAAAAACCAGTCACGGAATAGTGCTTAAATAAAAAACAAAATCATAGAACGGTTTGGGTTGGAGGGAACTTTAAAGGTCATGTAGTCCAATCTCCCAATCATAAATCTCTTATGAGAGGGAAAATGTAAAGCCTAAGCATGTCTGGGTCACACAGATTTTCAAAGAAACTCTATCATGAGGAACTGAGCTATTCAACTGCATACTTAGAAGACTGTGCTGAATTACACAGACACGATAATGCACACCTGACTTTCTCAAACTGAGAAGTCACTAAGTTACAACTATTACAACTCTGAGACAGTCTTTCTGCTGACATCCCCTGACATCATCAGTATGAGCCTACGCCAAGTGAAATTTAGCTTTTAAATCTAGCAGAGCTTTAAAATTATATTTTTTTCTGATACTAATATCCTACCAGTATCATTAACTAACAAGGTAATATCCTACCAATATCATTAACTAACAAGGTAATAATTTTTAAAGGATGAATATCCTAAATCATCAGTCTGTCAGCATCCTTTTGGCAGCCTCAAAACATTGAAAAAAACCCATGGAAATTTATATCCACTAAAATACTGCAAAATGCAATGTATCATTAATGATAAGCTGAAGAAAAACAAGTTGTTTTGTGAAGAGCAGAAGTAGTGAAGCCTGGCTTCCCACACACACCTCCACAATACCTTCAGCTCTCTCTCCTTTTCCCTACACACCACATGCTCCCTACCCTCTGTTCCCCTCCCCAAACTTCCCTTTCCGCGAGTTGCTGGCTGAACAAGAGGCAGCATTTGTTTCAGCTGCTCTGGAGTTAAACTCCAGCTCGTCGGCTGGCTGGATGCTATCTTTTGGATGCCAGAGGAGCCCAGAGTGTGCCTTGACTCTCACACACTGGCATGCTGCGCAAGTGGCTTTAACAGCTCCGTCCAGCCCCCAAGAAGGTCTGTTGTAAGCACTCAGTGCTTCTGAGACCTCTACAAGACTGATTTAAATTGGTCATTGCACTGAAGTTACTGAGAAACGCAACTAACAGATGGAAAGTGGGATTGCATAAATCTTGTCTTAGGGAACCAACCTAAAAAATCAGAGCTGTTATACAAAGACTGTCCATACACTTTAATATGCAGCAGGCTGTTTAAATCTAAGGTGATGGTGTGGCAGCAATGTAAACATATAGTCTGTCAGTCAGTATGGAGAATTTTCAAACCACCTTTTTCACAGAACATTGGTTGCTGTTATTAAGCAGTTGCAAGTAGGAAACAAACCACAGGCTTTCATACAGTATACATGCATCAGCAGTGGCACATAAAAATTTGCGAAGAAATACTGTACTTACAGCAAAGAACTTTAGGGATCGGTAATTAAAAAATGTCATATATGCTTATGTAATTAGAAAACCTATTTTCAAAATTATAGTATCTGTATTTTGGCCCATAGAAAACAAAATAAAAATAAAGCAGCCCAGTGGTTCAGTAGCCTTCAAAATGGATATCTGAATGCAATGGAAGTTTCAAGGCACTTTACCTCCCCTGCTTTTACACCCTTCTTATGCTGCATTTCCACACTATCCATCCTGGGAAGCAAATAGCAGAATTTGCCCTTTCAAGTTTATGAGGGTCGTTCACTGCAATGTGAAAGCTGAACAAAAAATAGCAGCAGCAACTCTATATTCCACTGATGCTAAAACCATAAATTCAGGAAATTCTGAGTAAATTGGCAAAAGGCAGGATGTCACTTCTCTGCATAGTGGGTGAGGTAAGGACAAAATGACAGCCTCAGGAGACTGTAAGGAATTACTGTGCCTGATGTGCTTACACTTTCTGGCAGTTACCAAAGCTTCCATATTGAAGAGTTTCTATGTCACAAGGACTGTGTTGGTGGTTAAAATGTGTCTGGTTATGCAATAAGTATTATTTTATTTCATTCTACTGTAACATTTTAATTGACATGAATACTTCAGGGATCAACATGTTACAAGGGACATCCTGAAATCTGCAAATTCAGAAAATAGTATCCATTAAACAGTCATTTGAATTTATGTTCTGTTATGCAGTTTGTATCCACTCTTGATGCAACATCTGTCATTAAGAGATTATCATCAATAGTAAATTTACTCTAATTACACATGCCAAAAAATACGGAAGAGAAAGTTCTCAAGCTGTATATTTTTAGTCTTCCCAATATCTCATTACTTTCATCCATCTAAACAATTCATTTTTCAATTAGATAATGTCTGAGGACTAGTACTGCTAAAACCAAGCTATTTTGCAAGCACAGCTTCCTCTAAAATGCTCCTGAACAAGAAGTGACTATGGACAAAATTCACATCAGCAAAGCTAAATGTTCCTCTTCTCCTCATGAAACATCTAGAAACTAGGATAGAAACTGAGGAAATGTGGAAAGAATGATCATCAACTATCACTTTGAAAGAAGGATTGACCAAATGTTCAGAAATTCACGTAAAATTCACGGCTGAATCCCTTCTGCCAAATTTTGTTCCTTTCTGTCTGCGTTCCACTTCACCTCCCCTGCTTTGCTGCTGCTTCTCAGTTCACAAGGGCTGTACATCCACAGCACTGCCCCTGAGGTCCCCTCACCCTGGCAAACAGTGACTTCTTCCTCCACCCACCAGCACCTCTATCATTATGCCAGATAGAGCTTGGACTTCCTTGGGGTGTGACATGAGGGAAAAACTTCATTTATATCCCAGATAAATCAAACTTACCTTCCTCTTGATTGCATTATTTGACAACCAGTAGCCAGAAAGATGAAAATGTTGCATGGAAACATGGGCATTATTTGTCCTAAATTCTAACATCAGGTAGTTTTTCTTCAGGAAAACACTATTTTCCAATTTTTCAGTTTTTTTTTTCATTTTACACCCTTTTCCCACCAGAAAAGTTATTCTCCAATTTTTCCCCATTTATAATTGCACTGGGATTATCAGAGTACCCCAAAACACATTAATTCATCAGAACTCTCAAGAACTGCTTGGAAACGGTATATATTAAAACTTAAAGACTTAAGCTTTTAATTATATTAATTACATAAGAAAAAGCTAAAGGCAGCTGTAGTTATGGTTGGACTTGATGATCTTATGGGTCTTTTCCAACTTAAATGATTCTGTGATTCTACTAGCAGCTGATTTCCGCTGTTCTGAATGTCCACGCTGAAAACAAATCCAGTGGAGTTGTATATGGTGGCTGTATACCTCCCTACTTCACGGCACACTTTCTACAAGACCCATTGTTGCATCATTCCCCCCCCACCCCCCCAAATGTACAAGCACATTCTAATTCTGAGTAAAGAAAACTTGACCATCGGAGGAGGTTAGAATAGATGTTAGCAACAACTACTCAGCTTCCTATGTGGAGATCCTTAAATAATCCAGGAATAGAAATGATCCAAATCTGATTTCCTTCTAGAACGCTGTGGAGCAGCTGTTACACAAGACACTGCCCCTGGGTTTTCTCAGAATAACTCTGGAAAGCTATTGCCATGTCTCTGGTGCACTTCTTTTACTGCAGTTACGTTCAAATCTCTCACAAAAGCTATGGAAAGCAGCAAGTTTAAGCCAAACATTTGGCTTAAGTTTATGCCTACGTTACTTTTACTCTTTTAATCTCCATCCTTTGTTTTCTACAGCGTAAAAAAAGAAAGCAAAGCACATGCAATTATAGCTTTAAAAAAAAACAACTGTCATCTATTTATATTTTATTTCAGAAGCACAACTGTAGTGGGATATCTGCTACTATAAGTCCCCGGCCCCAGGACACACTTACCTAGCCAAACGCTGCCAAACAAAAACTCATGAGTGTGCTACAACCTAACCCAAGCCAAAAATTGTAATACAGAGTATAACATTTGTGTCTGCAAAGAGACTGTACTTCAAAGGACTACCAGCAGAGAGTCCCATTGCTCTCATATTGAGGAGAAAACAATCATTTAGCACAGTCTCCCAAAACACAGAAGAAACGGCAAGCTATCTCGTTTTAACTGTTTTAACGGGGTTTTAGACAGAAGCGCTCTCAGCAACAGCCACCTGTGAGTGCTTTCCCTTCTCTTCAACTCTATTTTTTTGGAGTCTTTCAGTGTGACAGCAAGTTCGTACATTTTAAGAAAGGAAGCTCAAAAATATAATTTGGACTTCCATGAAAAGGCTGGCACATTTTTGAACAACGTTTGAGCTTGGCTAGACGAGAGCAAAGTGAAGCAGTTTAATTAAGTTAACTTGCAAGCCAGCCCGTGCATTGCATTGTAAAATTAAAGGGCTCCCAAGCATCTGGCCTGCACTCCTTCAGCATATGCTTACTGCAGGAGTAATGTGCTTAGTTTGAGGAGACATCAGGTGTCTGTCAAGCATGTCAGCTGTGCTCCAAGCGGGCCAGTGCTTCCAGCAGCAGCTATGCTTCTTTCAGGAGCAAAACCTCCGATGCAAAGCAGCACACCAGAAAAAATTTCAGCAAATCACAGAATCACAGAATAGTAGGGGTTGGAAGGGACCTCTGTGGGTCATCTAGTCCAACCCTCCTGCCGAAGCAGGGTAAATCAGCCTGCATTAATCATTATTTGAAATACTCATCTGTCTAAGGCCTGGTTTAAAGTGCCCAGCTATTTGTCTATATGGAGCAATACTGTTTGCTGGTGATTTCTCTCAGCTGTTGATCTGATTCAGCCCCTATGTTAGGTTACAGCTCAGCAGAGAGCCCGTCACCATCAATTACCAAGGAGGACTGGGAGGGCTTGGCGCTCCCAATGACGTCAGCCGCTGTAGGAATGAAGCCTGCACACTTGCTGGAGTAACATAACATTTTATTAATCTCAGATGCATGTCTTGCAGCACGCATGGCCTCCTGTTTACATACAACTGGCTATGCAGCCAGAAATAAATCATGGAGAAGTATCTGAACATGAACAATGGATAATTGACTTCTTGATTTTTGTGGATATGGATTCCCTCCTTGAACTGAGATGTCAAGCACTGGAATTTCAAGTTGGAAATCTCAATTCAGATTAGAAATCTCCCCTGTAAAAGGCAAATTATGCTTGACCATAATTAAGGTAGAAAATATATTATTGGAGAAGATGCATTCAGATGAATATTAATCATGGTTCTTTATAAAAACTACCATCCTAAAAAAAACTCATTAGACACACCAGCATGGCAGTACATCCATGCACTAGCTGGTCCACTGAAATCATCCAGAAAAATTGCATGCATAATATTATTTGCCCTAATGAGGTTAGGAGTTCACAAGATTAGGGTCAACTGGCGTAAAACAAGAGTATTGGTTAAACGCAAATAAGAAGAATGAAGGATACATATCTGTATTGGTCAGAGGTTTCTGGAAGTATAGTAAAGAGGAGTGAGGAGCAGGTAGCAACAAGCAGGGAACGAGCTGTGGAGAAGCAGCTTTCTGCTCCTGCTGCCACTGAGGTGATAAATGATGAGGCGGTGACTCCTGAGAGTAGCAACAAGCACAAACATCTCTTTTGGCTCCAGCTGATCAGTGAGCTAGGCAACCTTCTCCTCTGCTTACGCCTCGAGACTGGTCTTTAATAGGCATGCTAGACAAGCAAAGCCACATAAAGTCAAAATTCTGGTCCATGAGAGCTGAAAACATTGCCTATATCCAAAGGCCAAACTCTTAAAACTGACTTTGTAAGCAGACTCTATAAAGTTGACAGTAGTTGGAGAGGAAAAGTTAGACCCCATGTACATGTCACACAATAAGAATCAAAACAGATTTTTTTTTTTTTTAAATAAAGCCTTCAGACTGGCTTCCATTCGTATTAATTGGTTTCTACATATACTTTCACATAGCTGCTACTAAGGTGTACCAAGGTCAGTACAAAGTTATCCTCTTCCCCCCTCTATCACTTAAAATGTGATTTCCTATTCGTATTAGCTGCATACCATATTGTTAACAATTCTAACTCACTGAAACTATAAGTGGCTTTTGGACGATACATGATCAGGTGGTTGGGGTTTTTTTTGCAAGCAGTCTGGGAATGCAGAATTGTTAAAATTTTACCACTGTTTCAGAAACCAGTATTCGTGTTAGATTCAGTTCAGATGCCAAAACACAGCTAAATAAGTAGAAACTTTGCATAAATTCTTGATGATAGCCAAATATTTATTTCCTATGAAACAGATATTTCTATCTACCTGAAATAGATTCAGCAAAGAAAAATACACTAAACATTGACAAGGTCTTGCATCATTTACTTTGACTTCCATAAGGCACTTCTGGGATGCATTATTAAACTGGAAATGTTGGAACAACTACTGTTTTCAGAGGAAGCAAACAGTAAACTTCAGCAAATACAATTTCAAAGGCTATGACTATAGCAGTTTCTGATGCAATACTGCATTAACAAAGGAGGTTTTTTTACAATACAGTTACTGTGGTAGATTTTTGGCAGAATTATCATCCTTAAAAAGTTTAACACATGCTGTGGGACACAAATACCTTGGGGCAAATCAGAACTACTCTGAAGAACACACAATCGCAGTCCCAGCTGGAATATCACAATTAGGACAGGGCAGCTCTGATTCCAGAGGCTTATTTTCTGCCCTTCAGCAGTTTTTACAGAATACTGAAACTAAGCTTGCAAGACTAGGCTGTCATCATGGCAAATTTTGGCATCACAATATTGAAACAAAAGAACTTTGTACTAGAAAACACAATAATATGATTATTTGAACTGCAAAAACAGCAATAGAGAAATTCCCTACTACTGACCATACAGTTTCAAATGCTCCCCAAATCTTCTAGCCATAGAATAGACATCACTTCTTTTTCATTCTTTTTTTAATTTTTTTTTAACTTTTGATCAGCAGACAGTCACAGAACTCGTCTATAGTAAATTCTAGACGACTTGTGTCCTTTTTTGCCTGAGAGGGTGAATTCTTACCTGAGAAATACCAGGTCTGTTAAAAGTTGCTTGCTGTGTGTATCCTGACAAATTAATTAGAGGTGCTTTAGAACAAAAGTGAGTGACCTTCAGCCACTTACAGAAAAATATAAGGTCTTTACAAAGAGAACAGTAATACAATTCATTCAATAATTACTATTTTAATTCATTCTTTAATCTTGTATAGCACTAACGGAGAAGTATCTTTAACATTAAATCTTAATACTCTCTATTTACACAGTGTTTTCATCAGAAGTCTCAATAAATTTTAAACACAACCTTATGAAATTTTACTATTTTGGGACCATAAATTCCATTAAGCAAATGAGAAAACAGAAGCACTGATTGACTAAATACTCATTAACATACTAATAACATACTAAAGTTTTTTTGGTTTTGCCTTTTTGTTTAACAAAGCAAGGTATCTGCATTCTGCCTCTTTCCATCCCAAGTTGAAAATGGATGTGTGTCTAAAAAAGTTCTTGTTGACAAACCAGATCAAGAATGAGTTGTTGGAGGTCACAACAGTCAATAACTCAGAAGTAATAAAAGCTTAGACATATGAGTAATTTTTCTCATCACCCAGTCATTGTGCATCAGCTGATCCGTATGTGGACATGTGGGCATGCTTAGCATATGGCAAACAAATTAAGACAATTTATTGTCATTCTGCCTCATTATGGATTACATTATCTGGTGTTTGCTGATGGATAAATGCATGAACAGGTAATGCACGGCAACTTGTAAATCCACATGTCTAAATCTAATATATACATATACATGAGAATTCTGTTTCTCCTTTCTTTCCCATTTTAAAGGCAGATAATGCATTTGTTTTCCTTCAGTTAACTGAGATCTCACATTTGCTTTTATGCAGTCATCCAGTCTTACACAATTTCTCAAAAGATAACTTCATGTTGCTGAGATTTCTCAGCCAACTCTTTAGATATCCAAGTAATCCATACAAAGACCTCAGGTTCACCTAAGTATGGTCCAAGCTGTTCCCTTTCCCTATTTGAAGGTGAATATTTATCCCTTTGTCATTCATAGAAGTTACATATGTTACCAGCTCTTCTCACTTGGTAAGAGACAACTTCAGAAGAGTTTCCTTCTCCCTTTCGGAACACCCAAAGTCTTCCTAAACAACATCAAGGTACTGAAATCTTTCGTTTATTTAACACAACAAGACAGTAGAACAGTGTATATGCCTACGCAAAGTTGACATATATAAATTTTGTCATCTGCAAAATTTATGTTGAGGAGACAGATGATAAATTAGTCAAAGCTCACACAGAGCCAACAATTCAGCAGCAAGCAGACCCACACCCAGATTTGCTAAATTGCTGCAACAGCCTTTCCACAGAAAAAGTGCAAAACCACCTAAGTCCTGTTGGCAGGAGACTGCTCAGTTCCTTAGCTCATGTCAAAGTTCATGAAGGTTTCTCAGGTCCATAATTTCCTCTCAGATCTTTACCAAACGTCCAGTCCGCTTGGTGGTTTGCACACTAACTGAGTAGGGCTGCTCACGCAGCAGAGTCCCAGGTGAGATGCTGAAAGAGCAGCTGGTTAATACTTCTAGTAAAAGACAATAATCCACCCGCTCACCCAGCATGGTGGGAGGTGAGCTGTAGGACAGTCGGCCACTTCCTGAGCACACTCTGCCCAGTTTGAGTCAAGGACACGAACAGGGTCTCCTAACTGCTAGGAAAAGTTGCTTCACTACCACATACAAAGTCAATCTCTTGTGTTTCTCTCTGTGGCCAATGAAAAGTCAACTGTTTTCTGTAAGTGGGAGAGGGCTCAAGACAAGTTCATCACAAAATAAAGGAGAAAATTCCGTAACGCCTAAATAATGCAAAATAGGTTTGAAGATTTGAAACAGGTGAGTACTCAAACCAGTAGGGTTACTGGTTATAAAACACAAGGAAGATTTTTTTTTTTTTATAAGGTCAAGCAGACTTGGTTAGATACCTACTGGGTGAAAAAAGTTCACAGCTATGTTTTACAATTAAAATGCACAATAAGAGTTCCTGGCTTACCAAGAGCTGCACCTTCATATTCCTCGTTTTTGACCAGCTAACTTGAAGAACTTGTCTTGCAAACTGTTGCTCCTGAAAGCAACAGTTGCTTCTGAGAGCAAACTGTTGCACCTTCGTGGATGCCAGTCTTTCTGACTTCAGGCACACACTGCTTTGCCAAAAATAATTTTAATGGAAAATGTGGAATTCCACCAGCAGTGGTGAGGCAACAAGCTTCCACCACCCAAACTGCAGTAGGAAGCATTACAAGATAACCCACCAAGAGCCTAACTCCCTTTGTGAGTTTAATTTCTATTTGGTAACGCACAGCGATAGCTATGCAATGTAATGCTGTATCAGTTTAAAGGCAGAAAACGCATCTACTTCAAAACAAGTATCTCACACTCAAAACATTAACAATGAACCATGCACACACAAACACTCAAGTAAACAGAAAAAAAGGACAGCTTTAAGATACATAGTTGTGCTTAACATTTAAATGAAGCCTTTTTTTAATTAAAGATAATTCATGTCACATTTTTCCCCTTCAAAGTATGAATTTAACTCTAGCCACAGTCAACAAGGCACACCCCTCCATCCATACGTTTTGATTTTATACTTACAATAGCTACAGACTATGTAGGATAACTTACTGCAATCTCCTTCGATGTTAATTCTCCTGAAAATGTTCTTATTTGCATGATCTGAAGCCCACAAGGCTCTCTTCAGTTGGCTTTACATTAGGCCCTTACATAACTGTAACATCTGAAGTCCATTTCTACTATGCAGGTTCCAACAGACACAAGTTCTGTGTGTATAAATTCATTTCTGTTTAACAGATGCCTGTATTTTGGAAAAACAGGACTGATAAGCAATTCGGTTCAATTGAACATACAAGTTAATACATATTCTCCCAGTAAGGAATGAAATAAATTGTGCCATTTTGTATGACATACACTCTTAATATATTCCAGCATGGCTTTTCTGACTTCTGTGCTTTGCAAATTCATCTCCATCGCTGCACAGGGGGTGAAAACCAAAGCAGACCATTATTGCCACAGCTGGAACTACTGGAAGGGAGAAGGTCCAGGGTCAGTACTCTTCTCCTAATTATTTTTATAAAAAGTATCCAAAGTATTACATATATTTTGTGAATTCTAGATTAACAGTGATTTTCCCCAGGAGACAGCAAAGCGATCTAATACTACAGTAGAAAAGACAGAAAGTACCATTGCATAGCCCACGTGAAGCAATTGTCAAGATGTGCATATTTGTTTACATGCAGCTCCACACCAAAGTTTGGAAGGGATTGCTATCAATTAGTGAAAACTCCCCACACAACAGCCCATTAGGCTATATGTAATGAAGAAGTATGATAAACTTTCTTCTTCAGCAGAAGTTTCCCCTAGTGAAGAGCAGTTACAATTTCTTCTTAAATTGCTTTTCTTTTTTTACCAACAATAAAAACATCACACAATGATATCTATCTCCATCCTTGTAATTGCACAAACAATAAAATATTAACAGGATTATCACTAAATCCTTGTGGAGAACTCAGTTTTACTACTATAGAAAAAGCCTTGCCGAAATAAATACACAAGCCAGAACTACCACCCAGTAAGGTGTACTGCTTTACAGGGAATCAGGGAATGGTCTTCAGATTACAGCTTCTAACATAATATCAAAAATAGGTCAGTACAACAGTTCAGTAAAAGGACTAAAACCAAGTTATTTTAAAATTATTTTCCCAACTTCTACCAATGCAATAAGAGTGAATTATTCACATCCATCTATTGTATTTCATGTTCTCAGTTGGAGTACCATTTATCACAGAATACCACAGCCTACAAATATCTGAGATTATCTTTGTGTACTGATAGAAGATATAGTTTATTAGTCTGGGTAATGCAGAATTTTCAGTGATCCTTCGCAAACAACAGCAGAGCTTCCACCCATCAATCTAAAAGGCACTGGACTTTGCAATTCACAGTTCAACACTACCTATCTGGATTAGGAAAACAATTAGTTGCCAATTAAAATACATAAATAGGCTTAAGAAAATAATGTAACAAACAAAAAAAAAATACTAACTCTTTTTGATAATAACAAACTGTAATTTTTTTTTCTTGTAAGAAGGGAATGAATGACAAAAAACATAGTCTTACCAAGGTTAAACTACAATATATTGTACACAGACCCTACTTTAACAGAAGATTAGCAAGACTGCAAAATAAAGCAATTAAGCATTTGGTCAGCTTTAATTGAATTCCCTTGTACTCACCTACATATTCACATTCTAAGATTTCCAGAGAGCTCCGACATTTTTCAGCGCACAGAGAGATGAATATTTACTGACCTGCTACTTTCTATAAATTTCGTCTCCTCTTCATTCTCCTGAGTGTTTGGGCCCCAGGCCTCCTGTATTGCTCTGAAGCCTGTATTATTAACTTGTTCTGTGAGTTTTCTGAGAAGATTATCACTAGCATTTTCTACAGCTTCAAAAAGAATTTAACTTCTCAATAAGAAGCAGAGTAAGATGAAGGGGGCTTGTTTTCTCACTTTACAGATGAGACTTACAACAGGCAGAACACGGGCAGAAGGGGCTGCTAGTTCTGAAGGCCATGGTATCTCCCCAGCATTTCAAATAGGAGCATGCAGTGTTTTTGTTGCCTGTGGCCCCAAAATTTGGTAAGAGAAAGTCTCCTGCTCCCAGTACCAGTGCCTCATCTCCGAGTAGCTGACAACAGCAAAAGATCCTCTTTGGAAGACATGTAACATATTTGTCCAGTACTCACAAGACAACCAAAAAAAGAAAGCTTTTTTAAATTACAAGGAAGCTGCCAATAATTATGTACAACAGAATTCAAATGCAGACAAACCTCTTAAGGCAGAAGCATCCCTCCTGTTGCATTTTGATCTCAAAGATCAATCCTCAAGAAAGAACTTGAGCCATCACAACCACCTGCAGTGCAAGTTCAGAAAGTGTATTTCTGTTGAGTAAATAACGTATGCAGCAAATGACAGAACTGGACCCAAAAAGTGAGTGGAAACAACACATTCTTGGAATACAAATCCACCAAAAGCCAGTGAACACACATTAAATAAACCTTAGATATAGTACCAGTGTCGCAGATCTGGTGCCGGACCTCACGGAGAATAAAGTGTCTCATGGAAGGGTATCACTACACACTTGCTTTGTGCTTATATTTCTCTCTGTTTCTGCTACTGGCTACTATCGGAAACAGCTTTGATCTAACTTGGTACAGCACGTTTTATGTCAAGTGCTAAATTAACAGAGGAGGGGAAGAAAGAGACAAGAAAAGAAGATACATGTCGAGTTCCTCAGCTTTCAAAGTTAGTTTACAGGTTGATATGGAACATAACTCCTAGGAAGCATCATGGTGCTAAGCTGCCCCTAAGGCTTCATGGCTGAGAGATGCCTCTGCAAAATCTTCAGGGAAGGAGGCTGGTGTTAAACATACTTCAGGTTTCCTTTTCATTCATTTTATGTTTTTATTTTACACTTTTTTTTTTCTAACTCTGGTTCTGTTTTTATGATCAAGGAGTTGGCTTTCCCTTTGGTAGAATAAAAGGCAACCTCTTGTTGTGTTAAAGCACAAGTTCTCCAGAAACATCACACCCACGTGTGGGGTACTAAGTGCAAGCAGTCCCTTTAGATGACTGTACACAGGAGAAAAAAATGCACATTCTAAGAACTGCTGTGCATTTCCATTAAACTGCATAGATGAGTATGGATGTTAGTACTGTCAAGTAGCAGGTTCTGGGAAGGAGCTTTCCCTAGAGCATTACACAGTGCTTTTGACCACGAACTAGGCAGTGGAGGGACAGCCCATGACAGCAGGAACTACCCAGAAGGTTACATTATCTCTGCAGACAGAGACTTCAGCTGATAGTGTTATTTTATTTTCCTCCCTAATACAATTCAGTCCATTTCTTTCCCATGATTACTTCCTTAATATTCTCCAAGAGCCAAGGACATAATACACTCTGTTTTTAAACCTGATTTTGCCCACAACCACAAGTTACAGTAGACACTGAGCTTCCTATTTAACTTTTAACTGTACAGCCAATGTCAGCGTTTTGTTTGAAAAGTTTCACTTTCAACACAGAATATTTGTGAAAGTACTATTTTTTCAAAAGCAGAACAATATGGAGAAAAATTTAACCAAAAGAGTCTTAATATTTTTAATAGACAGTGCAATACCATTGATTGCATTTCAGATCAGTTGTACAGTAAAAAAAAAAAAAATTACTCCGCAAAACATCTACTACTCTGTGAATTATCAAGCACAACACAACTCACAAGTGATTACTGAAATGTAATCTTGGCTGTGCAAATGCCCATCTTTCATACAAGGGCAGAAACACATTTCCAAAAAACATGGAGGTATCTCCAAGGGTTGGAGGAAGATCAGGACTTCTCCCAGCTCATCTGGCTCCTGGTCCACTCCTAGCAGTTAGCAGAGCTATCACTGCAGGGCCCCAGAAAATAAATTGGTGACTACTAGCATGGGACAGTACTCCTGGCTCCTCTTACTGGGGTCTAATGCATCAACCACACCTGGTTCATTCTCCTGAACTGAAGCCAACTGGCTTGGAGCTGCCCAAGTCCATAGTATTGAACTAACTCTCTTCCCCTTCAAAAGAGGACAGCTGAATCCAAACTGCCCTGCAGGGACACTACCTGGCCTGTGCTGTCTCACAAGCGATGCCAAAGAGCTGCCTGGAAGAATCAGAGTTAGTCCTGGCCAAACACACACCAGGGACAGCACTGACACCATGACAGAGTCATGCTCCAGTGCCAGGAAACCTCTGATGCTCCTCTGCTCCCACGTACAGCAGCAGCCTTAGTGTTAGACAGATTCAGCACCTCCCACAGGCTAAGCCAGGCCCCATTTATGGCCACAAAGGTACTTTAAAGTGCACTCTGGCAGTGCTTTCACCATTGTTTCTAAGCCAACTCAAGTATTTCCATTTTATATCCTCACCTGCTCATCTGGAATTTTCTTTTAATCTGGCACCATATGGCATCAACCCAGATAGACACTGTGCTGCTAAACATCTCCAGTGTCTTTCCAGAGACTCCCTTCTGTCCCTGCCTGGTGGAACAGCCTGTCTTGCAGGACAGCCTGCCAGCCTAGCTGGTGGCACAGCCAGCCTGGTAGGACAGCCAGTCGGCCCTGCCCGGTGGGACAGTCCTGCCTAGTGGGAAGCCATGCCTGGTGGGACAGCCCATCATCCTCCTGGCAGTCAGGGCCAGGCCACCGGCTGCCTGCACAGTGTGGAGCATCTCACACGGCTCTTACAAGATTTGAGACTTTCCATCAAATTTGAGCACTGCTAATACTGGCTTATTTCTGTTCTGAATCTTCTTTCTTTTTCACTTTAACTCAGTTAATTATTTCCATAAAGCTTCAGTAAAGCGCATAAAAGGAGATTTAGAAAACAAAACTGTGTTGGACGCAGCACTGTCATTTAAATGCCTGGTTAGTTTAACGCAGTTGATGTTCGTTTAAAGCCTGAGTTACATACACATCTGCTATACTTCCAGGTGTTTTACATGCAGATTTAGGCTTGCTGACAGCATCCATTACAAAAAATACATATTTATCGCCCTGAAACTGGAAAACAAATTTTCACTGATGCTGACCCAAGCCAGCCCTTCTCCCCCTCCTTCCACACCAAATTTCATTACCTTTTGGACACAGCAAATATTCAGACCAGTATAACATAATACACATTAAAGTGCACGCTTGCTTTGGATCACCTGGAGAGAATTTCAGACTTTATGGCTCCCTCAAGACTGTGCTTCCTCCTGTACAGCTGCAGAGAGAACAGGTTTGGGTGGGGTTTTGTTTTCGTTTTGCTTTTAATTCTTGGCCGATGTAAGATTTCAGTGGCACAGCAAATCAAACCTACTAAATCTGCCTGCTTCAGCTCCAGAGACCAGTCAGAAGCAGCAAGTAATCAGAGACGGGAATTAAGCGAATGATTTTGTGTCCCAGATCTGGGGAATGCCACAGGATTGCTGGGCAATATTCAGAAAACAGGCTGCTGGAAAGAGGCTTCTCAAAAAAAAAAAAAAAAACTAATACAAAAGCAAACCAAAACAGAGAACGAAGCTCTCATTTGCTATTTCTGGTACATAACAGATATTTTGGGATTAACTCATGATATAGAGATGTGAATACATTGTAGAACAGAAAGAATATGAGCTATAAAAGCAATTAGGCTGCTTGTGTAACAGAAATAAAAGAAGGGAAAGGGATTAAGGAAGCAAAGGGAAGGAAGCAAAACACAAGGATTTTCTAAGAGAGCATACTTTACTACAGAAACAATTTTGAATCTGATGCATGGCTGCGGCACACTCAGTGCTGTCCTGCCCATCCAACAGCCTCTGCCTGCCCTGCAGCCGAGGCTGAGAGAGGGAGGAGGGATGCCTCTTTTCCAGCTCCTGGACAGTAAAGAAATATGGAATTCGTCTTATACACCTCTTCCTTGAAGTACTAGAAACTGAAAACATCTTGTAGACTGAATTTTGAATTATTATGTATTTTGTTTCATTGGTAGCACACAGGAGTCAGAGATGAAGCACCCTTCACCAGGCTGTATGGTTTTCCACGTACCATGCAAATGTTGTTGGCAACACAGAAAAATAACCATTTACACAGTTTTACGGTGTCTGACAACAGTGAGCCCTGAGCTACAGGTACCAAGCTAGTATTCAGTTGTGTCTGATTACATGAATCCCAAATTTCAGTATGGTACATCTCAAAACATTAAGATCCCAACCAAATCACCTTAAAGGAATATCAATAAATCAGATCAATTTTTAAGAATCCGCCTTTTTTCAACCGTGGCTATTACTGAAGCTGACTTAAAAGCTCACCTTCAGCTCTGGATTAATTCTTTTCTCTGCCTTCTCTCTACTTCCACCTTCTGTCACTCACTACTACACATCATCATTCTCTCTTCCCTCCATATCACTTGCTGCTTTCATCACATTTTGATTTTTTTTTTCCTAATTACTACAATTTTCCTTCCAATAGTCTTTTAATCCATTTTGCTTCAACTTACTGTGTTCTTTTCCTATATTGGCACTCCTGAAAAAACAAACAAAACACTGCAAGGAAACCCCTGCTCCAAATTCTACTTTCTTACAACCTCCAGCAAATCACAATTTATTCAAACAGCAGCAGACCTGTTGTTTTAAACACCTGAAACTTCACCTGAGATCTGTCAGGAAATACAGTTTCCTTGAAAAAAAAAATCTGAATCCTTTTTTCCTTATGAAATCCAGTAGAGCTAAAGAAAGATCAGTTACTTGCAAAATTATTTCTGTAGTAAATCTATTACATCAGGCCTGACAAAAATGAACTAATTTACAATGGAGAACATAAATCATTCAGATATTTGGAAGAGTCAGGTTGTTTGGAAGCTTCTGCATCTCCAGTATTTTTGGTTTAGCACTGCTTTGCAGGACATTTTGTGACAGATCTCTTTTGATGGAGGGTTCAGAGCCCCCCTCTTTCCTTGTTTACATATTTCTGATCTCCTGACATGCTTGTACATGAGACTGAGTGAGAAAGAATTCACTAGAGAACGGGAAGACCAGGTATTGGTTTGCCACTGCCAAGTTTTGTACAGTCATGAAACAGGTCATACATGGCTGCAAAACCACCAGGTTTAATTATTTCTTTAATCCAGGACAGAAAGGTATACTTGCTGGTAAGCAATGTAATTTCAGTTTTTCCCCTTCTTTGTATGGTCAGCTTACTTAAAGGAAGCCAGTTCTGCAATTCCATTCAGAAACAAAAAAATTCACTGGGATTACTGATCCATCGAGGGAAATTCCCATAGAGAACAGCAAAATTCACTCTTCGTTGGTTGCTTTTACAACTCACTCCTTATCTTATTATCAGAGCAAACTCAAGCACAGTCGCATTTTCACTAATCATTTCGACCCAGAATTTACTCCCTTGCACACGCCATCCACCTTGCCGGCAAAGGCCATGCAGGGAGCACAAAGGGAGGGTTCACTTGCCGCTCTGCAGCCCTCTCCTCCAGCAAGCCGCCTCAGATAAGCGCCAGCGACACAAGGCACACGTCTGTCCTGACACCGCTCTGTGTACGAGAGGAGTCTCCTGCCCACCCGCCCCACGTGCCTCCCAGTGATTGCTTCTTCCTAAGGAGATTTAGGCAGTTTGCGTCAATCAAGGATTTAACAAGAGACATAAATGCCATCCCCTCTTAACAAAAACAAACAGCTGCCAGCACCTTCCTTGATGAGCTAAGGGCACATGGGCGGCTGGCAAAAATTATAAAAGTTAGTCATTTCTAGTGTATTCTCCCCTTTTAAACATACTACCTAAGCTTATAATTTAATCACAGGACTTATTTTAAAGGACTTTATTTTTCTGCATAAACAAATAACTACTTAAAAATATTATAAAGGCAGATATAAATAAAATGAGAATTCTTACGAATAACAGTATTAAATGCCCAGAATTACATACAGAGTGCAAAACCCATTAACAGAGTAAGCACAGACAATTATTAAATGCTTTTCCAACTCCGACTGCTTAAATAAGGAAACAGATGGAACTCAAATAATGAATCACTGTATAAGGCTTTGTCCATGAAGCGGAGTATATCTGTACCAGAACTACAGCAGAAATTAGCACTCATAGGGTTTCAAGCCTTGTCAGATCTTCTTTTTGCAGTACATTGAATAATAATAATTTTTTAAAAGTCGTGAAATTAATTGTTTCAAAATGCAGTATCAACACAAAACATGCTCAACTTGCAAGCAACAGCTACGGCTTTTTAAACCTGGCCATGTTCGACACGTAGTTACAAACTGGACAATCACATAACAGAATAATCAATTCTTTAAAAACTGGCACAGTCATTCCCACAATGAACTTCTGGAAAATAGGATGAAATTAGCAGTTTGCCAGACGCCCAGTAGAGGACAAATGAGGAAACATCCCTGGCCCACGAACGATCTGCTGCTTGGTGGCTCAGCAGCAGGGCTAGATATATTTCTCCTCCTCACTCCCTTCCACACACAGGTAATTTCTTTCCAGGTAGAAATTAAGTGGCCAAAATAAAGCTCACACATTGTCTTATTTTCTCATAAAATAATTTCAATCTGAGTACCTCTTCTATGTGCTAGATTTTCCTTTAAATACACTGTTTGGTAACCCCACCTAACACCATTAAATCAATCTCATTCATCCTTTTAGCGACAGTTCCAAAAGTTCCTTTCACAATGTTAGAAGCTTATTGCACTTGTAGCACCTCTCAGCACTTTAACTTTCGATCTGATTTCTTCAAAATAGTAAAGACTCCTAGATCAAAAGAACATTATTGAAAACAACAGTATTAATGCTATTTAATCAGTTTCAGTTTCTTCTAGCCTCTTGAACCAGAAGGCAGTGGGCTGCCTTTTCTATTCTGCATTTGGACTGATTCGAAATTCAAAGCTGTGTCTTTGAATATTTCACTCTGACACTGTTAAACAGCAACCTGAGAGGTGTGCAAAGCGTTAATATTTTGAGGTAAAGCTTGTGCATCTTAACTTCCCACGTTGTTCTGCTGACAGGTTTTGGGAGTTAAATCCAAAAGCCTTGCCATGAGTTTTTCTTTCTACAACCCGGCAGAAACAGGGATGATTGTAGGACCAGGGGGGAGCTGCCTAGCAAGCTCTGCACCTATTCTTCACTCTGTGGCTTCCTTAGGAGCCTTTCTGAAAAACCTCTGTAAAGAGCATCCAGTTATGGTCTAAGGATGTTTTCAGAAACAGTCGAAACTATAGGTCCTGCTACCAGGGCAATACTGCAGGGTTTCTTAAGACAAAATTAAAATGAGGTGTACTTCTCTTGAAAGCAGGGTCCTAAACATATGGTAAATTTCTGAAAACAAAACAGATGCTGTGACTTAGTAGAACAATTTTGTCAACACATCATCTGATCACTTCTTTTTTTTATTTTCAGTAAAAGGAGGATAAGCCCATTTCTACCTGGGAAAAAATGATGTCACAAGCATACCAGAGAGATTTAAAATTAAAATGGCAGTCGCTGGGACAGTTCTTGTCCTCACTTATGGTCACACAATCCTAATTAACACTGGGCAGAGTTTGGCCCACTGTGCAAATCCTGTCTAATCGCTGCCCTGTAGCCTGCCACGCCAGAAGGTTATTCCTTGAAACACTCCCCAGTAAGCCGTATAATTCTAGAAATGACATTTCAATGCCACTGAATCTGTTTGCCTAGTGCTATGATTTAATATCTAAGCCTTTTCCATTTGACTGTATTACAACATAGAAATTGTGGCAGTGATACCTTTTTGAGAAAGAAATCACAAAAATGGTGACTATTTTGGCCTGTAGTTTGGGACGCTCGTTTGGAAATAACCAAGTCTTTGCAAGGGCAGCATCGTCCCTCGTTTATTGTATGATTACAAGGTACACCACAAATTCTAAAATGCAAGCAGAAAATTTAGAAAGAGAGTACCAGAGAGCCAGAGTACCATCTAATTTGTAAGACAAAAATAACAAACCCATTTGTTTAGTGTCTTACAACTGTACTGAAAATGAGACACTGGAGCAGCTAGAGCAGAGCAGCTGTTTTTACAATATTTAGCTCCTGGCTCCCAGAAAAAGGGCCTGTGAGGGCAGGGGAACACAGGGAGAAGTGATGGACTGAGCATCCCAGAGGCTTCTGGAGCGGAGCTGGGGAAAGTTTAGATTAAGCCATGTCATTGTCCCAAGGCTGATGGCTCAAGGCCACTTTGCACCTCCTTGCCTGAGCTGCACTTAGGGCTCATTATCTGTAACCCTGGATACAGGGCTGAGGGTTTAGCATAGGAAACTAAGCTTTATGATATAAATAAAACCAGATCCTGCAAATGAATAGGTCTTCTCTACTAAATGGAGACCAGTTTTATAAATATTTCCAGGTACAGCTCCTTGTTCAGCTCCCTGCTGACACTATGATCTACGTGGAATAAAGGACAATATACCATGGTGCCATCTTTGGGGAGAAGTACTCAAAATTAAGTCTCTGATTTGTTGTTTATGCCATGTAGGAATTATATAGGGCCAGCTTCTGCACCAGGGCCAGGGTTTCGTGCTCTTTGGCAGCCTGGCTTTTTCAGCCCCATGTTCACATCAGCCACCTACGCAGGCAAGGAAGAGCTCACCTGGCCGTACTTATGAGTTCTTCACAGCTCTGCAAAATGGGCAGCTCACAGCAGGGCTGAAAGAAGACGCTGCTCTGCCTGGTGTCAAAGCCAGGAACACTGTATTATGCAGATAAATACACCTATATTTTTCAGGATATTCCTGTCTTCATAACGTAAGGGATATGAGTGACATAACATATCTCTTCATTTCCATTGATACCTCTTCTCAGAACATCTGGATACCATTTTAAAAATACTGATTTTATTATAGCTTATTTTCCAGTTTCCCTCAATTTTTTCACCTGTAATGTCTTGTCTTGTGTAGAATACTCAAATTTACTATCACCGGTAAAACTCATTTTTAACTCTGACAGCTATGAGACTAGTAGGATTTTTTCTTGTTTTTATTAGCAAAGCAGTAATATAAAAAACCTTGAAAAAATGCATATAGCAGCATAAGGAAATTTGTGTCTGTTCCATAGCACTCTATACCCCTTCACAATTCCTTGAAGACAAATTTTAGTAATAAAAATTGAAGATTATCAAGTCATCTAAAGATTTAGATATGCGATTTTCTTCAAGTCAGACAGATATCTAAACAAATACTTAGGCATATGTGAAACAAATACTGATGAGTATTTCACTATTTCATATTTACCAAAACTATTTTTTTCTCAAGCGTAACACTGCCACAGAAATGTTGAAAGACTTTTGGTGTGCCCCTCCACATGATCTATCAGACAGTTACAAAAGACCCAGGAACACAGGGGGGACTTACCGTACCATCAACTGGCAATGTATAATGATATGTCATAAAACACTGCAGCCAATTATAAATACCTCTGAAACTCCTGAAAATCTTTAGAAAGGATCAGGTCAGGTAAGTGAAGGTTGTGTGCAATAGAATAAGAAAATACTTCAGAGCAGAGAAAGAAGTGGGCTTCAAGACAGTCATTTTGGTGAAGCAGGCAAGGCCACTTTTCAGGGGAACTCAGGATGATGTTTCATCCTTGGGATTTTAATATGGCTATTTTAATTTTATATATATATATGATTCAGAGCGATCTATTCAGAATTACTAAAGAAAATTTAAAAGACATGTTCTTACTACAATCTCGCTAGAATTCATCTTGAAACTGGGACAATACAAAACATGGAAGGATAAAAACATCAAGTGCTGCCAGCACCATAAACTCACTTTACGGCAGGATTTTGCAGAAGGCAGAAGAAAAGAGCAGATTAAGGAGCTGATTCTGCACCTCCCAGCACAGGCCAGTGAGAGACCCCGGAGGGTCCCTGCCTACAGCTGAAGCCAGCCCAGGCACCCTGGGTTTAGGTTGCTAAAGCATATAGAAAACTGCAATTAAAACTTCTCTCACTGAAAATTTAGGACCTGAAAAATATGACCTTAGCCTTTCCAAACCAGATTTCAGCTCAGTGCTCTGCAGCCTATTGCCATATCAACATGGACACTTCATTTCAGCATGCCTTTGTGCTCTGAAATACATTCAACAATTTCTGTTTTCTCATGTCTACATGTAAAAGAGAAAATCAGAAACTCAGTACAATATAGCCATTAAGTGACATCCCAGACTGGTTTTTGTAAGGGCTGAAATCTTTCTGGCACAATATGTAAGACATTCTGGAATTTTTTAAGCTTGGTATAATCCTACTATTTATTATACAGCATTTTTAGATTAAATTATCCCAACCTTGAAAAAAGCATAATTCATGGACAACGCTAGAGAACGCACCTGTACAATCTCCCATCACGATAGGTGGTGCCAATTACATTTGGGCACAGTTACACTGAGCTGCGCGTTCAGAGTAGTACACAAGAGGAATATCACAGTGCAGCACTTGGCTGAATTTTGAGCTGCTCTTCTTGACTACCTTTTGGAGTTACTGGCTCCGCAGCCCGTTGCGACTGGATCCACATCCAGCTATGCCAGGCAGCTAAAGCCAACCTTGAGGTACAGCACGCTCAGGAGGGACAGGAAGCACCAGATCCAGAAAAGGATCTGGAAAGGGTAGAGGTCAAACCCAACATTTCAACTCTGAAAGTTCTTTCCTTTCAGGATCCAAAACGACTTATGGGAAAGAAGCACCTTACTCTTGAGACAAACAAGAGCTCCAATCCTAATGCTGAGATCCCAGAATATCTCCGCCTGGTTCCCCTGCCAGACTTCACCTGGGAGCTTCAGAGCGTGCACAAACAGGAGCGAGTTACTGCAACAAAACACGTGAAAGATTGAGACCCAAATACATAAAAAGTTTAACAGGATAAATATAATGAACATGTAGCTGTATGAAAAGTAGGCAAAATCAGCAGATTTCAAGCACCTGGTCTGCCAGACTGAAAAGCAGGAAAGCAATGCTAAGGATCATGTTCTATCACTGCTAGTTAGAGCTGCTTGAATAATTTGTTTTTGGGAGCAGGGGCCAAATCAGTGTCTTGTAACATTATGCAATGTCTTGTACAATACTAGGAATACACCAAAACTATTTTTTTCTGTTTACTTTTACTGAAATGCAAGAACAAAATAAATAATTTGTGGTTAAAAGATCTAATATTTTAAAAATTGAAGTTTAATTCAGGACTCAGTTTTAATAGATGTCTGAATTAATATTGTCTGTTACAAGTACAACCCCTCGTCAGAAGCTTATACTTCTTTGACCCTGGGTAACAAACTGTGTCACGCATTCATTGATGACCTCCCTTTGCATCTCACTAACAGCTAAACATATCTCTCACCTGCCAGACTGCTGAGATTTCCGTTTCAGCTTCCATATTACAAACTCATAGCCACGGTTAATATTAATTGGTAATCAAACAGAAAAGCACCTGAAGCAAGGAAACAAGACAGAAATAACCTTTTACCTCCCACCAGGCAAGAACTGAGACATGGTAATAGGGTAATATGTTTACATTTATGTTTGCCCTGTACATAATAAAAGACTTCACCAGAGTGAACAAACATTTTTCATCAGCGCTTTTGGTTTTCAAATGGAAGTTTTTTATTATATGCAAAATTGCATTAAGCATGCAAAATGACTTATTCAGTGATTTCCATAAACATCTTCCAGGGTGTGCACAAAACTTGACAGCTGTGATTTGTTTTACCCATGCATAGATAACAACAAAATTGGCCCAAAGACATTTACTTCACATTTTAAATGTGAAGCCTAACAGGGTAAAGAAAATGGTTATCACTTCCAGAAATACTGGAAAAACACTTAGCCCAGATCTGGTAAGAAATCACCAGAAAAGAAAACATAATTAATAAAAGATTATGAAATTCCTAAATCTCTGGAGAATTGTATGCTATTGACCTCAATGCTGAATGGAACATAAATAGAGTGACGAAGGCTAAACAAACAGATATTTTTTTTAAACGGCAAAGAATATTTTTAAGTGTTTTGAGAAGTTAGTATGTCAAATATCTAGTATTTGTGTATTTGGAGAATACGCAAATCTTTCAAATATTCAAATTTAAAACAGAAATTAGAGATTAAAATTTAAAAATCTAAAAATACTTTCAGAAATAAAACTTTACAGCAAATAAGGTATTTTAGAATACTTTGATTAATCTATTCTACAATTCAACTTTAAGATATTTTATAAGTCTTCAAGGAGCAGCCATTGGTTGGCATTTACTGAAGATTTATTATTTGTTTCTTTCTATAACCATTTTTAACTATTCAAATTGTGTGTAAAAGTTACGTTTGCTTTAGTCTATGTGACTACACTGTGCCTATGGAAAGGCAGGTTCATTGGCTGAGGGGATGACTTTCTTCAGATGTAACCAGCATTTAGAAGGTAGGAGGGTATGGAAGAAAATGACTTGTACGACCTTTGCCTTCTTACACTTCCAGGTTTAGACCATTCAAATACTTCAAAGTATCCTCTTGAAACAGTACAGGCTTTCTTTAGACAATAAGCTGCTCAAGCCAGATAGGTTTATTATTTGCCTTCAGCATGATATCCACATTGGTTACAGCTGAAAATCAAAACTACTTTTGGAGTAAGTTCTACAAAACAATACTGTCACATGAATATAAAAGACGAAATTGAACTGTAAAGTGAAAATCATTCAGTACTAAGTCTTAAACATTTAGAATTAGAAGAAAATAAGTCAAGTTAATTTTTTAAAATATCAAATAATAATCTTAACAGAAAACTAACCAGCAAAATATATTCCTTCCTATCCCATGGAAATAACCAAAAATTCTGCAAATTTATCAGATTTAAAGGTTCACCACCCCATTCCAATTTTTTCCTTCATTTTTATTTACAGCATTTACAAAATGACTTGGCTATTTTAAAAATTTTTTTAACTTGTGAAAGTATAAATCAGGACACCTTTGGACAGCAGTCTCTCAACTTTCTAAATATTTACTTAGCTAGTTGTTTAGTAGGAACGTAGCAGAAGTTATGTTACCATCCTTATGCTAGAAAAAGTTTAACAGCATTTGGGGTTAAGCACAATACGGCCTTGACAGTAGTTTGCTGTCTTGTACCGGAAGGCATACAGCATAGCACAGGAAAAGAGCCTTGAGGCATTAGTGTAATCCACCAAGGTTAAAGTAGGAAAGCTAAAATTATTTAATACATTTTAAGCCCATAGTACAGTAAATAGTCGGTTGCTAGGAAGCAATCCTGGCTAAAAATACAGCTCTTTTTAATATGCTGACTTCATGCCTAAAAAATGACAGAAACGAGTCTCTGCAGGTATTTCTCACACCTCTCCTCTCGTTCAATAGAGTCCCCAACTCACATTCATGAACATATGAAGCTGCAGTGCTTCTGAGCCTGGAGGTTACGTTTGACCAGGAAAAGGCAAGCTGAGAAGATGGATGATCTTTACCAACATCTTGTCAGGAGCGCCCACATCAGGGGAACCATGGAAATAACTAAAACCTCTCCAAATCACCAGATTTAAAGTTCTGATCCCCTACTTGGACCATGGATTGGCCACCCATGACGGAAGACCTTCCCCACCAGACATGCCAGATTGCAAGGGCAGACTGACTGCCTGGGGAGTTCCCTGGTGGGGAACTGAGGGATGCAGGAAGTAGTCCCAAACCCCATCCTATATGCTATGATAAATTTCCATGAATAACCAGCATTTGCCCTGTTCTGTGAAAACAAAAGCATTCAAGTGTCCTAATTTACAGCTGTAAACAGACAAAACAATGCTTATTCATGCAAATTAAAAATTAAAAACCTCAGAAACAAAAAGCAGAATTTGGCAGTAACAGTGCTGAGGAGTTACACCCATCTAGCTAGAGAACTGACCACTTCTCTAGTAATACTGGACCAGTAAGTTCAGTACCATTGAGGAACAGAACATGCCAGAACACGGCTTGCAAGGGATGAAAGTGCCACAAGTAGCTTGAAAAATGGGGAACTCGGTGCTTACAGGAGGCTCTGGATGAAATCGCAGTTGTTACACTTTGTACAACAGATCCACTCAGTCATTTCAGAGGATTAACAGTATATTAATGCAACAATAAAATAAATGATCCTAAGCACAGAATTGCAAAGGCATCATGGATTACTGTAAACAGCTTGAAGAGTTTGATCACAAAATATTACATCTGTCTATTCTACAGTAAATCTTCACTGAATGCATTCTTTAAGTAAATTGGGACACAAACCCTGTGTTTCTAGTAGCTACACAGTGTCCCTGAAAATGAATGTGCAAGTAGAAATTGATAATAGCCTTAAAAGAGCCAGCAAATAATGTATAATAGTTCTTTTTATTTACTAGATACATTTCCTATTAATAATTACTTTTATTGCTGAATTATTTTGTACTCAACTTTCTTTTTTTATGTTTTCACTCTACAGTCCTTTCTCGTTTCTAAGTGGTTTTCTGCTAGAAAGGAAGATAGATTGGTTTTGACTGCAAAAGCACTTCATTTACTTTACTACTCTAACCCAAGCAGCTTTGGTTCAACAGGCAGGGTTAAGAAGGAAAGGTTCAGAACCTTGGTATGCCTTTTTCTTCCCCTTAAACTAACTTAAAATGTGAATCAGTCACTGTCTCAAAGAGTGTGAGATCAGATGAAGGTCCTGTGGTCTTCCTGAGTCTTACGAGTTAAACCCTGATTCTAAACATTTGCTGTTCTCCTTGGTTTCTGTTCTGGATATGCTGGATGATGCAGAGCAGAGCTGGAACACCTCTGACGGCTTTGCAAGGCCCCACCTCACAAATGGGCCAAATCCTGGCACGAGAAATGGCTCACCATGGATACTCACAGTTAGCTCAGACTAGTTTAAGATAAAAATGCAAATATTTCCGCATTCCTGAATGTCCTCTGCCCTCTGGATGAACTTTCTTCACTTTCACAGACAGTCTCCCTTTTCAGATTTTCAACAGGTTTATTATTTTTTCTTTAAACTCCTTTTCTTCTGCCTCAAGTAGAGAACCGCCTAGCCACCCTCTTAAATCAGAAGCAAGTTTGTTCCCGTCCAACAAGCAGCTAAATGACTCTGTCATGTACATAAACATTATGTTTGGAGTCATGCACTTGTCGGTTAGTAAACAGCCCTTTGCATCAGTGAGGTATAAAACTCTCCTTTTTCTCTACAATGACTACTTGGCACATTTAAGGAGGAAATTATTCTCTTCTGACTTTATATTCTCTGTCACTTTGCACATTATAGCCACACAAGATGTGAACATCAAACTAGGCCAATTTTTGTGTAGCTTGATACAAGTGTATGGCTGATCAAAAATAATAGAAATCCATCACTTTGGAAGCACAATGGTTTTGAGCAGCTTTTCCTCAATCTCCTCCTTTTAGTCAGGTACGTTTATACAAGAAAAATCCTATCAGAATGGATGCATTAAGTAGTTAATTAGCAGCAAGTCTAGGTTTTAAAGGCTCTGATTTCAGAGAGAAACACTAAAGCAGTTTTTGCTGTCTGGTGTGAGGAATTATCTACAAATTTTTACAAATTACAGTGTGGAAAGTCTTGAAAATTTCAGCACAAACTACAATTTTAATAGTGCCACTAAGTCTCTTGTTAATGACGGATGGACACCGAAACAAAACGTGCTTCAGAGACGTTTTCCCTTTGTTTCCAAATATGCTTCAACATTATTATTACCATTGTTAATGTTTATCTTCTCCTACATGCATTACACCTGAAATAACTGTAGAAAGTTAACTCCCCTCTTTTTCACACTGTAGTGAGATTTGGCCTTGAATGTCCACTAGTTCAATTTTTTATGCAGATTTAGAACTGTAATACCAATCAATGTAGCAGCAATCCAACAGTTAATATAACTATCCAACAACTATAAAATCACACTGCTAAAACCCACCGGTAGGACATTATCACACTACAATATATGAAGAATACATCAGCTGCTAGCACTTGAAGGAAGGCCTGAGATCAAAGACCAAAACACAACATTATAATTAACTAATCTGAAATGCCTAAGTTATTGCTAAAGAGATTTTTCATTCCTTTTCCTTAAAAATACAGTATTTACAACATTGAGTTTACGTCGTCACTAGGAGAACACCCTTTCCCAGAGCCAACACGTTCATTACTCATGATGTAACTCGCAGCATGAGGAGTTCCTTGAAAACTGTACACAACAAGAATACAGTAGTTTCCTTTAGTGTGGGAACATACCACATTTCTCATAGGATGCAAAGTATTTCCCTTAGCAACAATAAATCTACGGAAAAAGATACAAGGGAGTAGTTAAAAGCGCTGTCTGTAAGTGAAAAGAAGTCCTTAATTCACTGTCATCAGCTAGTCTAGCTCTGCTCAAGTCATAAATATGCAGAAATTACTCCAGTAGTTTACATCAGCTGAGTTTTGGATATGAAAGTGATTTTTTTTATTTAAAGCTAATGTGCATATTTTTAAGATTTATTTTAGTTACAAAAAACAATTTAAAAGGAGGTACTTTAAAAACAAACCAGATATTTTGTCCCTTGAAAGAAATCACCTACAAAATGTCTCTTAAAATAATCTTTTTCCAATTTACCAAGATGTTAAGAGAAATTTACAGGAAAGGCTGCAATTCAAAAGCCATTACTTCATGAGTGCTTGCACCAACCACAAAAATAGTTCAAAGGAAAACCTGAATACTTACTTGGATCTGATTACTTAGCATGATGTTTTCTCACTAACAGCTCAGATTTAGAGAGGTACCAGTGCCTCATCTACACAACAACACGCGAACCCTTCTCCATGACCACTGAACTGGTCATGCATGTAACACAGTGCGTAGGTAACCCTACCATTAAAGTGGTAGAAGGCCATGTTACCTGGGCAACACCGTCAGACATACCAAAATCGGGACCTATTTGAAAAAAAAGTTAAGGGAGGGTTGTTTATTCGGGTGAGAATGAGGGTGGGAAAGGGGAAGAACTTAGGAGGAGAGAAGGGAAAATAAGGGTCAGGAAATTAATGAGATTGATGGTGTTTGGGGATGTTTATCAAGCAGCCCCAGACCTGATCCCTGCAGGTCAGGTCCGCCCACCAACATCTTAGATGTCACTGGATTGGAGATGGCACTGGATTGCTATGGCTGTGCTGCCATTCATTGAGACCTGGACAGGCCGGAGAGTTGGGCGCAGAGGAAACTGATGAAGTTCAACAAGGGTAAGTGCAGGGTCCTGCACCTGGAGAGGATCAACCCCATGCACCAGTACGGGCTCGGGATGACCTGCTGGAGAGCAGCTCTGTGGAGAGGGACCTGGGTGTCCTGGTGGACGACAGGTTGACCATGAGCTAGCAGTGTGCCCTGGTTGCCAAGAAGGCCAAAGGTATCCCGGGGTGCATCAAGAAGAGTGTGGCCAGTAGGTCGAGGGAGGTTCTCCTCCCCCTCTACTCTGCCCTAGTGAGGCCCCATCTGGAGTACTGTGTCCAGTTCTGGGCTCCCCACTTCAAGAAAGATGAGGAACTACTGGAGAGAGTCCAGCGGAGGGCTACAAGGATGATGAGGGGGACTGGAGTATCTCTCCTATGAGGAAAGGCTGAGGGAGCTGGGCTTGTTTAGCCTGAAGAAGAGAAGGCTGCGAGGGGACCTTATAAATATCTTAAGGGTGGGTGTCAAGAGGATGGGGCCAGACTCTTTTCAGTGGTGCCCAGCGACAGGACAAGGGGCAACGGGCACAAACTGAAGAATAGGAAGTTCTGTCTGAACATGAGGAAGAACTTCTTCACTCTGAGGGTGGCAGGAACAGGTTGCCCAGAGAGGTTGTGGATTCTCCTCCCCTGGAGATATTCAAAGCTCACCTGGACAAGGTCCTGTGCAACCTGCTGTAGGTGATCCTGCTTTGGCAGGGGCATTGGACCAGATGATCCACAGAGATCCCTTCCAACCCCTACCATTCTGTGATTCTGTGATTAAATAGCCATGCTGCTAGGCTATCAATGGGGACTGGCTTTGCTTCAGACACAGAACTACCTCCCCTCCTCACACCACTCCTGTTGTGCACACCAGCTGAACGCCCCACTTGGGTTTCCTCCCAAACCCTGCAGACAAGCACAGCCCAGCCACAGTGCTCGGAGTGCAGGCACGGGGACTACAGCCCCGGGGATTGCTGCTGGATCCCCGGATTTGCTAATATGAAATAAACTTCCCATTGGTTTTGGAAAGGTAGGACACTGGTTTTATTCATTTAAAAAGACTACCAGTCCAACAGCATACAGAGGTGATTGACTGATCACATGAGATCATCTGACGGAGAAAAACAGACCCAATAACACTTGTATTGCAGTGCAGCCCGCATTCCCTGCCATCCCTAACGCAGGTGAAAAGACTGAAATGTTTGCTCTGGTGACAATGTAAAAAGATGATGTGTGACTGATGCTATTTTACTTGTCAGAAATATAGTATAATCATACCTAGTGTTGCCCTCACACTGTTGTATGGCACACAGAGGTTATATCTGAGCAGATTTACTGACTTCACACGTTCAGAGATAATTCTTTACCATTATATGACAACATTTAGCATGTGACAGAGCTGGTGACATTTGAAAAGATATCTGAGAGTACAGCGTGTTCAGAAGAAAGTTGGAAAGTCACTTAAGGGATTTTGCTCTATCTTTGTGTCACTTTGCCAGGAACAAAAGAGCACAGCCCTGGTCTGCCCTGTCCTCTCTCCTGCCGCTTTGTTGGCTGGAGCACTGGGAACACTTCGAAATTCCTGGCAATCCAACACTTTTAAACTTACTCTTCATGTCAAAGCTTACAAGAGAATTTAATTAAGTTTATGAGCTTTTCTAAGTGACCTTGCACGAGCCCAATTGTCAGCACTGAAATAGCTGGCATACAGCTTGTTTAATTTCTGTTTACAATGGGAAAAACCTCCTAACACAAGTCTCCATGATATTGAGAAACATTTTACAGTTAAAAGAAACCAATAACAATTTGTCAAAACTCTTAAAACGAAAACTAGGTAAGTGAAACTAATTATAGACATTAATAGTACATTAATATTATATTAATACTTTTTATTGGTTGAAAATGTATTTGAAATTGGATATTTTGTTTATTTTTCACAGATGAATACAATTTATCTGTGGCTGAATTGCAAAGCTGCTTTAGCTGGCAAAGGGTGATTACATTTCCTCTTCCTCTACAAAAATCTGTTCCTAAAAATAAGTTATTTTAAGAGGAAGTTACTGTCTGTTCTATAGTTATTTTTTGCCTCATTAGCTTTATTCTCTACCAATTGTTAATGACTCCAAAGAATATCACTGTGTATTAATGCCTTCCAAGTACAGTATTCCATGCACCTACACACACCAAGTACTCATGCATTCCTACATTGTCAGTGTTCAGAAAGAGACTAAGTCATTAAATAAAACCTCAATTTCCTTACAATAGAAACTATGGTGAAAGTTAGAAGAAAGCACACTCTATCCTATGTGATCAACCCAACAGAAGCAAAGAATTAGTTGCCTGGTATGTGAGAAACAAGTCATGGTATAAGACTAACTACCAAGTCTGCAAATCAAGGTTATCTTGAGACAAAGCCATGAGTTCTTGAATTTGGGGGTTGTCCTGTGGTGCCTCTGTTGCATACTCATCTGTCTGAATCAAAGCAGAGTGTATCAACTGCTGCTCTATTTTCTAGATGACTGAAAAAGGCCATAATTATGCTGCGGCATTCCAGTAACATTCCATTTTCACCAATAGTCAGGAACAGCTCTTAGGACTAGACTGAGATGATGGTTTACAGAGAGGAAGCAGTTTGTCAGGAGATGTCATATCTGACCCATGCCTCCTAATGAGAAACAAAGAAAGAGGTAGGTATCAACAGCTGAGATAACATTACTTCAATTTCCCTGTTCCCTTTGTGCTTTGGGGATTTCATTCTGGTTTTCCTGATGTCTTTAGACATTCTTGCATCTTTATGGAGGAACTTCAAGGACAACTGAGTGCCCCTTACTCCTGAATGGCCCTTTTAGCCAAAGAAAGAGCAAGCCAGAACTTCTGTTACTTATAGTTCAACAGGAAACCACATTCAGAAGTGCAGCAAGGAAAAAATCTGTAAAAAATGCCTTGCATATCAGTGCACTCCAAGGCCCCAACACAGCTACACCCCATTTTTTTATAAGAGCATCCTCTCTTCTTAGTCTTAGAGAGATTATGGTCTTTAAATGCATCTCTCAAATTGCTTACTAGTCTTATTTCAAGAAGTAACATCAACTATTATTTAAAAATATTATTCTTATTCACAGTAAGAATACCTAGTGCACTAGACAGTGCTTTATGTATTTCATGACCTTCTCTTTTAATTACTGTCTCCTATGGTGCACGTAGATTCTTTATTCAACACAGGGTAGATATAGAGGGAAATCTGACAGTAAAACCTCAAAATGACTGGAAGACTCCAGAGAAATCAAAAAGTGCAATTCACTCTTTGACAGAGGCTAAATTTCAAATTGGAAGCAAGTCTTCCAGTGAATGAAAAATCCCACAAGACAGTAAAACCTGTACGTACTGAACATAGAAGATCCCTGCAATAAAATAATTCACACCTGAAGAACATGGTATTGGTTTGAAATGCTGAATATTCAAAAATTGAGGTGTTGCTTTGAAAGCAACTACTATTATTTTCTAAAAATTCTGAACATAACAAGATATTATTACAGTAACTATCAAAGCCCCTGTTGAAGCTTATCAAAGTAAATTTGCCTCATAAATTCTCGCATAGTTGGTTATGAATACTTTGAAATCAAGAACCAGGCTGTGTAACATGGCAGAGGTCTCATGGAGTGGGATTTGCCCTGAAGAGTGGCCAAGGACATGCTGAAATGAGGAAACAGCATTTGGTCTGGAAATAGGGCAAGAATTCAATATGCTGTATTCAACAGAACTGAATCGATTACTGTAGACAATTATTTACCGAAGCCAACACGAAGTGAAGGAAATTAGGAAGCAGAGACAGTGGGAAGTCAGACGTAAAGGCAACCCTTTAGGCCTCTGCAGAGCAGGCATCACCGACACAGGTCTGGCTTTTTCAGTTCTTGAAACCTAAAGCTTTTACAGCTGTATTTGCTTGTTTGCTGTTTTTTTCAGGGCAAATTGTTTTGAATCTCTAATGTCTTTTGAACCTCTTCTCTAATTTCAAAGATGTTTTCAATTTTGATTGAAAGCATTTAGGAATCATGTATAATTGAAAAGAGACTTCTTAATTGCCAATGTGTATCTTGGGAATGTAACATACGCCTCCACATATGTAACTTTTTTTGCATCCTATTTGTATACGTATTTTTTCCTCTGTGACATACCTTTACATATCATTGACCAAAATTAAACAGTCCAATCAACTGCTATATTCTGTGTTAACAAGTGATGATGCTGTTTTCATTCTATAGAAGATGTCTTACTGACGCCTCTTACTGACAGCTGAAGAGCCAAGAAATAGCGCTTCCTAGTAACTAGGTAAATATATTCCTGACAATCATTCAGAGAAGCTACAGTAACTATGTTACTGGGTTTTTCTATTGTGGTAATTTTTATGATGGTTCTTTCTATCACAATAAATAACGAAAAACGCTTGTTTTACTTGGTTTAGTTTTCTGCACAGTATTACATTCAGATTGGCTCTAAGTACTCAAAAATTATTTCCACATGGGAAATCCTGTCCTTAGATTTCTTCAAGAACAGGCCACCTAATGAAAATTGAACTTACGAAGCCTTTCAATGTAATCAGTAGCCCTTATGAATTAGGTATAAAATAGTTAATGGTTAGATACAAATATCCTCTTATGAATGAGTATAAATAGCAAGAAATAAACAGATACAGAAAAGCTTGAGTATATAATTACTAAATTTCCATGAAATTCTAATCAACTGTATCCAAAATTTTATAACTAAAATTTGGAAACACTTTTTGAATATTTCTGATGAGCCTTTCTCATTGTACACATAATTTTTGTCCAGCATCACACATTACTTGAAGGACAGTATAACTTGATGGGATAAAATAACTGCAGGACACTACAAAATCTATACACAAGCAGAATTCCAGCTGAAATTTAGCAACAGTGACAAGCAGAAGTATTTTTAAAAGGGAGAAAAATGAATTCAAACAGAAAATTATACAGTCTTAACATACAGCACTAGCATGTTCAACACAACAGAACATTTCTATATCATTTATAACATATAATCAAACATGAAGGAGTTAAAACTTCCCCATCTTACTTAATTTTTTTAGTTTTCTTAGTGTTGCAGTATGTTCTCAGCCCTAAATGTCCAGTAGCTGCTCTTTTCTCTCCCTTTCCATTTCCCCTGGCTATCACATTTTTAATGTTATAAAAATTCTCCCATTAATGCACTGATGATTTTAATGAAGAACCCACAAATGCTTATGCAGTTACATGTTTAAATTTGTCGTGCATCACTGTAAAAATAAACTCTTTACACTTAAAGTGCTGTAGGCCCATTGATGTCTCTAGAAATGCAAGATGTATCATAAATTTAAGTAACAGGCAGTCGTCAGTCAGTTTCAGTCTTTGCAATTGAAGTAGAGAAAAATTACCTTGCAAATTTATATTGCAAGCTTCTCCAGTTTCAGTAGTGGCAAAAAAATTAGAAAAGAAAAAGGGAAATTACAATAGAAATAACTAACCCACTGGAATCGGTAGCTGGCATTCCTGTATCCAGACTTTAACGTCAAAGGCCAGTACAAATACTACTGAGAAAAACAGGCATAATTTTCTTTTATTTGCAGATGCTTCTGCAATTCTATTTCATCTCAGATAATATTACCTTCAAAGTCAGGTTTGTATTTTTTCCTACGCTCTACTCTGTCCCAGAACAAACTGAAGGTCTCTGAAAATTTCTCTTCATCAAGACAGTTCAAGGCAGCTCAGATTGATTGCGACTGGGTCAGCTGGTAACTTCTGCCGTTTTATTAACTCTTGATAATGGAAAACAAACTAACTTTTACATCTTAAAAAAAGGGAAAACACATTCCCTTTACCTTCCCCTTTATATGCATGTGGTTGCAAAAGTCTGTAGAGATTAGAAATAGCAATCAGACATCTGTGGTACATGCTTATGTATGCTATTACACAGTATTAAGAAAAAGTACTCTAGGAAAGTTAACTTCTCATTCCTGTATGAAGTCAGTCACAACACCACCTTTCTACCTTTAACATAATTTGTCTTCCAGCCTCTTTAAAATTGCTGCCTGGTAGTCACGAACTCAGCACGGTTCACATAAAGATGAAGCGCTAAAATTAATGATAGATTTCTCATGGAATGTATCATTGATTTATTTTTCAAATAAAATGGCTTAATTTTAAAGATCAAGCAATGTGCTGGAGTGAAGCAGTGTTATTGACAGGGATGTATCGCCCAATCCAGCCCAGACTCCCAGTGCCAGCGGACCAAGCACAAAGCACAGCCTTGCACACACAGGCTACTACTGCCCACGGAAACTGCCATCAGCGCTACTCTGACGGTACAGCCGAGCTGCTGTGAGGATGTGGGCAGAATCCTGGTTCCCTGGATTCAAGGCAAAAGAGGGGAAACAAGTCCTGTAGCTTACAGCAGACTACTTTAAGTTCTGCATGCCCTGATGACCTTTCTGCTAATCGGATTAAGTAGGTAGCTCCAACCAAAATCAGTGGGAATTACACTGATGAATAAGTACAAGAAAAACCAGAAGAGGGGATAATATGTAATTAAGCTTTTTCCCTTTTGTCTCCTAGTGCGTCGAATCCCCTGAACTTTCTGTAGCACACCACTTGAGTCCTGTGCAAGCAGAGGGAGACAATCCGGCAGCCACAGGAGCTTTCACACAGGTTTCCCTCTGCAGGACGGAGACAACCCAGGCCTGTCTCTATTAATAGAAAAAAACTGGGCTGCCAGTGGACAGAGCCAAAGTCCTCATTGGAACTTCGCTGAGGAAGCTTGCTCTATCACCCAAGAATGTTAAGAGCTGTCTTGAATAGAAACTAAGGACTTGGTAACAACCATAAGGAAAGCAAATGACAATGTCATTTCAGTCCATGATTATCTGACAGAATGAGTATCACATTGGCACACATTAGGCCAGGCCGAGACGGAACCCTAACAGCACCCTATTGATCTACTGAAAAGAAACACCACTCCATAAGCAAGTTAAAAACATAAGGGTTTGTTTCGTTTTGTTTTGTTTTCTTTTTGCCAGTAATGTTGTATTTCAGCTAAAAATATCTACAGGTGTTTCAGCTATGTCAATCTTTAAATGTCAAGAGCCAGGATTTATGAAAGGATGAAGTCCTCCACGCAAGCCATAGTTGAGTAATCAATTGCCTCTTGTGCCATAGACTACTCCAGTTACTGCATGGAGAGATCTTTAAGCCCACAGAGATACTGTTGCAGTCAGCAGTTCTCTACTTACACCTTCTGTCAGATCCTTGCCTACACTCTTTCAATAACAGAACAACCACTTGAAATGAGCGATAGCTCTATTATTGTTCCACAGACAAGTGACATTTCCGTCTTTAATACTTCCTGACTTCACCTACTTTTGTGGCTACAAGCAATCTCCTCACAAGATCAATACTAATCCACACCAGAGTAACAGCATGCCTGTAAATAGTGAGTGCTTCTGTCCAAACTTTCCTCCTTCAGGTACCTTGTGAACCTCAAGCAAAAAGAACTCATGCAAGGGAACATCTTGTCTTCTCTGCTAGGAACACAGCAAATGTCATTTGTGTCATCATTATCCTGTATGTTTTATGGTAAACTCATGCTTACACAATTTTTTAATTATTTTCAAGCTTTTTCCACTGTCTGTTCTTCAAACTACTTGTTTAATTTCCTATTTTCAAGTTGACCCCAAATGGAGACACAAAAAAAGAACTGTTCAAGTAGCCACACCCTCCTCTTGGCATTTCTGCATTTGTTTAATCCTTCCTTTCTAACACTATCACACCTCTAAAGACTCAAAGCTCTAGTTTGATTTTCTCTTTATCTCCTTTTTATCCCCTATATCTTCTCCTCTCCTTTTTCCTTTGACCATTTAATCCTCCATATTTTCAAATTACTCCATATTTCAAGAGTTTCCAAACGAATATAACTATTCTTTATATTTTCGACAGATGTCCCATACTCTCTTGGAACATTCTGAGCTGGAACAAGCAGAATTCACTATTTACATCCCATCTTTCTTCTTTCATCCCTCACTTTCTGTACCATTGTAACACTATGTGTTACACCATGTAACACGATGTAACTTCTAAAGTAATAAAGTGAGATACATATATCAGTCCCTTTTACTAGCTCAGGAACTGTAATCTAGTTAATCGCATAAACGCCAATCTTCTTCCTCTGTAAATTCCACTCCTTTTAATTTGAGTGACGCTAGATGTGTGACAAAGAATGTTAATAAGTAAGAGGACAAAAATAATGAATACTTTGCAATCAAGAAGATCTGTCTCTTAAATACCAACAATGACAACTCAATTTAAATATTAATAAAAGGAGAAACATACTGTGTATGCGATCTTAAGCATCCTAACTTATGGTAATAGCAATGCAGCAAATGTCCTACTCATCCAAACCTGTCTTTTAGGGAAGAAGAGTTACTCTACCAAAGTGGCAGGCAGACTTTGTTCTCTTTTTTTGTGGTGGGTACCATGATCTACAACTACTAACAGCAGAGAAGTGCAGAAGGTTCCACAGCTTTCAGCTAAAGAGCTAGAATTTATTTTTGGACATCTATGGCTCGATGACCTTTCTGCTCAGTAGGTTGCCTTGGCATGGAGTCAAGGTTTGCAGCCCTCCAGCAGGGTTTGTACAGCTCCAAAGGCCAGAGGACGTTAGCAAAGGACAAAAGGGCTGCATCTGGAACTCTGTAAGATCATGCTGTCTTGAAAACTACATCAGGTACAACATTCAGTGTCTTCCACAGAATACTTAACGGTGTTCACTCCTGTGATATACCAGTATAACAGACTTGGCCAAATAGTTTACAGGAAATAACAGGAAGAAATCTTTCACTGACAGACGTAGAGCAATATTTTGAAGACACTACACTACTTCAGATTTTCACAGGTGTAGGTCCTACCTACCGTTGCCACAGAGCTCAAGGACAGGATTGCTTGTATCTACATAGAGTAACAAACAATCAAATTGGTTATATAGGACAATAAAAATTAATTTCATGTCAATAGGAGTCAATTTAACAAAATTATTCTATTAGGGATAATTAATATGATGCATTTTGCAAATCAAATATTAAAAAAACCTCAAGGCATTAGATGACAAACAGATTTTGCAGTCATCTTGTCTAGCTCAGTCTTAGTTCCTCCCAGTAACTTTCAGGAACATTCACATGTGGCAGCACCAACAGCTTTCAGAGAGATAAATGAAAATATTCCCTACGTAACTTCAAACTAAAGTCATTGCAGCTCCTCCAGGGCCATTCAATGCACTTGAAAAGCCACAGACCTTGTGCAGCAGTGACCAAAGCTTTCCTCAAGACCACATGCAGAAAACCAAGGCTGTAATCCACATCTGGAAACCCTGGAGCCTATATCGAAGTCATGCAGATCTATCAAATGATATCCGAAGAGCTTACGAGGAAGAAACAGCCCATTAAGAAGCTGTTGATTCCTGAGCTCTTGAAAGACATGAGAAATTCATTTCTCAGCCTTGTGATTTCTGAGGTGAGGGTCCTTGCAGCAGTCAGGGCTCTGTCAGACACATTGGTGCAAAATGTTGCCAGAGGTCCGGAAGCTGCCTAGTTTTTAGAGACTGTAGCAGGTTTTGGGGTTTTTTTACAGGGGAAGGCACCCAGGTGGGCACTTCGAAGCCCTAAAGGAGAAATATGAATTATGCAGGTAGTAGTCTATTGTACAAAGACCCACGAGCATAATGTGGTTTTCGTCCTTAAGAACTTGCATGCTAAAGACACGAGAATCACATGCCAACTTTAATTACAGAACAACATAAATTTAGCAAACGTGATGATTCAGCAAAGAGGTTGACCACAATCTTAAAATTTAAGCAGGTGAGAACTGAGCTGAAATTTCAGCAGATATTGAAGTGCTTTGCTAGATTATAGCCACATTTTTTTTCTTTCGCTCATCCTTGTGATTCAGCCTTGGACCCTCATATTTTCACTGGATATGCACAAAGGTCAAGACCAAATTGCCAGACAGGTAAAACTTGCAGAGTCAAATTCCAGATTTTCAGGGAGTTGAGGATAATCTCCGCTTGCTGGGATTGAAACCAGGTGACATTTTGAGTGGGTATCTGATTCTGTAAAGTGCCTTTGCACTTCACTGCAGGGTATCTCAGGTTTTCAAAACATTAGAGCACTAAATAAAATCACTGTTATCTTCTGAAAAATTCTCATTACTTGCTTTAAACATAGTGCAACAGCTATTCTACTTTTTTTTTTAATTTAAAATACTGGTCACAAAATTATACTTACTAAGGAAATTACACCTTTCATCACTTATTAGTGAATAACTTCTATTCTACATTGCCAGTGATGGATGAAGTGATTAAACACCTCCCTTCTCCCCGCAAGAAAGCCAAAGCGAAAGAGCTGAATATGGAAGAATTACATAAATCTATCCTCATTTTTTCATAGAACTATGAATTTCTTCCTTTTGCTCTCTGTGTCTCAAACAGATATCCAGTCACAACCATAAATTACTGATAGAACACAATTAAAAATTAAGTCAGAAATCCTCACAAGTAACTCCTGCAGTTTTATTAATTTCTTTTTGAAGGGGAAAGACTTTATATAAAGCAGAAGTAATCCCAAAACCTACAGTGATTTGGATGTTGCATCTATTTCTTTATATAGCAGACAGTTGCAATCATGTAAGTTGCCTTTTTTGCACTGGAATTTTCAAATCAGTTTATACATTTCACACGTGCAACTATGGGTTTAGTGAAATAATTAAAGGTCATTAATGTCTGCAACATAGGGCTATGCCACAATAGACAAACTGTATTAATTATTCAACCAAAATTATTATCAAAATTTACCAGTTTCATGACAGCATATATCTATTTCCTTTCATATGCAAACTGGTAGTGAAAGTATTGAGGGGGAGAGAGGTCTTATTTATTTTGTTCTCAGTTATCATTCCACTGTGCAAAACTACAGGTAAGAGTAAGTACCTTGGCGTTCTCCAACATAATCACCAGAAAGAGGCATTTTAAATATCTAAACTTGGAGAGTATCACAGCTGCAAACATAGGAGATTTCTACCTCCAGGAAGACACACTGTGTATGTGAGGAGTTTATCCCTCAGTACCTAAGTTAGGGGATACAACCACCTACCAAGTGCGCTTACATGCAACCATAGCCTGCTTCATGAACACACACAAATTTCTAAGTAATCTGAAACTTTACGAATTTTCTTAGCTATTAATCACTGAGTGGTCACAGGGAAGGGAAGGTTTCTGTATCCTCATGTCTGGCAGCAACGCCCTTTACTCCTGAACAAGCTCAGCACTATAGACAAGGTAATGCAGTTATGGGCAACACAGCTGGGGCAAGATTTGGGACTCTGTGAGGTCACTGAAGAAGCCCTAAAGCAATCTACTGAGCAGTTGTCACCATGTCCAGGTTTCTGCGTGGAACTGGGGTTGATGCTATTCTGCTTATTCAGTAGAGCAGGCTGTGCGCTGGCAACGTCGTATAATGATACATGATGGGGGTTAGGAAAGGGCACTGTTACTTAGCCTGGAACTATATTTCATGACTTACTTTATTCCCCAACAGGGAATCCTAGTTTCTGACACAGAAATAACGTATAAGGACAAAATAACAATGTATTTTCTTAGCAAAAAAGAAGAAAGTCAACAGACATGACACTGAACATGGACTCCCTCATCACACTGTGTATTACAACTTTATTACAACATACTGAAACAACTCCTGGGACCTTTTTAATCATGTTTAAAGATGTGGATCATACTACAAATAATAGTACCTGCAGTTACAAATCATTGAAATACATCAAACTAGAAATTAAAATATAATTAAAATCATTAATCCCCTCCAGATCTTTAAACCTTACTCTTAAGGCCTTGATCCTATACCCTGAAAGCCACACCAATTTTGCAATTGACTTAAAAGTACGTAGCACAAACCCTTTACTAGCATAGATGAAAAGTATATATCAAAACCAAGTAAGTTGAAAGCCTATAATTTTAAAATTTCCTTAATAAATTTAAATACAGTACCTTCAAAATACCCATGTTCCAATTAATGTACTATTATTTTTTCTTAATTCATAGGAATAATTTAAAGAATCATGATATTTTCTCACTTACAATTTTTTAATCTACCTTACATCTCAGTCTATTTAAGTTTATACTTCTACATATATATATAGAGAGAAGCATATAAATATATATCTGAAAAAAATGTGTATTTACAGAAATCTTGTTCATTCTTTTGTACTTACCCAGGACACATTTTTAGCCTTGGGTGTTTTTAGCATGGCAACATGCAAGGCTGAGGTGACCAACAGCAGCCCCACCAGCATGGAAAGTCAGATGGAGGGATAGTCCAGGTGCCTCTGTTACTCCAGGGAGTACAGCCCCTTAGCCTGGCTGACACAGGCACACTGAGCATGTGGTCAGGTAACAATAAAAAAAGTCATTTTTCTCCCCAACGTACAATCCAGTCAAGCAGAGACAAATCTACCTGTCTTCAGCAGCAGCTGGCTGTATTTCTGTACATCCATGAAATCCAAAGTTGGCTCTTCTCTTCGAATAGTTAAAAACGAAAGTCCAAAGGACCCGCTCTCACCGGCACTTCCCCCTTCCACTGGCTTTCACCCAAGTTCCGAGACTGGAGCTTGTGGGAGAATGAAGTCCAGCACCGGAAGCCACTCGCCTTCAGAGGATGTCAAAGAGACACCCGGCTGCTGGCTGCACCTTCTAACTGCTGCTGTGCCCGAATATATCACAACCCCTGGATCTTCCGAGCAAGAAAGGGAATTAGGATCTCAGCATCCATAAATAAAGCACGCCAACAGGTCGCACGGGTACCTGCTGTGCCGCGTGTGCCCATGGTGCGGTGGCTGCTGCTCCAGCCCTGTGTTGTGTCGGCAGCTCCACCACGGTGCTGGGCGCACCCGCCAGCACAGACGCACGTCCCAGAAGGGCAAGCAAACACAGAAAATCACTGTCCCTGCTCGTTTCTCTTTGTTCCTCTGCCCTTCTGTCCCTTTACTTTTACCTCCTGTCAATCCAGATTACCAGAGCAGATCCAGGCTAAATTTTGCAACTATCAGTAGTGATTAGAGTGAGTTGATTGAAATCGGATTATACAGAAAGACCTCTGCCTCCTCACTGAGCACGCAGGCCAGTACCATTTGCAAAATACTTACGCTTCACCGCACAGTATAAGAGCATTTGGAGCAGTCCATTTTAAGAGCAACAATGCAGCAAAATCAAGCCAGACCGTGCTATCTTTAAAAAGAGAAAACGGAAATGGGATCCCGTTTTTAATAGCTGCATGAACTTCCAGGGGAATGTTTCAAACAATTTCCAGATGGAAGTCTTTGCTGGATTCTCACAGATTCACCAGAAAGCACAGTATATCGAAGAGCAGCATTACGTGCCTAAAGAGCTCTGTGCGCCTGATTGCTACTGCAATGTAGTATGGATCTACTGCAGGCGTAACTGGATGGTGTCTGAGCACCCAACGTGTAAGAAGCATCATCCTGCCCTGAGGTAACACCTGCAAATCCTAGTGCCAGGATCTATGCAACTCACAAAATGGAAATGAAAAGCAAAATATATGTATTTTCCAGTGAAAATAACCATCCGATTTCAAAATAATTACAGTCTTCCACAGATTTGTAGTCGACACTGAAGTTAACTAGAACAAGTTTGGTACACTCTGCTTTGCATATGCTGGAATGAAGGCTTGTATGCACACAGTTTTTTAATAGGTATCCCTATTTTTTATAAGTCCACCAGTCTCATGGAGCTGAAGCACTATCCATTACCGGCTCATCAGTATCTTTAACTAGAAGAATCTGAAGGCCTTGATTTGTATCTGAGAAATCAGCAGCTAATAAACTCTAGAAGTTACTGAGACTACTTATGAAAGACATATATCTTGAAAGTGAAAATGACAAAGATCAAAATTAAAATACAACCTTATGTACATCCTTCTTTCTATTAATTGCATAATCCAGCCAGGTGGGAAAATTCGAAGATTCATATACACATATATGCATACCTGTGTCTTTCTTGCTAAACTATGCAGCACTTCTTCTGGGTTACAGAGAGTCTAACTGTTCTCTCCTATGGCACATGGAATAACTTTACTCAGTCTCGGAACAACTCTGGCATTTATTTTAATGAGTGAGACACATTCTTCTTGGATTCATCTTTACATGAATGATACATGTTCTACAAGTATGTCAGCCAGACAAGAAATGTCAAAGAAAGGGTAACCACCTGATGAGCAAGACTGGCAAACTGGTAACAATGGACAAGAAGGCTGAGGTACTCAACAACTTCTTTGCCTCAGTCTTCATTGGCAACCTCTCCTCCCACACCTCTTGAGTGGATGGACAGCAAGATGGGGACTGGGGGAAAAAAGTCCCATGTCACTGTACGAGGAGATCAGATTTGTGACCACCTGAGGAACTTGAACATACATAAGTCTATGGGACCTGATGAGATGCATCCCAGAGTTTTGAGGGAATTGGCTGATGTCATTGCCAAGCCACTCTCCTTGATATTTGAAAAGTCTTGGAAGTCAGGTGAAGTCTCTGGTGACTCAAAAAAAGGGAAACATTGCACCCATTTTTAAAAAGGGTTGAAAGGAGGACCCTGGGAACTATCGACCTGTCAGCCTCACCTCTGTGCCTGGGAAGATTATGGAACAGATCATAGAAGCATAGAAAGGTAAGGGTTGGAAGGGACCTTAAAGATCATCTGGTTCCAAACCCCCTGCCATGAGCAGATCCTCCTAGAAGGTATGCTAAAGCACACGGAAGACACCGATGTGATTCGAGACAGCCAGCATGGCTTCACCAAGGGCAAGTCCTGCCTGACCAACCTAGTGATGGAGCTACAGATGTTGTCTATCTGGACTTCTGTAAGGCCTTTGACATGGTCCCCCACAATATCCTTCTCTCAAAATTGAAGAGATACAGATCTGATGGGTGGACTGTTTGGTGGATGAGGAATTGGCTGGATGACCACAGCCAGAAGGTAATGGTCAATGGCTTGATGTCCAAATGGAGATAAGTGAAAACTGGTGTCCCTCAGGGGTCTGTATTGGAACAAGTTCTCTTTAATGTCTTCATCAGTGACATAGACAGTGAGATCGAGTGCACCCTCAGCAAGCTTGCAGGTGACACCAAGCTGAGTGGTGACGTTCATATGCATGAGGGACAGGATACATCCAGAAGGACCTGGACAAGCTGGAGAAGTGGGCCCGTGTGAACCTCCTGAGGTTCAACAAGGCCAAGTGTAGGGTCTTGCACCTTGGTCAGGGCAACAGGCTGGGGGATGAATGGATTGAGAGCAGCCCTACCGAGAAGGACTTGGGGGTACTGGTGGATGAAAAGTTGGACATGAGCTGACAATGTCTAAAAAAAACCCCTCACAGCCCAGAAGGTCAACCGTATCCTGGACTGCATCAAAAGCAGTGTGGTCAGCAGGTCAAGAGAGGTGATTCTGCCACTGTAGTCTGCTCTGGTGAGACCCCACGTGGAGTTCTGCACCCATGAACCTATTGGAGTTGGTCCAGAAGAGGCCACAAAAAACAATCAGAGGGACGGAACACTTTTCCTGTGAGGAAAGTCTGAGAGACTTGGGGCTGTTCAGCCTGGAGAAGAGAAGGCTCCAGGGAGACCTTGTTACAGCCTTTCAGTACTTAAAGGTGGGCTTGTAAGAAAGACGGGGACAGACTTTTTAGCAGGGCCTGTTGCAATAGGACAAGGGGTAATGGTTTTAAAGAGGCTAGATTTAGACTGGATATAAGGAGGAAATTTTTTACAATGCGGGTGGTGAAACACTGGCACAGGTTTCCCAGAGAGGTGGTAGATGCCCAGTCCCTGGAAATATTCAACATCAGCTGGACGAGGCTCTGAAAAACCTGATCTAGTGGTAGACGTCCCTGTTCATTGCAGGGGGCTTGGATGAGATGACCTTTAAAGATCCCTTCCAAACGAAACCATTTTATGGTTCTATATATCAAAGATATCTATTATCCTCTTTGATGTCCATGCTGACCATAGAATCACTTTCCAGCAAGCCATTAACCAGTCACTCATGATATACCAGGTTAACAGATGCACAACGACAAACAGAAGCTCAGGATTTATGCAGTTCACCTACGATGATTTGCCCCTGTCTGGACAAGCTGTTGCATCACTGGGACAAGGTTTATTCAGATATCTGATACGTCAAGGGTTGACTGAAAAAAGTCAGAGGAAATACCTCTGGTTCAGTCCTAATCACAGAAATACTTCATACTGATAATGTTTTATCTTTTCATAAAGAAGGGATAAATATTCCTTGTCCTGAGAAAGACCCTATAAATTCTAAAAACCAACACTGCAAGGCACAAAAATTCTCTGAGGTAGCAGTGTGTTTAGGATTGCCAAATTAAGGCCTCCCCCTCAAAATAAAAGAAAAAAAAATTAGAAAAATGCATAAGCCACAGATGGCAATGCACAAGCAATAGTTTTCAAGGCATAAAATGCCATAGAACAAAGCCTGTGAGTTAATAAGCTACAAGCCAGTCTTGAACACTTTAGCACTGCTTACAGACTGGAGCTGCCTTCCATTCTTCAGTGACACTTAATCAGGAATAGTTTTTCACTCTTGTTAGAGGCGCATACTTAAATGCATGGGATTCAGCTTCAGTACCAATGAAGAGTATGGTATTTTTATCCATTCATTTCCATTGAAACATTTCTAACCCAGTATGTGCTCCTCACCAAAGACAAAAAGAGTGCATATGTTATGAATAACTGTGTGCTATAGATCTCTGTACTTTCTCTTAATATCAATGGAATAGATCTCTGATAAAATATAAATTACTTGTGTGAGATGAATACACTGTTTCATCTCATATATGGTTTTGTTAGCAGTAGGAAACTGCCACAGACAGTCTTTTTTCATAGTGACAAAACATCTCTTACATTCATTATTTATAGTATGCATGAATACTTATTGATACATATGTAACACAGGCAAATACCACAACAGAATTCTCACATACTGTGATATCAATTTATTATTTCCCTCTGACTTTGTACCACAAAATAAGATACATTCAAGTAATAAAGTGAAAAAAGCCCACAAAACCCATAAATTCTGGGAGGAACAAAACAGATGCAAATAATAGAAATAAATGCAAAGGAGATTTCAATGCCATTCTGCAGTAGGTTGGTTCTTAACATGGAAAAATAACTTCAGAAGCTAATTTGTTTTCCACTGATTGAGAATCAACCAGATACATTAAATAGTCAACGCTTCTTTCATTATTATGTAGTTATTCTCTGTAATTCCCCCAATTCCAATGGAGTGTAATTAATGAGCTGATGTCAGCAGGAGCAACCTGAAGCACCCTAAACAGACCTAAACCTTCTGTGATCTTTGCTGAATCCACACCAGTCAATATACAATTGATAAAGGAACTGGGCTCAGGTAAGTCTGCCTACAGCCAATTCCTGGGAAGAGGGGGCCCTGAAGAGTACAAATCTCATTTTAGTCCTGGGAAGGGGAAGAAATGGCAAAAACCAGTGTACATAAACGAAAAGAAACATTAACTTAAATGGCCTATGTAACATAAATGAGGCTGCCACTGCGGCAATCTTAGTTCTACTTAATAAAATTACCTGCAAATAAATTAAAAGGTAAGAATTTCTGGGCTTCTCAGAATGCTAAAAGTAAGTACCTGCATGTTGCATGCTTGCACAGACAGAAACACTATAAACACACATTCATGCACTTATAACGGCATAGATTTCTACTTCCCAGTTGAATTTTCAAAGTTTCTACAGTTTTAATGTATCATACATGTATCCCTGACAAAAAAATCTGAGTTAGTGAGTCCATCTAGATGCCATCTTAGAAATATGAAGTGAGTCACCACCAGCACAGCAGAAAGCCAGCGTGTCTTTTCCAAAAGTCCAAGTACAATGCATGGACGTATGCTGTCTATACATATGTACGGACAGGATGCTGTGTAGTAAGTGCCCGTTGCGACACACACCATGTACCAGGCTCTCATCCAGATCTCACAGCACAAAGGCAATAGTGTCCTCTGGAAGAACCCTCTCTGCAAAGTTACACTCATTTTTTAAATGATATGGATTCATATAATGTGGATGATTGCCTCCAATAAGAGCGCTGAGGTTCAAATTTGAGCAGTTGGACAAGTGAAATAAAAGGGTCTATGACTGGACAGACATCCGTACAGCAGTGTGGCAACTTTCTGCAGTGAAACGCTCAAAAGTACAAGAAAGATTCTCAATGAGATGTTAACCAGTTAGTAGAAACAGTTCTGTTTCAAATTTACCGTGTCTAGACATATTAAAGAAAATATTTCACAGAGAAATTAATTACTTTATTCCATTCTGAAAGTTAGAGGATGTAAGTACAGAGTTTGTTACGTTAGTACCTAACACAAAAGTATGCTACCATACTGTCACTGGTGTAGAACAGATTAGATCAGATCTGACCCTATATACTGTGCTAATAAACATAAACTTGGTCCCATACAAACAATCCGGAAAACAGCTGGCATTCGAGTTTTCTCCTTCTGCTTAATATTAACTCAGTTCACAGAATTTTAGAGCAGCAGCTGCTGATAGCTTGCCAGACATGTGCTCAAGTAAAATGAACTAAATTTATTCCCTCACACAGAAGGATTTAGAAATACTGAATTTTACTTAAAGCAGCTAATTTAGTGCCAACAGGATGCATTAAAAATTCCTACTGAAAAAAATAATGAATGAAAAGACAGTAAAAGTTGAAAATTTAGATGCTAACAAGACTAGTAAGTTCAGAAATTACCCCTGTTATACATAGGACCTATGGTGTAATTTTTAATTCCAGAGGGCACAAATCTCATTGTAGACAACAGCAGGTCCTCATCAGATGAACAATGCTGAACAATGAACCTAAAATGATAGACATATTCCGCACATCTTCATCGTGCAACATCTCCTTTCTGAGGTGCATTTCTCATAGTCACTACAACATCCGACAGTTTTCCTGTCTTTTATGAGCATATTTTCAGAATAAGTTTGTGAGGGAAGATGCTACTATTCTTCTCATTTGATAGTTGGAGTATCAATTCCAGATGAGTCCACTAGTTAATGAGGACTCTAGTCTGAGAGGGGTCTGGTCTGATCCTTCCGAGAATTTAACATTCTGTAATACTTTCTGTATTTGGAGCACACTTGTGAACTTCCGCTGTATTACATACTCAGTAGTTCTGCAAATAGCTCCTGTTCACTTCAATTTTGAATCACAGAGTTGTTTTAAGCCAGGTATTCCCAAATTGTGGTACACAAGACACTTAGAGAATGATCTGAATCGCTGATTTAAGCAAAACGTCCAGCCTTGACACGGGCCAAACAAGCACCAAATCCATTTCCGTCTCATTCATAAAACTATCCTCTCTCTTCCTGTCCTACATTCACTACTGAGCTCCTACTTCAGCAACAAAGTGATGCCTCACATCAAGAAAATTGATTTTTTTTTTCCTGAATATCCGCCATCCAGTGATGAATACAGCTGTGATCCTAGGAAAAAGAAAACGTGGTTCTTGGTTTTTAAAGACTGCATTGCAGTGTACACAGACAATTCTAGGGTGTTTCAGCTTCCAAATAACTGACTTCCTAATCTCAACATTACAATGCAGAGGTTTTCCTTTTTTAATCATTTAATAGGTTTCGACGTAAGTCCCAGCACCGTCACCACCAGAAAAGAAATCATACGAGTGGTACTGCCAGCAACTGTCCTCAGTTCAGTTGTGGCTGAAACATATGCGTGCTGCCATGCAATTGGGCTCTTCAAAATAAGGAGACACTGGAATTAACATGTCTGCTCTCTATATATAAAACAGAAATAACAACATAACCTTGCAAAAAAATGATGTAAATTTGCTCATTAAAATTGTGAAGCAATTTGATGAACATTACAGAAGGCTGCACTGCTTAATGAAGATCATTAAAGACAAGCCTACATACACATAACACAGGAATCCATGACATGGACTGCCAAACCGCAATTGTTATGCTTTACATATGCCAGGCCCTTGAAAAGGATGAGGCACATGGTCTTCTGCTTACTGATACCGGAAAGATACCCCAGCTTAGACATTGGTCCCTCCCTCTGCTGTCCCTGCCAGCTCTGCATCTTGGTGGTCATCTCCTCCCTGCCACCAAATGACTTCTGACTGCACAGCCCAGCTCCCGCCTCCCCTCCATCCCCCTCTGACTCCAGCCTCACTGTCCCTCCAGTCAGCCCCAGCCACCACCACTGCCACCACCCTCCTCGGATGGCCCAACGCAGGACAGCGGCAGGCCAACCCCTCGGTCTAGGCAGATCCCCACAGCCTGTTCCAAATCACACTTGTAATTAGTGTTTCTCAAAGGATCAGATTGTTTCCTCTAACCTAATTCTAAAAAACCTCTTCTGGAATAGAGACTGCGATTGCAGAAAACCTCCAAGTTGCACAATTTCAGAGCCAACGTGCACGGGATGAAAGGAGGTGTTGGGTAGCACAGTGAGAAGGCTGCCACCATGCTGGTATAGCCCAGCAGGTAGAGAAGAAAATGGGATGGATTTACAAAGAGCCAGAATCCCCCTAACTACAAAGCTGTGAAACCAACCAAAATTCAGATAACTCAAAGTTTGATTTAAAAATAATCCTTCAGCAGCTGTCATAAGGTTATAATCATCATTCATATTTTCAAAATCTATTATCTGAGATACTTCGGCTGACTCAGGGATTATGTTTCTCAGAACAGGAAGAAATTCTATGGATATTAATAACATGCAGTATCTATTTCCAGTAGTTAATTTCTAAGGTAGCAGGACAAAAAACTTCTTTCCATATCTGTCCGATTCAACAGCACAGAGAACAAACATAAAGGTTTTGCAAAAATGCAGAAAAGTGTAAAAGCAGAGATTCACCAAAACAAATGGAAAACAGAAAATAACTATGATTTTTACAAGCTTCTGCATGACGTGTTACAGGTTATTGAAAAGTTCACTTTGGATATTTATAAGTAAAAAATTAATGACATGCTCACGGCAAACGAAAGCTCAAAGAGTATGCAAATGTAATATTTCAGTGGTATTTTGGTTCATTGCATATAAGTAATAATGGAAGTACTAAAAATACTCAAGAGACCAAAGACTTAACACTTGATGAGCCTCATACTAAATTGTATTCAAAAACACAAAGAAAAATAATCAAAAGCATCAATCAATAATCAACTATAAGCCAAATCAAGCCTTTTTGTGAAAGAAAATGTACTGCATGTTAAGAAAGGTATCAGTTAATTCTAAGAATATTTTGATCAAACAAAATTTCTCAAGCCTTGGTAAGCAATAAGAATTCTGGTATCTATGACTTTTTCAAAAACTATTAATTTTTTCTATGCACCTGAAAAGATTTGCATAATTCTTATTTAAAGAAATCAAAAGTACAATGATTACACTATGAAACCTACTATCCTAAACATATTGTATGCATCTCTCATCCAAATATATTTACATTCAATAAATGCTTTTCACTGCATTTATTTATTTGAATAATTGGGTAATATCCTTTGACTCACTGACATAATGACTTGAGTATTTTCTTTCTTACTTTTCTGTTCTTTGTCTTATGACTACTCCAACAGTTCCTTCAGAACACACACACACAAAAAAAAGAAGCTGAGGTGACTCATTAGAAGTAGTTTATATAACAAAACAACCAGAACATTGTGCACGCATAAGTAAAGCCACGAAAGAGTATAAAGGTGCTTGGCGAAACAAAAAAATTATTTTAACTTTTTACTTACTTCTAACACTAATTAAATACACCACCAGATAATACTATTTTCCTTTGGCCATCTCTTGCATTGATTGAATATTCACTGACTGAAAAGCCAAATACCCTAGACTACAGCAATAACAGACATTATAAAACCTTCAGTTACACATTCAATATTTGAAAAGGACAGGATGCTGAATTTATTCAATGTTCAATTGTTTTGGTTTGGTTTTTTGATATCAGATACTATGTAGGCGAATTCAGCCTTCCTACCAGTGGTAGGATTTTCTTCTCTGTTGTTATTAGACAACATCATCAAGCATTTCAAGCACCTCTAATTGCTAAAAATGAGCAATGAAGTTTAGAGCAGTGATATTCAAAATCACTACTAGAACTGTGCAAGCCTTTCAGAGAGACAGTTTCATTTCAAACTCACATAATGTTGTATTTTAATCAATGAAATCATCGATGAAAAGCCAGTACAAATGACAATCTGTTCTACCATGTCACATCAATCCTTAGGGACAAGTAACATACCGTGAAGCAAGGATTTCAAAACAAAAATGCTCCAAAACATCCTCTTAAAAAAGAAGATGATTATTTGCCATCTTGAAGACCATGTGTCAAGACAGATACTGGTTTGTACAGCCTTTTTCAATCTCACCTTTCTAATGCCTATTTATAGTTGCTATAAACAAAACGGTATGATGGATCTGTGTCACTGCTTCTCATGTTCTAGTGTCTATGTGTGGGCATGCGAGGGACACTGCAGCAATATGGAAGTCTTGCGGAAGGGAGATGGAGGCACCTGAGGTATCAGGTGCCAACAAGAAAATACCCATGAAACACCTCAAGGGAAAAAAGGGGTGCTCTGCTATGAAGATAATGAGGCCGACAGCTCAGATGAAATGCCTCCATACAAACACACGCAGCATGGAAAACAAACAGGAGGAGTTGGAAGCAATCGTGCTGCTGGAAAGCTACGACCTGATTGCCATCACAGAAACTTGGTGGGATCAATCCCACGACTGGAATGTAGCTCTGGATGGCTACAGGCTGTTCAGAAGGGACAGGCGAGGAAGAAGGGGTGGGGGCATTGCCCTTTACATCAAGAAAACATTACAGAGTGAAGAGCTGTCCCTGAAGAATAGCCACGAGCAGGTCGAAAGCTTATGGGTAAGAATCGGAGAGAGAGGCAACAAAGGGAACCTA
>Ga0065711_1026740_pt1 | contig 60893 bp, 29 predicted proteins | sample Hoacrofraction12_FD_59098 | JGI IMG/M metagenome (GOLD analysis project Ga0065711, IMG submission 59098) | Hoatzin crop microbial communities from Cojedes, Venezuela - Epithelial fraction 12 v2 (version 2) | ecosystem: Host-associated > Birds > Digestive system > Esophagus > Crop | place...
TTTTTTTTTTTTTTTTTTTAAGGCTTAGATCCTGCCAATAATTGACTCATTTCTCCACTAAATTTTGAAAAATATTCATTAACATAAAGGAACTACAGTTTAGAAACCCTTTGTGAGTCTTTATATTGGAAGAGTGCAAAAACATTAGGGCTACATACACGTGGAAAAGGCTGTGTACATACTTCCTGTGTCCTAGAATTTGAATAGATGGATATCAGAACTGAATGGATTGTTAGCTACCCCACTACTGTGTCAAAATGGTGACAATGGAATTGTTCAAGTGACGGTAGGATGCAGAGCTTGCCAGTATTTCAGCTGCTTTTGCTTTGGTCTGAGTTGGACACTGGTTCGCAGGAGTGTCACATAATAACTGAGTTGGTGGTATTGATCCACACTGTGGCAAACAGATCAAATCCTTTGGATTACCAAACTCTCTTCAGAACAGGCAAATTACATGTTTGTTCTAGCAGAAAGAGCAAGGACTAAACAGGCACAGAGATGGAGTCACGCTAGGATAGGTACATCCAGACAATGACTGAGGTACATTGGCAGGTCAGTGTTAAAGCCTCTATGGCTATTTCCTTATGTTGGACCTGTCCTCTCAAACATAGCTTTAAATTTACATTGCTACCCAAACAGCACTTCTAGTAACATGTAAATTATGTTTCTATTTTTAAAAACATATTTATTATTGAGAAAAAGAAAATTGTTATGTATTGCATATTTGTAAAAATAAAGCCATAACCTAGCTGGAATGTTTGCTAATCAACAGCTGGTCATCCTTTTACATTCCTTAAATAAAGATGCAAAATATTCATCCAACAAGAGATGCAAAGGCAGACATGAGGTGGAGATGCAGGTCACATTCAAAGAAGCAAGTTCATAAAGAGGGAACTGAGAATAGCCTATATTTTTGCATAACGTGGTATCTAAAGTTTCAGAGCAAAGCGATACAGATCTTTGCTTTGTCTTTTTATGAAGCACGCTACCAAAAACTCTGAGTTTCAACTATGTGTTTGTGACTATATTTTGAAATTTTACAATTTGAATGACACAACATGAAAGATTATGTCTGTAATTGCAACCATGGCACTACATCCCTTTGGTATTTCTGCTATTGCTGTAGCTTTTTAAAGCTGTCTTGTTCTGTATGTTTTGTCATTTGTGTATGAAAATATAACATGTTACTGGAAATTTTGATAATATGTGTTATACCACATATTTTGTTCATTTCTGTGTATTGAATATATAGCACATTTTGCAATTTTATTTTGTTTTCAACTTCTACTGAAAACAGTTATGTAGAGGTTTCTATCATGTATTTACCACGCACCTTATTTGATAGTCCAATTCAGAAAAAAAACCATTTATCTCCTGGACATAAAACAAATGATGGTAGCAATGGTGCTTACCGTTATGAGAGGATAAAAAACAGTCTCCAGTTAAAGTGTACCATTCAAACAGCTTGGCTAACATTTTTCCTCTAATCTCAAATGCTAATTGTGACTTTAAATTGGAGCAAACAGTCCAGCAAAACAATGTAACGTCACCTGAAAAATATGCCCCTGCAACATTTCACAGTGGGGGATGCAGCTATGCATGGCATATGAAATTAAAGGTATGTCAAGTACTGGCATATCAGCTGTGTCATTTCACCCACGCTGTAACACTGCAGACTTTAGGTGACATGCCACAGTTGAAAAGCCAGCATATGACAAGCTCTTCATTTAACTGAGTATGCCAGATGCTAGGAGATTCTGCAGTCTCCACTCATGTTTTGTATAATCAGTTTCCATGCCGTTGTGCTCTCTCAAATGTGGTGTTTTGAAACACCATTTAGGCAGAACAACGATTATCTATACTTTAGGTATGCATCTAGAATAAAAAATGAAAATAACCCTCTCCCCCACTATCCTACCCCTACATCTATAAATCATTTAAATCTGGCCATTTATTTTGGGACCCTACATTGCTAAGGGATATCAGAAATCCACATGATGTCCCAAGTGCCAGATTTTGTATTCGGATCTCTGATTTAGATGACTAATGTGTAGAAGTTCATGAGGTGTGAAACTGCATATAGATAGATCTTCGCTGGTTTATGCACATGAGGACGTTAAGGTTTCTTCCAAGGTCAGTTCAATTTATGCTCACCAAATGCTATCAGAAATGTCACTTCCCTTCAGAGACAGCAAATGACTAAGCATTTTGTTAATACTAATTTACTGTCCCACCATGCTCACTTTTGAAACTCCCATATTAAAATAGAAACGATGTGAAGACATGCTTTCTTAAAGATGTCATGATATATTGTAATTTAAAAATGAGGATTGCTAGCTACGGTGGCCATCTTAGTCTTCCATATGCTTAAGAGCTATGAACTAGATTTAATATTAAATTTGGTTCTAAGGCTGGCTTAAAAAATAAACACAATGGCTGAAGACGTGCCTGTACATTTTTTTACAGTTGTTTCAAATGTACTTATCCATTCTTTATTTGGACTCACCTATCCTATTACTGTAGATCATGTTTATAACAAAATATGTTCTATTTTCCTGTTCAAAACAATGAGCTGACCACATAAATTGGCAAGTGAAATTTTTCACTAAAATACTATATTGCAATTAATAGCACTGTCAGTCTTTGTAGCTGTGAATAGTTGATAACTGCAGGCTATTGCAAATGCCACAACAGAGTTGTTTTTAAAGCATGCAGCTATATGCAAAAGAACTTACTGAATGGATTTGATTAAATTGGTTTGGATAAATGTTGGCTCACACAAAGTGAAAGCTGACCACAGGATGCTGTCCTGGGTTTGGCGCAAAGAAAAGGAAGCGGTCATGAGTAACATGAGATAAAGGAAACTATCTGTTGGAGCAGTCCAAGTAGAAAAACTCATACCCTTTATTTAATTTTAATTTATTATTTACTATACTTAATTTTATAGTTCACTGGTTCATATATATTCCAGAAACAGAAGCTTATTGACATTTGAAAATTTTTGAGCCATTCAGTGCAAAATGATGCCTATGTTCATGTGCTTTATGTTATAATAGCTTCCACATTTAAGTTTTTGATCCCTCACTGGTGACTCATCAAAAAATGTAAGGATTAACATGAATAATAAAGATTTATGTCTACCTTGATCCAGGAATGTTCTTTTGTGGAAAAGGATAAGACATGACATGTCTTCCTTTCCAGCAAAGCCCTGCAGGGAAGCTTTTCTCTGTAACTGATCAGGTAGGTATGTGTGTCACTGAATCTGAATAATACCAGAATTCTAAAACGATACTCTTAATCTTTAGTCAGCATTCTTCTTTGTGACTGATAATAAGTTGTGAAAGTAAATGTTGTTGTTTGCTGGTTTTCCATTTTTTTATGATCTTTGAGAAGCTTCTGATGACAACAAAATCTTCTGAAATTGTGTTTGTGAATTTTTGCCTATATCTTATTTTGGAGAATAGGACTTGAGGATTAAATTAGTAGCTAGTATAACATAAGAAATGCCCAAATGAGGCAATTTTTGTCTCGCTTTGTCTGGAAGATAAGCTACTGCATGCTGTAGTATTTCTGCACTGGAATTTCTACAAACATTTACTTCAAACCTGCACTAAAATGAGTAGCCATAGTTAGATACAATTCTGCAAGAATGTTTACTTTCAAGTCCAAACACTCTCCATGATGTGATAATGAGTACTGTTTCAGTGTTTCAACTTCAGGGTAAGACAGAAAATGCTAATCAGGGTGGATGGACAAATATTCTTCATTTCTAGTGCTATTTGGTTAGCCAGAGAATACTACTAAGTTGCATAAGTTCCTAGTAGTCATAAGGCAAAACTGTCTTGAGAGAACTTAGCTCAAGATTTGGCATTTTGGCATTATATTCATTGCTGTGGCCCGTCACTTAGATGTAATAGTTTTGAGTAAAGTACATCAGGCACACTTAAAGAAAACTAAGAAGTTCTTCACATATCAATGATCCTGATTTTTCAGATTTAGCTCTAAATTTGTCTATATATAATATCTCCTTTCACTGCAATTACTTGCTTTAGAACATTTGATCTTCAATCGCTCTGTCCTCAGGTATGCTCCTACTGATGGGGATACTGATACTTAGTTTTCCTTAGTAACTATGAAGCTGAATTTATAAATGCCTGGGGGCTCTGTTAAGCTCTTCATATTGTAGATAATGTATTGCTGTGGTAGCTAAACCCAAAGGAAACACAGAGGTACTGAGGCACAGCAAAACAAGTACAGGTTTGCAGAACTGTGTGCAGCAAGAGCACAAAATCCATAGATATGTAGAACGTGAGCCAGGTGATGATATAAGACCAAGTCACATACTCTTAAAAGAATTTTATACTCAGTCATTGATCCTACCTTATACTATCCCTGTTTCGTTTACTCAATAGTAAAAGATGTGTTATGAGAATTGCATCATTTTTGAACCATCAGTGCTTGAAAATGTATCTAAAAGGTAAGAAAATTAGGGATAGTAACACGACTATTGTTTCTAACAAAGTCAAACAGCTTTATGTTCACTTCAGTGCTAACTACTCTTCCACACTCATTTGTTTTCTCTTTACTCTCTGTGTAGCATGGATGGTTTAAGTAGAAGTACTGAAAAACTTTCTTTTTCATTGGAACAACAGAAGATCCAGCATTTTTGCCCAACTGCATTCTTTAGTCCAGCCTGAGTAAAGGATCAGATCTTGAAAAATGCATTACATTCATGATTGCACTGCCTTCACCACCTTCTCGGGGAAAGAGCTGCCTTCATTACCTGCAGCCTTTCTGACATCTTCTCCCAGAATCTTGTAGAATAAGATCCTAATCTATTAATGATTCTTGAGAAAGGAACTTACATCATGATCATGAAATATAATGTTCATTGAATTTAAAGCCACAGCCTATTAAAAATTTGGTCTAGGTTATTTTGGTCATAAAGCTGAGATATATTTTGCATAATTTTAGTACCTAGACATACAGAACTCATCTCTATCACGTAGTTTTATTCAGTCTGATGTTAATGCTCTTTTTTACAGATGATGGTGATGACATATAATGCACACATACATATATTTCTCAATTTTTTATAAAGTACTGGATTATATATTTTAATTATATTACCAAGACACTGATTAATTTAAAGTAAATGGTGATAAACACTTTGAAATGCTTTCATGCATGGAGAATTCCACAGACATTTCATTTACAATTATTTTAATATGAACTACTGTAGTTGAATTAAAAATAGTGGGAGGGGGTCAGCATCGATTTGCACACTGTTACTTTTTTTGATAACTGCTTTTTTCCTAAAAACTCTTCACTACGGAGGTCGGGTCAAAGTATGACCCATGTTCAGCTCTTGATGGTCTTGGTGATTTTAGTGAGGGAGCCATACCGCTGACTTGACCAGAATACGGATTCTTTCTTGGATTTTTTTTTTCGTGAAAGTGTGTTTGTATTCCAGGAGATTAAAAATGTAATACATTGTTCCCTGAAATTTTCACATCCTTTTGTGGTTTACTGGGGGGGGGGGAACTTGGCTAGAAATATTTTAAGAAATATTCATGTATGTAAGTTGGAATGTTGCTAACTGCACAACAAAAGACTGCTTCCACCTTACAAGAGGAATTTTTAACGCCAACTTTAATTAAGGTTTGCAAATCATGCTACAAGAGTATGAACCATGAGGTTCCAATAAGAAGGAAAATTTTTGTAATACTAGAATTATTCTTTACACTTTTTGTTCAGTATTTGAATAATTAGTAAAACATGTTACAAAGTATCAGTGTTGTCCCTTTGAAAATTGCAAAAAGAAATGTTTTCTAATTCTTGCAGAAGTGAAATGCATTTCTTTGAATATATATATTTGCTTTGTTTAAGAAATAATACCTGAAATCACGTAATAAAGTTGTTACTGTTGATGGTTTAATCATTCTGTGCTAACCACAGTGCATTTAAAACTGTATCACTATTTGTGTGAAAAAGAAAAAATTTTTGCTTCACTTGCTTGGCCATCTGAGTAAAATTTCAGTTACATATTTCCTGTTATAGTTGTATAGGATGTAAAGTTTTTCTGTTTAGCCTTTTTAACTCAATTTAATTATACAAGAATGAGCTTTGCATTGTCTCATGAAGAACAGCTCAAAAGATTAGGAACAAAGCATTTTTGTAGAACTAGTGTGCACTTTAGATACGTGAGTGCAGAAACTGTTGCTTAGCCACAAATGGTTTCTGTCAGATTCAGCTATTATCCTGGATGTTCCTGAAGGAATCTGGATTAACATAATGAGAATGTTCATGAACCATCTGATTATAATTTTAGAAATTTCAGTGCTGAATAATACACTAGGCTTTATTATTAAGCTTCACGAGTGAGCCTTTTTAATAAAATATATTTGCCACATATAGCTTTCTTTGCATTCACTTTCCTGTATGTCAGGTACTTTTGTAGTCTAAAATTTGGAAAAAGGAGATAAAATATCAGTAAAATTCTGAGCATCATTATATAATCCAAAATATCAGACAGTTATAGGTTCCCTGTATTTTCTAGTGTCCCTTGTACTGGACTTGTCTAGGGGATGCTGATTATATATTGCTGTGAATTCCAAGTAATTACAATTAATTCCAAATTAACCCAGACATGAAAATATATATAATCCTTCATCCGGATTTTACGGTAGGATGAGGCATTGCACATCACTTCTAAACAAAATTTGACATTCAAAAAAATGAATCATAAAGGATTAAGTACGTATAATGTGCTTTATGTGCTACATTAGTCTTAAATGAAATTATCTGGATGGAAAATTTTTTTGAAATATAAAATATTTGCAGTAATACCAAAGAATTTGCAAAAACTTTTCTTAAACAGGGTTTTTATCTTTCCCACATCACAAACATAGAGCAAATGTGATATAGTGGAACTGGTGATGAAAGGCGTTTTCTGTTTCACTCAAGTTATTGACAGCTTTTATTACAGCTTTATATCACTAGATGAGTGTGTAGCATTTTTTTTCTTTTTTCTTAGTCCTGTTTCAACTTTTAAGCTATTTTCCTTCATGTAGTGTGTGATTCCAGTAGTCTTCTATTAAAGATGGGGAGCTCTTTACGAGGGAAGCAGGGTTGCCATCAGAGATGACACCACAATTTCTTTCAATCCTTCTGCCTATAATATAAAAAATATTTGGTATAAAAGTTTATTTTGGAAAAGAGCTCTTTTGGAAGTTCAGCTGCTGTCCAGTCCAGATATATTCTCACCTCCTTTTCTTATTTATAGATGTAGTATAAGCAGCCTTTCTCTAGACCTAACATGAGGTGGACAAAAGTAGTATTACTTCTTGTTGATGGTGTAGATGTCAAAAAAAAAAAAAAGTCTGCGTGAAATCTGGAAGTGGTTGGAGGATGGAGACTTTTTAACACTTACCTTGGCCTGTGTATCTCAGACCTAATAATATGTTTAATGAAGACTTTTACCTGCTTCATACAGATGAGTGTGAAGTGAACAGAGGCTTTTCCCATTGTGAAACTGATACCAAGTACGTCCTCCTTGTTGTCCCATGCAAATTGCTCCCCATGCCTAAACCCTTGCTTCTAGAAGTCCTTCCTGTTGTGAGAAATTTATCAGGTTAGTTACTGCATACTTCATATTTAGTGAAATGGATAAAAGCATGCATGGAAGTTAGGAGGAGGTGTAGATGAGTTCTATCACAGACACAGCGGGAAAACAGCAGCATTTGAGAAAATAGAGTATACTGTAAGGCAAGTGTCTTTTGGTGTTCACTGCTTAGAAGCATCTCAGAACAATCTGGAGTGCTGTAAGCTGCTTTTTTTTTTTGGACCTGTGCTCTCATCTGGGTTTGCCAAAGCTTTCTGACAGAAAAAAAACATGAGTCATAACTAGACCTATGGGAAGCTAATTTGGGGCCAATCTATGTTTAATGACATACTCAGTCTCTGCCAGGGAATTATGTCTACCTTCTCTGCAAATACTCATAGACTGCGGTACTTTAATTTTGGAGAACTGTTTAATACAGAGAATGATGGTTATATTAACTCCTCATATATACTGTTTGCATGCTGACATTATACTGTATGTACATTGCCAGATACATAGCATTACTGTCACAGCAGGGCTAGCTTTTAATTTGATTGATCCTAACTGTAGTAAAATCATATATTTAAACATGTTAATACATAAGCATATAGTCCATCTTACAGTAAACCTACTGTGTTCGCAATAGTGTACTTGTGGAAAACAGAATTGTTGGCTTTCTGTGCAACTTCATTTTTGGGTTTATTAGGTTAATAGCATCTGCTGAGGAAGTTGTGTCATGTTAATATTCTTGTCATTCCGTATTCTGAATGACTTGTCTTTGAGCTACAGTGCCGTGAACATGATTTGATGATTCAGTGAAGTAGAGATGCATGTTTCTGTGAAGAAAGAACACATTCTTTGTTGCTTGGTTTTCTTTTGCTTTTGTTGTACACATTTCTTATCTCTTACCATAATCTTTATTTTCAAAATTATTAAAGCTATATATTTCAAATCATATGGAAAAATGAATACAATATCCGTATGGTCAATGCAAGAAGAGAAGCCAAAGTTCTCTTATCTGCATTAGATTTTTGTTATACCTTTGGATGAAAATATGTTCTTAGGATATTGAAAATATATGTAGACTAAAATTTCAAAGTTCTCTAGCCATTTTATTAATTGACAAGAATATTGAGTGGATTTCTGTGAATATTGAGGTAAATTTCCAGTTCTGAAGTCTGAAATCAGATTCTGTGTCTATAGATTGGTGCCTAAATATAACCAGCCTGATTTTCAGAAGGTTGAATATCAGTCAGTCATACTGAGGCAATGGAAGCTATTCCCATGGTATAGATACATGAGACTGGTTTTAGGTGTCAGGGTTTCTAAAATTTGGACTTTTGGCTTTAAATTCTATAATATATACAATAACTTCCTTTTCTTTTTGGCACATCTACATTTTTCCATTGAGCTTTGTTAAATGTTGTGAATGAAAAGTTGTTAATGAAATTCTTATGCATTTTTTAATTTTGTGACTGAAAATCATCTACTGAGATGACCAGGTGTTTAAATCCAGGTGCTCTGTAAGTGCCTCTTTACTGAATATTTATGAACTTCTCAGATGTAAACTGAACTAAATGGAATAAATGTCAGTTTGAGTTAACACAGAAGTGGACCTGGATAGGAATTATCTCATAAAACACTGTTCTGTTGGAAAATGCTACATTGTTAAGTCTGAATGTTTAATGGAAACTTTTGCTGTAGTCCATTTTCCTCTGATTGGTTGGATTTGTCACAGAGGTGGAGACTGAGCAGATCCAAGACTTGTCCTCATCTGTATGTTCCCACTGTTTCCCTTGCATCACCACTGATGCTCATGTGGCCAACAGGGGTAGCAGTTGTGAAAATGACAAGTTGATCTGACATGTCACGGGGTCATATAATAGCTAGTGTCTGCACCAGGTAAGGAGATGGAATCATGTGGCAGTGAATAGTAGCGAGGCCTGGACTTGCCCTTTTGGCTGTAATGTGCATAATCTAATAGTGAAATGATAGTTTGGACTCTAGAATTTACTGCTTTAATATTATTATTGTACAAACAATATGTTAATCATTGTTATGGTTCCATATTTTTGTGACAGAACATTAAACACAGTAATGCTACACTAGTGTGTATCCATATATTTGCATCTACAGTCTTTTCTAGATATTTTTACCAAGATTTTGGAGTCAAAGAAAAGATGACACACAGAAAATCTTTTCTGAATTTTAAGTTACGTCAATGGCTCTTGAAAGAAAGCTTTGACAGGTTAGTGAGGGTTCTATGAGTATTCACTGAGTGATGGCCATTAAAAAGATGACAACTGATGTGGTAATTGTATCTTTGTATGGAAAAATTCTCTCTGCTTATCTGATCATTGCAGAATTCATAGGGAGTTTCTGAGCTACAACTCAAGGAGGTTTTAGAAACTGAGGACCCGTTACTTAGGACCAGGCTGTGAATGCCTTACTCCTGTTGTTGACTGTTTAGTCCCATTGTCTTCAATGCTTACGGTTTTCAATAAGTAACTGCACAGCAAAGGAAAAAGATATTATTGTTTTAGTCTTTAATAGTTGTTTCTTCAGCAATTTGTGTGAGCTGGGAGGGTACTAATTTGATGTATCTTTTGGGCAGATTCAGGCAACTCTGTGTAAGTTTGGGAGGCTATGGGAAAACAGAAATAATAATAAAAAAGATAAAGATTTAAAAATATTGTGAGCACAACACGTGGAGAGTCCCTCCGATTTTTCCCCTCCAAAATATGTTTTCCCGTAAGCTTTTAAAATACTTGAATGCATATTCTGTTAATAATCTCTTCAGCATTTGGCTGCATTTTTCTCCTTGCAGTTGTGAAACAGCCATATAGGCTGAAACCTTGCCAATCAGCATAGGGAAGTTGTTAGAAACTGGAGGTTCTTTACGTAAGTAACATATGTAGATGAATATATAATTAATTATAACTGTATGAGAGGCAATTTCCTTTTGGTGGGTACATCCTTTGTAAATGTACAGTATGTTATTCACGTTTCTTTGCCGTTTCAGTAGTTAACCTACTATTGTAATTACCACTCATCTTTTGTGGCAAGCTTTTTTCATCAGAAATAATTGCTTTTAAAATAATGCACTCCCATAAAATATTCAGAGCATCGAAGATTAATTATTTTGTGATGATACAACCTGATATACCTTGGTGAAAATTTGTAGATGCGGCATTTTATACATTAGGGAAAAACAGGCTGACTGCATGAGAAAAGGAGTCGTGAGTCAGGAGAGGAAGAGATGAGTGACCTTTTCCTTTTTTGTTCATTATGTTCATCTTATGATACATAGTCATCATTTTCAGAGGAGATAAAATCTTCAGCTATTTAATTAGTATAAGGTATAAATGCTTTCAGAAGTGAATGAACAGCATTAGATTATTTTTTAAATAATTGTGATGTAAGATCTCTAATGATAACTGTATGCATGTTATCAACAAGTAGTATTCATAAGTCATGTAAACATTGCTCTTAGAGTCTGTCAATCAGTCATCCCAGAGTTTTCAGCCAAAAAGTTGTCTAATGTTCTAATGTGAACGTGAGAGTGCATGTATTATCCGAATGTTAAGAACAAAACCCAAGTGAATGCAAAGCATGCTCTGGCTTTTCTTCTCAAATTTCTTTGTAATGGTATAATTTTGTGCCCTCAACCACAAGTTAGAGTCATTATGATTTTCCAGAATTAATTTAGAAGTGAAAAAACAAATCCAGTCAAACTGATAACAAAAGACTGAAGAGGCTGTATATCACTTTCTTTTGTGTTAATGGCTTCAGAAACTGGTATGTGTGAATCTGAGTCCTAGCTTGAGAGGTCAGCTTTTCAATATTCACACCATCATTTGCAAACACCTAGAGTACTTGTGACAACAGAAATAGTTTATATGGAAATATATGAGAAGAAAATTATTTTGAACCATAGAGTGATATCTTTATGCATAATGAATGATCCTGGGCAGTGGGGTGTCATCCAAGCATCCTCTTCCATTGCTGAAGCTTCAGACAAAGGAAGGACTGTAACAGGGCTCATGTTAGGTGTAGTCTCCAGAAATATTCTTTAACATTGGTTTTTCAACTGTTTGGCCTGTGGGAGGGGATGTTATCGAAGTCCTCATTTACTAATGAAATATTATGTGAAACTGTCAAAATCTTAGATAAAGGAAGATCTACCATATTTACAACTTTCTCATATCCAATAGGTCACAGCTTCCCTACAGAGGAAGAAGCATGGCCATCCTCTGGTCTTGTGTCAAAGGTGCCTTCGACAAGCTAATTGTCTAATTCTGAGATTAATACTTTCATCATGTTTGTGCTAGCTTTTATGTTCAGCCAAAAATAAGACACTTGTCCTTTTTCAAGTTTCTCTGAAAAGATCAGCAGATAACAAGTTCTGACTGCAGCTCCCATTGCATCTAGTCTTATTTTTTAAGAATGGGGCAGGACACTTCCCATATGTCTTGCCACAGTAGCTCCCAGTCTGTTGGCCTGCAGACACAAACGCTATACAAAAGTGTAAGTAATGAATGCAAATAGTGAAAATGCCTCTCTGATTTGCCTTTGTTTCAATCATTCAAAGATCAAATACTTCAATGAAAATTGCAAAGTGACAGATTTTTTAAAATTCCTCTGTGTGATGACTAACATGTTAGAACAATTTATTTAGTTTCAGAGATTGAATTCCCTGGTAGTTTCAGTGGTACTTGCCTTGGCAAATCTTGCATATTCAACATCAGGAATAAATTAGAGAAGGTGTTTGATATGAGCAAGTCAATCTGTGGAAAAAAATGCAAGACATTTGAGGTATCAGACAGTTCAAGGTAAATTCCTGAAGCCTTTCATCTGTCTATGTTTCAGCAGGAATCCAGAGGGGTAGATTTTCAGTAGCATGCATTAAATGGATTTTTTGCCTTGGTGCAATTCAGGATTGTTATTCAATTCATTGTTAATAAAACTTCTGTCCTGTGTAACTGTAAATATTTTGGTCATGGAAGTTTTTGCAATATCATCTGCGGCTTGCAATATCATCTTGCTGCATTGGTTGATGTTCATGACAGTTCTCCTGTTTTCACTCATTCTGCTAGTCGCCGTGGCACTAGTTTGTATCCAAATTCATCATCAAAATATGTCTGTCCTGTGTCTCTTATTGACCTAATCAATCTGACTGATTTTAACCATGGAAGACAGGTTATTTCTCCTTAATATCTGTGAACGCCCTTTTTCCTAGAAGAGAAATATGGCTACTCAATACTAGTTGTACTTTAAATGGATATATGAAGAGTATAGTTCAGATGTATGGACCCTGGATGTTTTGACTTTTAAAATCAGATGGACTTCTAAAACAGAATTTGTTCTCATTCAGACACATCTTCCAGTGTAAGAGATAAAATGAAAAACAAGGTGAGAAAGAGCAGATGTTGATAGGGGATTTGATGTACTCTGTCCCTTGCTTAGGGACAAAAAAGTAGAAGGAAGGAAATGAAAGTTATCATTTACGATGTCTCAGGAAAAGGAAGCATTTCATATTCACACATTCACAGATTCATCTACAACACTATTTTTTCAGTGTGTGAAAGGTGCTTGGAGGCCTATTCCTATGAAGTGCCCTTGCTTTTACTACATGCTAGTGAAGAGGGAAGTAATGAGAAGAGAACAAACTTTGGAATAATGAAATGAACTGCAGCTCCTTGTTCCCTTATCCATTAAGGAAAGAGCATTACAGGAAGCGGCTATGGTGAATAACAACCCTGGAAAACCAAAAAGAGAGCTGACATTACTGATAATGCACTTGCTGCCTCTGGAAGGTAATATGTCTGCAAAGCAAACAATTTGAAGTACACTCAGAAGCAGAGAATAAATGCCAAGAGTGAAAATGCTGGGTATCAGACTGAAGCAAAATACAAGTTTGAAATGCAGTGATTGACAGTAGAGGAAGACATTAATTGGTATATAAGTGCTACTGGGATTTACGTGTAACATTAAAAAGTTTGGGAAAAGCAAGTCAACGTAGCTTATATGTCAAAATCATTGGAAACATTTTACAGAAGAAATCAACATAGCTATGGATTCTCCAAAATGCCTCATAAAAGTGGAGAGTATTGGAAATTGAATTGGAACATGTCATTATGTATGCTGGACTTTGGCTTGCATTCAGTTACTTGGGGTTTGTGGTCACTCCGAAGCTTACATATAGGTTAGGTTATACCTTGTTACAGTTCTGACATCTGCTTATATAAAATTAGTGTTACAAGTGAGGAATGACAGAATGGCTGCACGCAAATGACCAAAATGTCACACTTGAATGGTCCACTGAAGGAAAGCAGGTTCTGCTGAATATAGTTATGTTCTGATCATGAAAATTAGATTATTTTCCCTATCTTTTTTTCTTTTTTTTTTTTGGAATGAAGTGGATTTTTTATTTTATAGTGATGTAATACACCAGGAACACAAAGATGACCAGAGCAAACCTTAGAAAATAAAACTTAGATGCTTGAAATAAGTTTGCTTAGTAGTTGCATTCTGTAATTAACTGTAAATCTAGCTGAAAAACAATTCATGTTGATACTCTGCATGGTAATTTATTCATATTGATTTCACAGTTTTTTCAAAAGACTCCAAATGGAGAAAAGAAATTACTATCACAACGTTACCTATATTCTGTTAGTATTATTTCTCAAGCTACCATAAGACTATATTGTTTAAAAAATTCATGGAATTCTGAATTCCTGGAGATCCAGTTGATATACATAAGTGTGCATATGTTTATGTATACCTATACACCTGCACACAGTGCACATTGAGACATCCAAGGCAGCATCTGAAATACATCAAAGTTATTGGATCTTTGAAACATTATAGCTACTTTATTCTGACTAGCTTGAATATTTGATTTAGAAACAACTGATGAATTTGTCATGTTGATAAAGGCATTTTCCTTTTAAGTGGGTGTTTTGTATCCATAGGGAAACACATGAAGTTTCCAGGGTAACCATGAGTTTACTTGAAGTCCTAGGATGATTAAATACCTACAGTTAAATAGCCACGTGGCTCTGTATGGGATGGAAAGGATTCTGTCTATGGCTGTTTTGACAAAGTCCAGGATAAATGGCATCCAGTATCCCATGGAAGCAGCTAGATACATATTGACCAGCTCATAGGATCTGTTGTCAGACAGGTGAAGGTGTTACTGGGAAAGGGCTTTAACATAGTCATTTGATGGAGCCTGCATGGTTTTGCTTCCCTTTCACTAATTTGATTTGCTCCTACTTCATTCTACTGCAGCCAGGAGAAATGTGGTTGTCTTTGCAAGGTAGAGCAGCCCTAAGAACTGTTGTGGTGCTTTGCAAGGGTGCAGATTTGCCGTGATGTGCACCTTGTGGTTTCTTTTGCAAGCTTGTATTACACACATAGAAACCACTTTCTTCATATATTGTACTATTCTGTTGCTTCTAGGCAAAAAGTAAAGATACACTAAAGATGCCTAGGTGGTGAAGATTGAAAGCCAGAATCTGTGAACCTTAAATGTGTCTTGTCATGGGAGTAGTAAGTCAGTTTCACAACTCTCCTTGACTGGGAGTCTATGGGAAAGCTGTGGCTATGAGAATGTGTTTGTGAATTCAGGGACTAGCTGCTACCAATAAATATAAGCGCAACTGCTACAGTAGATCTTACTAAGATATTTAATTCCACAGAGATTAGGAGACTTTCCAGATTTCAAAATATTTTGTTTCCCAAACAAAAGCCTTGCAACATTTGCATATAAACATATGACACAAGACAGCAGGCATAACTGCACTCACACTTTCAGTCTAAAAAACGTTGACTAGCAATTTTAAAGTTAAACGTTATGACATATCATTACAAAAAATGTTCCATAGTAGTGAAAATTCAGGTTGAGAAAAGTCATATTTATTATAAACAACTGCATTAATTTTTTGTGGTTTTAACACAAAATATTGTTGCAGGACCATTGTCTAAATATACGTCACATAGTTTTATACTAATGAGTGTACATGGGAGTGACTCTGTGTTCTCATTACCTTTCACTGTGATGCAATGATATTGCAAGTTGGAGCTATTGACCCAAGCTCAGTTTTTTAATAGAAGTATCAGTTACTTAAAAAAATGTGGTTAGGCACAAGTAAGATGGCATTCAAGGATCTAGGCAAAGTTAAATATTTTATTTTACTGAAAAATTTAGAAGGCTTTCTTGAGCTGAAGTGAATTCTTCTGTTTAAGATGGCAGAGACTTTTGTCTAATTCTCTTCAAATAGCTTAGTTCTGCACAGGTTAGAAACTAATTTATTGTTTTGTTCAAACCTAAAACTGTAGTGGCACTGTTTCTGTGTTCTTTTCCTTGCTTTTTTTTTCTCTCTTCTTTTTTTGAAGGATGGAAATCTTTTTGGTTGCGACTTAGGCAATGAATGACACTGATAAAACTTGGCTATTTTCAGCGAAATAGAACCAAGTCAGTTTGAATGAGGAATATCTTTCTTACACTAGTCAAAATGTTCAGGGACAGAGGAGAAGAAGGGGAAAGCAGAGAGAGACTGGGTGTTGGAAGGACTTCAGATACTTTGTTTTCAGGGGAAGTTGAATAGCTCTGTAAGTCCAAAATTAGAAATGTGCGCTATATTGAGAAATTAGCAATAAGGAAGGTGCGCAGTCTGTCTGAGACTTCTAACAAAACTATAATAAAATTATTTGCCAAGGTCAAATGCCTCGATTTAATGCTACTTGAAAGATGTCTGAAATACTCTAGTGAAGCTGTACGCAAATCTGAAATCACTTCAATCCTATAGTGAAGGTTTTACAGTGAAACGGAAGATGATAAATCAGTGGGAGAAAGCACATCACAAAGAATATCTATAGATGCTAGTAATGGCTTTTTAAGGCTGGAAACTCTAGTAAATAGAAGGACTTGATGAAAAGGTGCCTTGTCAATAAATGTTTGCAGTTTCCAAGCTGGTTTTGCATGATTAGCTCCAATGGCTATTACTTTCAAATTTCAGATGTTTTGGACTGAACCTGAAATACACTGATGCAGCATTTAATTGAATTCTGTCACAGGTGTTCATGCATTTAAATGCAGACTTTTACCAAATAGTTTCCACCTCTATTCACTCCTGGGTCAGACATTCTCTTGCTCTCTTTATGCTTGTACAAAAGCTTAACGCTGCTTATTGCATGTGTGTTTTAGTGTAATATAAACATGAAATAGTAAGTATTTTGCACTTTCATAGGATCTTGCTCCCAAGAAACTTAATAATAATGTATTAATATCAGCATAAAGGTATGTCTATACTGAGTAGTTGGGTATAATGCAGCGAACCCAAAACAGGCTGATAATTCTTCACAGAGGAAGACAGAGTTAAGGTTTAGCTTCCATTAATAAGGCAATAATATGAACTCTTTATCAAGACCAATTAACTTGCAGTATGTCATAGTTGTGCTGCTTGAAAGACCTAGGAGGGAAGATCTTAGACGGTACTTTTGACTGAGTTGTTTCTCTGCCTGTCTGACACTGAGGGTCAGTCCCATAGGCTTACTCTGAGTATGCTTTGGATCTGTGTGTCTCTCTTGAACAGTCCAGTGATTAAAGCACAGTTTTGATGTAAGTAGATACAAATCCCTGTTTTGACTAATTTGATGACAAGAAATTGAAATGAGGTCTTGACACCACACTGCAGAAATGGTAAACTGCATATGCATTTTCTTTCAGGATTTCTTTGCAAACAAAGGTAACTGTGTAACTAAGAGAGAGGTTTTGTGACTTTGTATCTTCGGTAGAGGAAGGTGTTTGTCTTTGAATACCTTGGTGCATAAACCTCATATGGATTCCTTTGCTTTAGTTTAGGGAGCTCACAGTAGCGATGCTTGTGGTCATTAGGAGCCAAGGGAAGTTTCTCTGCCACTTGTTCCTGGCCAGAGAGGTGTTAGTTTGCTCACAGTACAAAATGTCTTTCGCCAAGCTGGGACTTGTTACCAATACCATGTTTGCAAACCAGCTGAAGATGCCTGTGCTCAATGCATCCTAGTCCCCAGGTCCTTCAAGACCATCTAAGCAATTTTATTTTGATTCATTACTTCAGTGAAGACAATGCCTTTTAATTTTGCTAATGTAATCTTGGTTTGCAACAGCATGGGAGATTAGTAGTAAAACATACCAATGTCCATTTAACTGTGTTTTAGTACAGATTTTTAGTTTTAAATGTGAAAAAAGACAAGTCAAATGAGTATAAAATATACTTCTGTTATACATTTAACAAACATTACTAGTTGTGCTGTGTTACTCATATGCAGTACCTTTGACATATCTTAGCTTCAGAGTCTAGAGTTTGTAGAAATTATGAAATGGAAGTTGAAATTACTCTTAAGATCTGGTTGACTCCATTCCCAATTTATTATCCATCATTTATTCCTCATTGTCCTGGTTTTGGCTGGGATAGAGCAGTAGGTGCTGTGTTTTGGATTTAGTGTGAGAAGAATGTTGATAACACTGATGTTTTCAGTTGTTGCTATAAATCAAGGACTTTTTCCAGTTTCTCGTATTAAGCTAATGAGCAAGTGTGCAGGAGCTTGGAGAGAGCATAGCCAGACAGATAGCCACGCAGGCTAATGGAAATATTCTATACCATAAACATCATGCTCAGTTTATGAATGGAATTGGCCGGGGGAAGAAAGCTATCGGCTCTTCAGTTTTCTGGGAGTTCAAACTTTTCTGGGAGTTTGGCCCTTTACAGAAATTATGTGAAATTTGCAAAAATCCAGGGGATCCGTGATCTCTGCTCAGGGACTGGCTGCGGATCAGTCGTCGGGTGGTGAGAAAAATTGCATTGGATATAGTTTGTTTTGCATATTCATGATGATCATCATTATCATTATTATTATCATTAGTAGTAGTAGTATTAGTATTTACTTTGTTGTCTTATTAAACTGTCTTTATCTCAACCCACGAGTTTCCTCTTTTTTCCATTTTATCCCCCCATCCTGTTGGGGGGGAAGGAAGGTGTGAGGGAGTGGCTGTCTGGTGCTTAGTTGCCAGCTGCCAGGTTAAACTATGACTCTCAGGGAGTTAGGTTTTGGATAGAAATGCAAATGCCCTTGCGGCTATGCCTGGCCAGATGCAGAAGGCAAACAAGAATTAAAACTCATTTAAAAAGAATGAAAGATTTTCAGGATCTTCCTAAAAAAAGGATTTACTGGAGAGAAGGAAGAGAAGAAACATGGGACATTTACTTTTTCATTGACTTCTGTCCTGTGACATTTGGGAGATGTAGGCTTCTAATGCTGCTGTCTGTGATATTTCCTGAGGAGCCAAACGCTATGTAACACAGAATCACAGAATCACTAAGAGTGACTTAGCATAGCATGTACACCCCTTTCATCTGGTTCAGATCAATGCCTCACTCATCTTAGACTGTGTCTATCTCTGCAGTGGTCAAATCTTTTATCAGTGTTTATGTCAAAGTACCTGAATATCACCATCTTTTTACAAATATTTTCTGAGGATAGGTTTAAATTACAACCATTGATATCATAGATCTCTTGTGTTTCATGAAGTGGGTGAGACTGTGATTTAATCAGATTTTCTTTTCCTAATGCATCAGTTTGCACAGAGGTAATTCCCACCTGTGCATCTTTTCTTTTTGCCTTGAGGAATTTAGCAGGAAACCTAGTACACATTCAAACAGTACTAGAGCTGAATAGTTTAGTGATTTCTGTTCTGGTCATGTCATAAATAATCCTCTGAATGCTTGTTCCAATATACACTAAAGGAGTTTGGGAAAAATACATGCAACTGAGTTGAGTGGAGTTGATTTGGGATCACTAAAATGCTACTAAAGCAGCATGTTTGTAGTTCCTTCTTATTCTTAAAATTTTGCCATTAGCTACAACCATGTGGCAGAGGGAGATTTCTAAAACTTTCTGGTGTGTAGTAATGAACACACAGTATTTCTTTGCATTGAATAGCCATTTCGTTTTCTGGATCTTACAGATGTAAATTAATTTTATCTCTTACCTCTATGTCTTGCAAGCACATACAGAAGACATAAACTGAGACACTAAAGCAGAATTAAATACGCATTTAGAAAAGGCGAACAACTTGTTCATAAAAAGAGCCAGAACCAGAGCAGAACAATGAAAGTCTGAGTACCTTTGGAAGGCGAGGGTGTCAACAATGAATTTAAAATTTGTTTTCTGTGGGTTTTTTTACAGGTAGTATTGTTTTTATGTCAAAAATATTAGCAGTATTTCCGTGAGTTGAGCAAAGAGGAAAGTAAATCAAAGGTGATAAAGTTTATAGCAAAGATTCCTTATGCTATCATGGACCCAGCCAGCTCAATGGCTGAAGTGTCCATACCTGGACATCTTGAATGAAACGTGAAAGCCACTGTAACCTCAAATTCCTTTTGTGTCTTTCACATCTTGCTACAGATACAAAACTAATTCCTGTATTTCCAATACTATACACTTTTTACCAGTACAATGTGGCTTCCAATCTGGTCACTTGTAGTGGACACTATTTTACATTTTTTCATCTGAAAATCTTGATTAGTGAGGAATTTGCAAGGGTATGAAATCCCTGAAATGCCGAAGGTGTTTTTCAATTGCTGAAGGCTAAGTAGACTCTTAGGAACTTTTTACTGTAATTACATTTAAAAAGATGGAAAAATGTCCATTATCTCAAATATATGTTACAATTATTTGCATCATATATGGTAAGTATTGTAATGCTTAATAAAAAATAGAAGATGTAAATTAATGTGTGAAGAAGACTAGACAGCATTGGGTGGGCAGAAAGGCAGCTGCTAGAACGAGCACATCTGAATTCAAATAGTGACTGGATTGAACCTCTTCATTTTATAGACAAAACTTATTTTTTGAGTCAGAACCTTACAAAAAGGCTCATCTATAGATCTGTTCAATAAATGAACAGTATTTTTGCACAGTGATTTTTAATATTTAAACTGCATTGGAAGAACTTCAGTGCAGAATTAGGTCTGTTTTAAAGGCCATGGTGAAATTGTTGAAAAAAAAACCCCAAAGAATCTTTAGAGCTAATATATGTTATTCTAAAGCCAGGCATCCGAAGATATGTTTAATTTCTGGTTAACTGACTTTTCATTAATGAAAGTTCCTCTAGCCTCTTTACTGTTTTTATGTGTTTAATTCTTTTTTTGCGGAATTATTTCATTTCTTCATTATGCTACTTTAGCTTTGGTGAAAAGTTGAAATCCCTTTATTTATCCTTCTAGCAGATAATATACAACCAGTACTCATGCAAGTTTCCTATGAATTATTGGTTGAAATGTGTCAGCCTGGAGAAACACTGAGTTGGTATTAGAGTTTAGAATAGATTTCTGCTGAGAATGTAAGGATAGTAATAGTGATTTTGATGTGAAAATCTATCCTTCAGGACTTTGTTTGGGATAAGCAGTCACATTACACAGGGCAACGTGCAGGGAAAAAGCCAGGGATAAAAACTGCATTGAGCCTCTGCTTGTGTAGCTGCATTTGAACTGCAAATGCCAGCCTTTTTCTCCAAGCAGCTTACAGTTACAGAGTACATATCATGTAATCTCACTGACCCAACTTATCTGCTTAGCTTGCCCCACGAAATTATTTTTCTGGACATATTGTAAGTGATGTGAAATTTAAAAAAGTTCTGGCACTCTATTGAGTACATATGATTTCTTCTTCCTCTGGGTCTTACCAAAGACTAAGCTGTAAACAATAATACATACTAATTTTAAGATGGACATTACTCCTATGAAAGTTGATATAAATTTGAATTTTATTTGGTTGGTTGGTGAGATGAAAGAGCAAGGAGGAAGAAGGAAAGAATCTCAGACTTGAATAACTCCAAATACCTCCTGAGGATGTCAGCTGAAATATGCAACTATATAGTAGAATCATAGAATGATTTGGGTTGGAAGGGACCGTTAAAGATCATCTAGTCCAGTGCCCCTGCCATGGGCAGGGACGTCTTTCAGTAGATCAGTTTGATAGATGCAAATACTTTTTGACATTTAAGGTCTTGCTTTAATGATTGTGGCTGTTGCATTTGGGAGACTGAGCCTTGTTTTATTAATCGTCATAGCAGTGGCTTTGGTTAGGTGCTTGTTCTCTCACTTTTTCCTCATAGGCATGCATCTTGCTGGATCTAAATAAACTAGCTAACTCCTGCATTTCTTCTGCAGTAAGCCTCAGAACAAAATAAAACATCTATGCTGTAAGGAGACCAGCATTCACTAATACAATAGGGAGACCTTGTTTTAATGCAGTAATACTAAGGATGGAATTATGGAAGATATAGTGTAACACACCCATGTAAGCTTGTACTTAGGCAACTTGTAAAGTTGTTCCATTTGCACGTTGCATGCCAAGGTGTTTTATTCAAGTCGGGAGACCTGAATGCTGCTGAAATATTAGGGTACATGTATTGAGTGTTTAGACATGGGGTTCAGTGCTGGCATAAAGCAGTAATGGCTTCAGATGTTTTAATTAGAACACCTGTAACTGAAAAATATTTTTAATTTATTCAGTTTATTTGGCCCCAAATTGTATATATTATGCATTTTTAGCACATCCTATTATCAGCAACACATGTTGAGATAATCCACATTCTTGAACTCAGATTACTCATGTTCATTAAAGTAGTGCCTAGGGACCAACATGAATCAGTGTTAATGGTAAAGATAATGTATTTTGATATTTTTATCACACATAACAGTTGTCTGTCTCTGCCCTCAAAGTGCCTTAGCTGGCTCTTCTGTTAGAGGTAAAGATTATTTCTGCCTGTAAAGAAGTAGGAATCCTCTAAATCTTCAGGACATTCAAATTGCACCTTTCTAGAGTAGTAAAATAAATTAGTATTACAAAAAAAAAATCTTCACCTAAAGAAAACATCATAATAAAAAGTTTTTTCAACAATAAAAATTCTTCATTGTTGTAGATCATAGATCCAGTAACTCCTGAATGTTAATGGGTTATTTCTAAAGCATTCACAATAGCACGTTCACTTAATAAAGAGAAACTTAAATTAAGTTCAAGTTCACCTTGCAGGATGAATTGCAGAGACAAAATTTGTAGTAAATAACTGTAGAAAGGTGTAAGCTAGTAAAGATCTTATAACAAAATCTATGTGGTTGCTTCAAAAAACACCACAGCACACAGGCGGGCTTCATTATCTTCCCCAGCTGGGTCCAATCAACCCATTAGATTCAGGTGGTCTAGAAAAAAAACAGCCCAGGTAAAAAGAGATGCTGTTGGTTGTGGAGAAAGAGGTGTAGTGGAAGAAAAAAACCTGGAGAGTAGAGAATGTAAAGTGTAATACTAAGGGGTAGTTGAAGTTTATCATGTTGAGTCTTCTTTACTGTAAGAAATATGTATTCTTGTGACTTGTGAGAGGATATATGCGAAGCCTGCATGTGGGTGAGTACAGGTTCCTATCCTCATCTACTGTGTGGGTGTACAGCCTGCCTGACTTCTGTTTGTCTTGAGTTTGGTGGGTCTAACTGTTTGTGAAGTTAAGTATGTGCAGTTTGCAGTCTGCTAGTACTCTTTGTAGTACATCTGTATACAGTTAGCAGTATTTCTAGTATTAGACTTTCTTGTTGAAATACTGCTTTTTATTTAAAAATGAAATGCAGCAAGATGATGTAGAACTCCTAGTTTTGCAATAAAACAATAGTGGTTGTGACTTTTCTGCCTTGGGTGGAGGGAAAATGACAATATGTGATTGTATTTAGAGAGCGCTCTGACAAACTTTCAATCTTCTCAGTAAGCTCTCCTCTATTCTGACTCTGGGTTATCTAACTTCTCTTGTTTTCTTCTTGTAATACTTAAAAGACCTTCAATGCTCCTCTCACAGGCTTTTGTGCCCTTTACTCCCTCCTGATTTTTTTTTTTTTAAGCTTCCAAATTGTTTGGGCTCATAATTTTAGATTGAAAATGGATTGACCCGTTGATCATTCTTCAAGAGATCTTTATTTTGCTTCATTAAATGTCAATAATAAGTGAATAAACTTTGCTGTAAAAATAAGAATTTTTCATATAGTAACTAATGAAAAACACAACAGTATGTCTTTGCTTCGTATTTGTATAAGGTATTCACTTGCCGCTTCAAGCGAGCTTGGTATATCAAACTGTAGCTTTAACTTGTTGTTAGGCAAGGTATACTTAACCTGAATGTTAATGATACATGTATATAGCTCACTTCCAAATATTTTCACATGAGTGCTATGCGTCAAAAAGCTGTTGCATCATCTTCTGTCCACAGTGTCAGGAGATAAGTTTTTAGTAGATCATATCTCAACCTTCAGTATCCTGGTAGTATAAGCATAACTGGGTAGCCACCTTGTGTTTTCCTGTTTGGACATACTACCAAGAACTGAAAGCTGTTTGAATTATTAACGTATTTTTTAAAATAAAATACTTTTCTGAAATAGTTACTGCTGTATCAACTTTTCTAGTAAAACAACTTTTCTTAGCGTTTATTTGACTTTCTCACATGTGCCCTGATGTTCTTGAGTATCTCTAACATATTTTGGAACTGCATAGATATGTGTCATACCTGTCACTTCCCCATAAAGTTATACAAAATAATTGTGTTTCTTGTTTATGCCATTATCATGCATAACAGAAATGTCTGAGGTCTACTTGCCTTGTAAAACTTGTCTGAGTTATCATGCAGCCCTCAGCGGTTTCTGCTCATAATGGTGCACATAGGGTATCACCTGCTGTTCATATTGCTCTGTGTTTTAAGGGTCTGCTTAACACTGCCTAGTAATTAAGGTATTGAGCACTAATGTTTCAAGATGTGCTGCTTCTAGCCCATAAATATGATACTATGAAAAGCAAATATGCTCGCTGTGGGGATTTTGTGTTCCTATAAAGTTGAAGCTCTACAATGTAAAAAAAAAAAAACAACCCCCAAAAAAACCAAAACCACCCAAAACCCCCTATGATCTTATGGTAGAGGAAGGTTGTACTGTAATGTCTGCAAGTTAGAAGAGAGGTTAATAGTCTTTGTCCCCTAATATTTCCATGCTGGTTGTAACAGTAACAACAATGATGCAGATAAGGAGAAAACACAACACAAACTGCATGACCCAGAGAGCCGTTCTCCCGGACCGGAATGGCGCCCGCGCTCCCGAGCTGCGAGAGAGTTCTACCTGCCCTGTTCCCCCCCACCCGAACCCCGCATGACGGCACATGGTATGGAATACCCTGCTCTGCTTGGCCAGGTGGGGTCAGCCCGCCTGGCTATGCCCCTTCCTGGATTCTGGTAAAAATTAACCCTGTCCTGGTCGAACCCAGGACACTGGTGCAGAAATACTTCTTTCTAAGTTGAACAGACTGGATGTTATTGTGTACTATGAGAAATCTCCAGTAATGCATCATTGCCTTTCTAAGTGCTGCTTATAATGATAATGCTTTGCATTTATGCAGAACAGAAGTGTAAAACTGTTGACAAGATCAGGCATGGGAAAACATCCTGAGATTTCAGATGAAGTATGTAGAAACGGAGGCTTAACACTGTACCCACAAGTCAGATGTTACCCCATAGATGACTTCTCTTCCCCTCCAGCCCTGCCTACTCCAATATTTTTTGTTTGTGGCTAGATACCATGTTCAACTTCTCCTGTGCTTGTCCAGCAGAGAACTGTAATCTGAAAAGCACTTACGCCAAACTATCAGTCGAAGGGTAGGAGTAGGCTGCATGAATGAAGTACAGTGCTGAGTGTCCCAATCTGCTGTTGCTCCAGTTTTTACAGGGAGCAATGTAGGCATATCAGTGCTGAGCTAGGTCTCAGCTAACCAATTCTTAGCTCTTGGACTGGTGTTGAGATGTTGCTCACGCTGGTATAAATGCTGAGCCTGTCTGGATGGGCTAACTTGGCGGTTTCTACCTTGCACTCCATGCCTAATTATTCTTTAGCTGTGGACATACGCTTCACATCAGACTTTCTCAAAGGTTATTAGAGGACAATTAAGGCTGATGATACAACCCTTCTCACTTTTTGCATCTTTTATTAACCACGCTACATTTCCCATATGCATCACATACCTCTGTCTACTGGCACTGCATGGGAACTGGACCTATTGCTTAGTTTCACCTTGCACCTTGTGTCATAAAGCACTAGAATTATGTATAGGCTAGTGACGTTGGGAGTCTGTTGGTTACTTTTTAAAGCAGGATTGAAAGGTAACTGAGGAAAAAGTAACTACTGTCATAGACTTGTATTTGCCATTTGGGGAGTCTAGTTGAAAACAGCTGAAAATGACCGATCTAGATAGTAATGCACCTGCATGAACTTCCTTGTCACCGTTTCTTCATAACTGCTCAAAAGCTGTTCGGCTTAGATCAGAATCCTCTAGGGTGTATCTTGTCCTTCCTCTCCTGCCTGTAACTTTCCTGCTGAATCATGCAAGTGCTTATTCTCTGACTTGGCAGTCAGTGCCCTTCTGGTCTCTAAAATAACCCATGAGACCTTTTTGTTCTTCCTTTCCAAAGCTCTCGTATGGTATGTTTGCTCTGAAAGCCTATGTCTGCATCCAGGTGATTATGTAGTTATTCCTGTGGAGTTCGGCTATGAAAAGTTTGTCTGGCAATTAGTAGTAATCACTTTTGCACAGTGGCATCTTGTTGGAATGCATAACTGTTAAGGTTTAAGAACTAAAGTTAGACTTCTGTTGTTTACAGGAATCTCTCATGTCAGTATGGAGATAAATGTTTTTCACTCACTTTTGTGATTTTTCTTAAGTTTACAGTCTGATGTATCTGAATTCCAAGTGTTAGAAAATTTCAATGGTATAACGTTAATTAATGAGTTCATCTTGAGCCATGCAGTTGGTGCAGTAAACTGCTTTCTTCTCCCCCTCTGTTGTGCAAATTGCGTCTCCTCCTAGAAAGATCTTTTCTAGTTTGGGTCCTACTGAGGTGGCAGTTCACCCTGGATTGCTGCATTATTATGTTCAGTTATTATCCTCTAACTCCTTGTACTGCTGAATCATCCCATCCCATCTACTAGTGTCTTTGCTTGTGATCAGATGGTCTAGTGACCTTGGCACCTACAAGAATTTGGCTTTGGGTTGCTGTAGGAAATATGAAGTTAAATAGAAGTTAAAGCTTCTTCAGAACAAAGCAATGATCCACTTACTGAGCAATGTGGGCTGGATAAAGACAAAGATTTGAAAATAAAGGAAGATCTAATAATACCTTGCTTATGCCTGGCATTTCACTCCAGTCCTTGGATAAATATGACTTACCTTTGGCATCCCTTGCCCAGTTCTCTTGGGGACCAAATTACAATCTGCTTGCTGCAGATTCTGACTCTGTTAGATTGCTGCAGCTGACAGCTGCAGAACTCAGGCAGAACTGGCCATCAAGCCAACAGCAGTGAGTTTGCAGACGTGCTTATGCTCTGTGCTGTATGTCTTAAATGATATTAAAATAAAAATCTGTGGGCAGATGATACTCGTGGTGACTGAGTTTACATAGATCTGCTTTTAGCAAGTCAGATAACCTGCATATGTGTGCATTTTATTAATCGATTAAAAAAAAAAAAGTGATGCAGGTTTTGTCTTGTTTTCCCTAGCACTTGCATTGTCATATCTTTATTTTCTATTAAATGAAAGAATGACTTGGAGGGTGGTGGTGGGGAGACAAACAGGAAAAGCATGATTCCTTGAATTACGGAAATGACTTTAGGAGTACATGCCAACGTATGTCACTGTCTTAACATCAACAAAGGGAATGCCATGTACTTGCATTTCTGCGAGGACGCTAATGTATGGTACAGAGAAGACTGTACCATACATGAAATTGTAAGAATAGAAATAAAAGTATGAATATTTTTAATTCATTGATGAAACTGTCCAGTTCAATAATTAGGAAGTTACTGATGAAAGATCATCTTTAAGGCTTCTCAAGTACATGAGCTTTAAATGGCTATCGTGCAAGTGCTTATAAACATCTGTGCTAAAAAAATATAATTTCATGCTATAACTTGTTCATAAATGTTGTCATTCCATATCACTAGCAGTTTGAGGAAAAAAGCTTTAGTCTAAGATATGTTAAGGTGAAAATACAAGTGGGAGTCTAGTATGTATAGGATCATGGAATAGTTTGGGTTGGAAGGGACCTTTAAGGGTTATCTAGTCCATTTATTTAGAATGGTTGCTTCCAGTTCTGGTTAAAAATGAGAAAGAATCTGGTACATGAAGAATTTATAGAAACAAAATTAACAAGTTATTTGATATATGCAACTTGTGGATTTTTGATAACTTTCAACATTCAAGTTAGATTATTTCTCTCTAAAACCTGGCAGTTTCCTCCCTTAAAAGTAGCAGGGGTAACAAATTAGTATTCTGCTACCTGGAACACTATGGCATAGTTACTCTCTATATGAAGAACAATAGTAGCAGCAGTAGGTTGTTTCCTGCAACTGTCTTGTCATTTACTAGCTTCAATAGCCACTTCATTAGGCAGCTGATATGATAGCAATATCTCTGAGGCAGTAACGATACTTGGTATGCCCACACAGAAGGTTCTTGAGGGGTCACGGGCAAGTTTCTGAAATCGGAGAATAGCTACTGCTTTATGGAGCAAAGAAAAGCTGATTTTCACGACATAGAAACCAACGCTCTTAACAAACCTTGCTGTTAATGTGCTTCTGTATCTGCTTACCTCTTCTTTTAATACATATACTTCAAATCAGGTTGCTTTCTTTTTTTTGTGAAACATCACTCTTTCTGATTTGCTTTTTCTTTCTTTCTGATTTGCTTTTTCTTTGTTTCTGATTTGCTTTTTCTTTCTGTGCAAACTGTAGAGACAACATAATTGAAGATAGTTTAAGTGAATACGCAGAGAAATGAAAGATCCCTTTAAAAACAGGATTAGTTTAAAGAAGTCTTTCAGTGTTGCCAAAATATGCATAAACTGTCTTTAAATACTGCAGTTCAAGGCTTGTTTGTCTTTATTTCTACCCTTCTTGATTTGATAGCTTTGTAGATATTAGAAGAATACCCGTTCAAATACTTGGTTTTATCTGTGGTGAATCTGGCTGTATATTCCTCAAAGCTTCATTCATTATTCTTTTAAATGACTCAGTAGTATGTTATTTCTTTGTTGAGCATAGCTTGTAGTAAAAAGTCTATTAATTTCAATCTGGAGTCTGTTTCTGACTCTATTCTGAGAGCCGTATGCATTTTGAATGATACCAACTCTTTGGTGCACTGACTTGTGTCCTACTTGCAGTTTTTCCTTTTTCCTGTTGGTTAGACAAGCTATACTGATGAATGGTTTCAATCTCCATTTAAAAATAAGTGATTTCCTGTCTGGCTGTGTGTGGGTTGTTCTGGATTCTCTATGTAATTTGTTGATATATTTCTCTTATATTGCAATTCTGTACTTGGTTCCAATTGAACATAAAGTATAAAACAATTGAGTTTGAGAAAAGAAAAATGTTCTGCACAGTGATCAGTAAAGCAGAAAGGTGATGCTTATCTGTCGGAGCACCAGATGCATGTGTCGAACTCATCAGCTCTCAGCATCTTTCATACTTTTTTGAAATATCCTCCTTTTTTATAGACATTCTACTCAGGAAAGAAAGTTTGAATACTTAGCCAGCAATCAACTGTGACATTGTACATCTCTAAAACGATAGATAAAAGGCCATCTAGAGCACAACCAGCCATTGCAAGAATTAGATTTAATAATATGCTTCAAACCTGTGGAATTTCTTGGATGGCTGTAATGGAGAACTTATCAAGTCCACTTTATCTAAGAATGATCTCCAGTGCTTGTGATTCTGGAAACCTGTGAACCACAGGTGTCACTGACTTTTCAGTTATGAAGTAGTAAGATACTTTTGTTCTATTTCAGGGCTTGAATAGTTGTGTGTGTGCTGAAAGTATGGTGAGATGTCTTATAGAAGGATTTTCTGGTTTTTTTGAAAAGAAAACAGGAAATATCAATAATAAGTCATAACTGGACAGGCTGCACCTTTGTATTTAAAAATAACACAGCAAGTCCTGTAGCAGTGGAACCATTAGCTAGCCTTTTCATGAAACATCACACATTGTGGAGGAGGAGAATTCCTTCCCAGGTGCAGAAAAATGACTTGCTAGTTTTATTCCATCGCTTCCAATTTTTTGCTACCTATAAACCACACTTCAATCTTTTTTCCTTTTTAGAATAAATGAGGTCTATGGACTGACACTAACCAGAGCTGAAAAAACATGTTTGTTTGTTTTTTCTTAAAGGACAAGAGGGAAAAAGTGTTATGGGCTGTAATTTGCTTTGAAAAGAAAGTAGGTTAAAAAGGTTACAATATGCTCTTTTATTGTCACTCATAAAAGCTAAGCTATTACTGGGACTTTTGTGGGAAATAATGTTTTAGTTTGGCAAACAGCATTACCAATTTGCCTAGGTATTGCAGGTTTTTTTTCTGTATCATAATTAATATCTTGGAGACCTTGCAAGTAGTTGCCTTTTTACTGACATGCATATTTAAAAAAACCAAAAAGTCCTGCAATGCTAGTAGCCTGCATATCTTTAAGAGACCTGGGAGATACACACACATCCACATGCTTTGTTGGTGGGTAGACATCTTTGCTCTACAGCACTCATGAGAAATCTTGGCTTGTTAGAATTCTGTGAATAAAAATTGGGGTTTAATTCCTCAGCAAGGATAAGTAAAAAAAGAATTAAGGCAAAGAAGACTGGAAAAAAAAATTAAGGTATGTCTTCAAATACATTCTCAGGATTTCTTTACTATATTTGTTCTTCACATATCAGTTAATAGTAGCTTTCGTAAAGCTGTAAGCTCTTGGACCTGCAAGTGTCAGCATGGGCATGTTTTCCATTTGGTTAATCAACCTGTGTACTTGAAACCACTTTTAGTGTAAGGAAAGGAGCAATGACCAATAGCTGTAAAACATTATTTCAAAGGTCCCACAGCTCCTGATATTGATAACTTCAAAAAAATCTGTTATGTATACAACACTAAATTATTAACATCAAGTCTACTCAATATTCCTATTTATAGTTTGCATACTATATGGTGCGATAGGTAATACCAGGCCTGTGTCTCCTCACAGGAGGAAACTGATTTTTTTTTTTTTTTTTTTTGGCATTCCACATAATTTATGTGATTGGTTAATGTATCGAAACTACAATCTTACACTAAGTTGAGTTTGGTGTAAGTTGAATTATGCAAGACCTATGATAATTAAAGAAGATAGAATTAGAAGATCTAAACTTTAAATGGCCAGTATAAAACAAAAAAACCCAAACAATAAGTGTAGTAGTATTCTGTGTTGGCTCCCTAGAAGGGATGATGGTGAAAACAGAGTTTGCAGGTGGTACTGAAATAGATCAAATATAGAGCAATGCAGCTAGACCTGAGGAGGTTTTAGTTCATAAGTACCATGTGTGAAGTGGACTGTTCATTTGACACAAATACAACAGCAGATGCTGAAAATGTCTATTACTGCATTATCACAATAAACCTATATTTTTATTCTTGGAGTGTGCAAATAACTTGCATTTTAAAAATTATTGTAACCATAATTTATATCATGGTGAGGCATTTCAGTACACAATCAAGTTCTTGCAGTAGCCACACATTTTTAGTTTCATTGATATCAATGTATTAATACTACTTGAACTTTTACAGCAGAGCAGTAAAATCCTTGCTGTCATTCCGAAAGAAGATTCTAATTTGCACGTATTCCGTTCTCTGGTTCCACGTGTTACTTGTGGGTATTTTGAACTTGTGTTCCTCAAAACCACAAAGAAATGAAGGAACGTCCTTTCAGCCAACCATAATTTTTTTTGTTTGTTTGCATGTTTTGTTTTTAATACAGTTAAACAGTATAATTGGTGTTTAAGTGACTGGTGATAAGAAAATACTTGACCCGCAGTCAGCATTTTCATGTGTTATATTTCAGAAGTGTCATGCAGGTCTTCTGTTTGGTGGCTTTTTTGTTTAACTGCCTGATATAAGATACCCATTTCTAGACTAACATAGCTTCTGGAGCTATCACTTGTTCACGTTTGACTTCTTGAAGCTTGCATATGTTTTCAAGTCCTTGTCTTGCTGTAACTCACAAAAATAACAACACAACAAATGTTATCTATAAGTGTTCTATTTCATATATATTATTTATTTATAAAAATTATATGTTTTTCATTGTTTATAGAACATGTGTTCTATAAATAGCTATTTGGTCTTTGACTGAAATAGGTGCTGTTCCAAACTTTGCCAGTTCATTTGAGGTATGCAGTGAAGCTTTAAGGGAAACTAGATGACATCTTAGAAATCAGTAATGCATTTCATCTTAAATGTGCAGGCAATATTAAAACAAGAGCTGGGACCTTCTGACCTCTCTTATGCATCTGAATTAACAGTTTAAATGAAATAGATTTACCATTAGTATCAGTCTTTGTGAGCTGGAAGCACTGGGTCATGGTACTCTGTATCTGCCCTGAGGAAAGAGAGAGAAGAAAAACATTGATATTTAAGAACTGCTTTTAAATTCCTGCATCTTGATGGAGACAATCTAAAAAGAAACCTAAAATAACCAAACACACTCTAAGAGCTACAAGGCCAAGATTACTGAAGTGATATATTTTGTCCATTACTTACACAAAAAATGAAGCCAAGGAATTGGATGCTTGCCTTGATTTTCTCTTCCAATAGCAGTTTCTGGCTCCTCTTGTCCCTGCCTGTGTCTTGTACTCTGTAGAGATCCTTCCCAGATGAAGTGGGTCTGAATTTTGATTAGGGCTTGCTTTTTCTTCTTTCCAAAGTACAGTTCAGAAAAGAATGCACATGGTAATTTTTATCAGGGCTTTCTTTAATTTGAACTCAAAGGTAACTGCTCTGTAACACTGCACTTAAATTAGTGGTTCACCTGCAAACTCAAAGAGTCTTTTTGAAGATGTAAGTGAAAATGGGAGGAAATCAAGTGTGGGTTTGTGTTTTGAGAGAGCAGCACTAGTGGTATTTTTTGCACTTCCAGGTTTTCAGTTCCTTGCTCTTGAAACTTCTATTTCTGATTTTGTGCAATTTGCTACACCTCAGTTTTGAGGTCTGCACCCTGGTAATAAAAATTTCTGCCTGAATAAGGGAATATCGATATTTTAAAGTTTGTTTCCCCCCTCCAAGTGCTATATGAATGTAAATTAGTGCTATTAAAATAAATTAGATTGTATTTTTTATTAAAGTTTCTATTTTGAAAACCCATGTACTCAACAGCTCTAATGTCCTTTTGAATTATTACAGAAGCTGTATATTTTGATGTTCCAAATTGTGTGATTCTTTATTCAGATGTTTTTTTCAGTGATGTCACCTTAGGGAAACAATTTGGGATAAATCTCAACCAACTCTCCTTGATCTAGAAGGGAGCACTAAGCCTCTATTTGGATGGAGAACTGGAGACTGTTCAGTTATGCAGTTGCTCTGTAACAACTAGAAGCATGTGCTACTTTGGATACTGTTTAGGTGTCAAGGGCTGTGACTTCTGCAGTCTATGTGTGCCTTCCCCTGCTCACTTCTTTTGATTTCGTCTTGATTTATGGGCATGTCACCCGGCCAGCATGCACTAGTTCTCCGTTTAGTGTCCTCTGGTAGCTTTTTGTTTTAGTAGGCGTATTCAAAATTAAGAAATAAAGTTTCAAAATATGGTCAGACTCCAAACGGAAAGTAATGATTTTTGTTTATACCTCTTCTCAATGTTCTTTGTAATGAGGATGTTGAAATATGTTAAAAAAATCTTCAGTGACAAGCACACATTAACAATACAGAGATTTGCTGAGCCTTTTCTAATGCTACAGATTGTCAGTGATTACTGAATTTTCTAGCTCCTGCTGCTTTGGATGATTCCTGCTTTCTCTGTGTTTTCAAGGGTCAGGAGAAAATGATGGTGTCTCTTCTTTTATGTAGCTGAACAAAGTGCCATGTTTCTTGACTTCTGAAATTAAACCATTTTGAATTTTTTTTTTTTTTGCATTTCTTCTTATTCACCTCCTTTTACACAGTAGTTTGAATTCCCATTAGGAAAAAGAACCTTAGTAACAGACTTTCAACTTTGCAGCGCTTGTGAGGCAATAATTTATGGGGATATTTTGATATACTACTTTCCATGACAGCCTTAAGCTGTAGCCACAATGGCTTTTCAGGTTTTTATTTGAACTCGTCTTTAGTTTTCATGTTTTTGATAAATGGATGCTGCCTTTAGAGTTTCTAAATATATGTTGGACATACAAAAACATATTCAAGGTCTCTTCTTAAGTGGAAAGAAACAGTAAAGCCCATAAATAAACCATCAGAGCATTGCTTTCAGACATGTCACACCTGTTGTAGAATTAGCATTATGAAACTTCAAAATGCAGACTGTTTTTGGAAAGATTCTTCCTAATGAAGAGGGCAAGAAAAATAAGAAAGAAAAAATTACTTCAAAGAGTTCCTTGCTTCACTGAGTTGGGGTGAAAAAAATAACTTAATGCTTTGATCCTTCCATCAAATGAAACAACATAAAAAGGGGTGGAAAAAATGTGTGGCTTTGTGGAGTAATGTTGCACTGTCTGTGAGTGCCGCTGAAGATGTTTATTGGCTCCAGCAGATTGTATCACAGTACATAAAAACTTTCAGTCACTGTAGGGCAACCCAGTTTTTTATACTAAATTTTTGGTGGTAGAATATTAATAAATCAGTAGTAGTAATCTAGCCAATGCCCAATGCTTACTGCGTGCGTGGTGATGGATTCAGCATTACTTTGCAAAGAACGAGGACTGTCAACTATGCAATGCTTATTCCAAGTATAAACAAACATTATATTATGTAAGTAGAAACATACTTACCGAAACATGCTGTGAATTTCTTATGCGCAGCTCTTGTTGGGGAGGGAAAAGAATCAACCTAGCAGACCTACAGTCTGTGAATTTCACCGAAGAAAAATGCTACAATTTCCGTACCTGTCTCCACATTTGAACTTTATTGTGAACCAGTGTGGGGGGAATGGGTTGGACTGCAGCATCTCAGACTGGTGGTTTAGATCCTCTACTTATCATTCACAATGTGCATGAAAACATTTGAGGACTCTGAGGAAGACGGGGTGTAGAAAGAACAGCAAGCTATGCTGATTGGTAGAGGAACCCATTTCTGATGAGTGGCATTAGAAGCCTGCAGCTGGTAGGGGAGAGGAGTCAGTGCAGAGTGCACCAATGCATACAGCTATCGGGAAAGAAGCATGGGCAGTGAATGAGCAGGGAAACAGCTTCCCGATGTCTTCAGGGAAATGGGACTTTATACTGTCTCACTATAGATGGGCAGGATTGCATTGAGAAATATTTGACTCCATCATCTGTTTTGCCAGAAAACAATCATCTCCAGGACCATGTACTTATTCTCCGGCCCAGGAAGAGTTATTTCTGTTCTCTGGTACTGTGATTGTGAGTTGCTTTTGAAGCCAAGCTTTGCAGCTGACCTTTCAAATTTGAAGTGCTATCTTCTGTAGCAGAATACAACACTCCATTTCCCAAGTAATACGAGAGCATTCAAGGTCTGCTTTTTCTATTTTGATACTTCATTTTTCTAACCTTCTCTTAGTCATCCGTAAAGAGGATAGAAACAGAGGAAAAAGAGAATAGTAGCAAATGCTTTTAAAGATCCAAATAAACAACGATGTAAAATTATTTTTAATGTATAGTTGCTTTCTTGTCATCTTTATTGTAAGCCTGTAATAAGTAATTAAGTTGGATGCACTACTTCTGTACAGGTTGATGTAATGTATGAACAGCTGTTGTCTGGTATTTGAATCTCATTTGACTGACTTGCTTTAGTAAAAATGCTGACCTAGAAACTGTCATCTCTGACCAGAGCAGTGGTGGTTCTGCTCTACTACCTGCATCTGATAGTGATCAGTGGCAGCTGTTTTGATAAACAATAGGATAAAAAAAAGTCTATAGTGGGAATATATAGTATAACTTTCACAGTTGGGGAGCATTTGTAGTATTTGTGATGGTGTAGTTGAAAACAAAAGATGACCCTAGGGGGGGTTCAGTAGCAAAGACGTGTTCTCTTGCCAAACAATAAAGCATTGATTAAAAAAGTAAAATAATCGAATTTGTAAAAGATATGCTATTTGGATTATGATAAACTTCTTACAAGCCAGTTAATTTTTAACTAAAACTAATTCTGTAATTACAGCTTACAACCAAAATTGGAGTATAAAATCAGGAACTAAATCTTTAGCACTATCTCAGAGGTAGGTCCTGTTGTCATACATATTTAACGCACTGTAAAGTGAGCTAATAGTTCTGTCATTACGTGCTCTGGAAACGCCTCACACACTACCTCAGAGTTACTTGTCTAAAAGACATAAGACTGAACAGATGTATTTTTCTGGGTTACGCGAGTACAGGATGCACAGGGCATGCATGCCTGTTAGCATTGGCTAGTACAGTTTGTGGTTAGTGCTATTCAGATGTGTTTTGAACATGCACTGGTATTAATGAAAGTGGTTTGTATTGTTTTGGAAATGGATATTGACTTTACAGACTGTTATTGTTTTTATGTAACACTTAAGATGAATTGAATAAGAATTATTGGTCTGTTGGGTGGGAAATGCTGGCTGCTGTTTTTGAGTGGAAAGCAATTGTAGTCAATTCTCACCAAGTAAGGCATCTGAAGTGCTAGATGCTTTTGAAAATTCTAGCAGATGTCTAACTCTATTTTTAGGTGCTTGAACAACATTTCAGAATCTGGTCTGAAAAAGCTAAAAAAACCCTGAAGATACCACTAGAATTTTCATGGTAGATTAATGCAGCTACACAGATTATCTGTTTTATTAACTTGTTTTCTGTAAATGCTGTGATCATTTTGGAAGACTTATAGGACATTTTACTTTCAAACAATACAATATCACCAGAAACTTACAGTTTACGGAAATAGTAACAAAGGTCCTTCTTCATGGTATTTTTTGTATCCAAACACTCATAAAAGTGATTTCTGATTTTACTTTTCTTTTTACCTTTGGTGCTGCTATCAACAGCTCTTACTCCTTCTGTATATTACCTGTCTAGGCTGCGTGTACCCTCTTGGAGAAACAGATCTTTGTTTTGGTCATGATAGGAGCACATAGCTTAAAGCCTCAGACTATTTTGTTCTGTTGTCATTTCTTTCCAGAAGCCTTCTTTTTGTGAGGCTATTCTCATTCTTGTTTGTTTAAGAAAAAGAATTAGATAAACTTTTCTGAATGTACCCTATTTTTTAAATTTAGTTAAAACACACTTAAGTCTGGGATTCCTTAATTTGCTGGAAACTTCAGATAAATTGTCACATCCTCTTTCTCCAGTACCAGAAAGGGTATGATCAGCAAGTAAGGGCTTATTCAGCAAGTAAGTCTGCTCTCTGTGTTTTAGTTTGCAGAGATTGGAATGGAAATTTGGGAATGAGGATAGAAGTGTTAAGCACCCACAATGTAGTCGAAATATAAGATAGTGAGTATTTCAGACTGTAGCTGACAAAGATGTACCTCCTAAGCCTTTCTAGTTAACTCTATTCTCCTTTCTCCTATTGAGGGTTTCTCGAAATGATTTCTGTACCTGATATTCCCATAGATGGTATCAGTTGAGGATTAAGAGTGGTTAGGTGGCTGCTGTGAGATTTTCTTGTTCTGGTGCTGGAGTGTGGGTGTGTTGTTTTTCTTTTTCCTAAATATACACAGAGACTGTTGAGGAATAGTTAATGGAATATTTAAATCATAATTTGAGGTGGTGGTTTGGCAGATACCTTCTCTTTGCTTTCTCTGGTTGAAACCCCTTTTTGAGATGTGAAAGAAGGCTCATCAGTGAAATGGAAAATTTCTGGGCCTTGGCATGTGGTGACTCTGCCCTTTATAATGACATTGATGTTCTGGATGACACTGTCCAGAACTCCCTGCCAAGCAACCTTAGCCATTATTGCCCTAAAAAAAAAAGAATAAAAAAAGCATCAGGGGGGGTTGAAGCAGCAAGCTTGCTAACCTAAGAGAAAATCTTGAAGCTACTGCTCACTTGACCACTGCGGACTCAAAGCTTTGGGACCTCAGTGATGTCTGTACTAGAATCAGTATTCTTTGTTCTAAGCTCTTTTGCTGAGAGAATAAGAAAATAATAATCTCTGTAACTAGACAGATAAATTGGGCATTCTTTGGGGGATGATGTCTTCAAGTGAGCTGCTGTGAAGTATCTGTTGCCATCTTATTGCCCCTATGTCATTCACTTGTTCTTTAAATTCTATCCCTCAACTTCTGTTAGCCATTCAGACATTGTGCTGTCACCTGGCCTGCTTGCTCTTAGTAGAGTAAGTGGTCAACCCATGAGGAGTAAAGTCCATCTAATAATGTTGTTATTAATGGCTATGAGTGGATGGGAGGCACCAGCGACTTAACAGTGAAACAAAATTTTGATGGAAGTGAGAAAAGTCATTGAAATTACTGTGGAAGTGGTAAAAATTAGCCAACCTTGAAGGCTTTAAAGGATGCCACTAACATATTCAAGATCTGCTTTGCAAGGTGAATGACTACAGACCAGTTTTTCTCATATCTCATTTTTACATGGCAGCAGGCATCTAGAATATGTGTATAGTTTTTGTTTAAATGTGTCATAGGAGAATGGAAATATCCCTTAACTCGTCTCTCAGTGTCCTTAAAACTTGCAGTGTTACGATGTACTGTTGCTAGCACTACATACTATGATAAAAAACCAGTTACTCCCAGAACTTGATGGACTGAAGAAATGAATGTTTAAAACTTGTATGAATTTGCATGCTTTTAAGTATAATTGTTTTACAAATTGGTCCTTCAGGAAGGAAGCTGTTCTTAATTACAATTACGTTCATGGTAGCAGAAAACAAGTGATATGTAATTATGATTTTTCACAGATCTATTATTCTATTGTATGATAACTTAGAATTGTGTTTATCTGCTAGATATTTCTCCCTTTTTTTTGAAAAATTTTCAACAAAGACAGTCTGTTTCTTGTGTGGAGTAGTACATGAGAGGACTCTGCCTTCAAATAGCACAGTGAGGTGAAAACAGAAATTGTGGGGTGATGTATGAAGTGACCAGGTGAGAGATTTGTGCAATTAGCCTGTTTTCTCTGCATATACTAAGTAAAATAAAGATCTTTAAGAAGTTTATTATATGGTTTATGAAAAGTACGTTACCAGAGAATACTTTTGAAGATTATACTGCAAGCTACTGGTCACGTGACAAAAGTGCTGCTTGTCATCAGCACTTGAATAGTTTTCCTTTGAGCGAATTCTACAGAATTTTAATCAGTGTAAGGGTCTGTAAAGTCTAAATCTAAATGAAATGTCCTATTCAGAGTTGAAAGCTCTGCTGATGTTTGGTGAAAGGGTGGCATTGTTCTTAACTAATCATCTGTTTGTAGATACTGTTGGACATAGACCATAGGATTACAGGATTTAGCCTGAACCAAAACAGTCAGACTTGCATTGTTATGGATGCCGCAATGTATATAGACACGCTACAATTGTCTTTAAAAATTACAGATATGTGTATGAAAGATCTCATTCTCCAAGGGTACTTCCTAGTTTAGCATGGCACTGAGCTTCCACTGCTGCTGCTGGAGGATGCGAAGTATGCCTAGATCCTCTCTAGGACTGCAGCAGACAGGGATGGTCCTAGCTTTGCAGATCTGTCTTTGGGCTTCTTTTTTCCAAAGCTGAAGATTCCCCATCTGTCTCCCCAGTATTCAGTTTTCTCTGTCATTTGGTAGAATAGCTTGTTAGCTCATGGAAGGGTATGATTTTTTTGGTTTGTTTTAAATTGCTCTCGCTTCTGAGGGATAGTGTTCGGCTAATTAAATATGCTGGGCTATGTCACCAGGTGCATATATGTATGGTGTAGCTAAATCTTATTGTATACTTTGTCTGACTGGTCATGAATCCAGCCTTTTAACTCATTTAGCCACTTTAATGGCTCAAACTAACTTTTTTTTCCCCCATCTATATATTATAATTCTGCTGCACATAAAAGCCATCACTTTTGCTGCCTGGTAAGTCAGGTTTTTTTATGATAGTACAAATTTGAAGATAAAGCATCATGTTTGCCTAGCAGCAATGCTAGTCAGATGGAATGGATTTCTGACTGGCAAGTATAGGCTAACCAGCCACCTTTTGATACCAATTCTAGAACAGAGAAATCTCAAAGTTGTATTTCCATATGAACAGGATTTGAATTAGTGCCACTTGTCTTGAGTGCAGGAATGGCATAAGCTCGTTTCTACTGTGCTGGTCTTACCACATCACCACCAAACCACGCCTCTGGTGGTATGCCTAGCTGTCATTTCCCCCAGGTCTCCTTCCAAGCTGATGCATGATTGCATGGCTGTAAGTTTGGTGCCTTCCTCAAAAGGAAGAACAGTTATACGTGTGGTGCTGCAAAGGTGTAGGCAAAAATAAGGCAAATTACTTAGCTGATATTTATTTCAGTGTTGAACTGCTGACAGATGCCCCACTATTCTTTAGAGAAGTGGGGAGTTGTTGACTGCATTACACAAAGGTCTGTGCTGTCAAAGCTTGGAGAGAAATCTAGAACTCCTTGTTAAGAAGATATTTCTTAACTGTAAAAGATTCTTTATTAAAATTAGCACAGATTCTTCTTGTGTTTTGTTTTCAATTTCTTCTGGGTTCCTATGTGGTATTTGAAGCATTGGCTTGCTGGAGTACTTCACTGTGGAGGCAGTTTAATGATTAAATTCTATTTCGGTTCTGTAAAAATGTGGGAGGCTGGGAAAGGAAAAGTCATTTAGTCCTGTTAAATGTGTGTTTTCAATAAATATGTACCTTCTTGTACAAAAGCTTACCTCATCTAGTGTGAGACTAAGGCTTTCCTCTTCCTTTATTGCTAATAAAGCAAGGGGAATGTTGAGGCAGGCTTCATAAATAAAAATGGATTATGTGATATAGTAGATGCAGGTCCTTTCGAGTCTCCTTTGGTCAGCACCTTCTAATAACATTGAGGACATCATTTATAGTTCTGGTTTTGGGGTTTTAATAGAATTTCTGTCATTACATATTTTAATAAAGCTAAATTAGAGTTCACAAAATGATAAGTTTTCAAATGAACACTATGTAGAAATACATCTATCTAACCCCTTAAAATCCAAACTGGCTGTGTATCTTTAAAACAAACCAAGTTGTTTTCAAATAGTCTTGTACTCCACCCCCCACCCCTTTGGCTTGCTCATTGTGTAGGAAGAATGTGATGAACCAGCTACACTTCTGTCTGGCTGATTTGTAAAGACCTTTGGTTGAGGGTAGAGACTCATGCTTGTGATTGTAATTATTTGCAAGAATACCCAAACTTGCAGTGAATGAGAGATACTTTTAACATCCTGCAAAGATTATAATGGGTTTTTAAAGGTTTTATACTTCAGGAGGAATTTTCCCAATATGGCATGTGAAACTAACAGCTTTCTGTAAGGAACTCAGTGTGTGGTGTTTTGGGGTTTGGGTTTTGTTTATGGTAGCTATAGTAAACAAAAAAGATTTGAAACAGATTGAAATGGGGAGGAGCATGCAAATGATAATAGATCACGACTTTTGCAAAATCCTGTTTTATTTTCCAAATGGATTCTCTGAATACATCATCTAAGCAGGAAAAGGAAAAACGTTTTGAGTAAGTAGAGCAGAAAAGGTGAAGAGAGATGGAGGTAAGGGGCAGATTGATTGATAAAAAAGTTAAGTAGCACATAGGAAAGGCACAGAAGAATGTTGGACCAAAAGAGCAGTGATGAATCCAGGGGTTAAAAAAAACAATCTTCATTCTGTGAAGTGGGAAATTGAGTAGGAACCACGTAGTTTGTTTAGTTAGAAAGTAAGGCTTTGAGCATGTCTTGTGCAGTACACTGGGCCAGAAGGTGGTATGGGCTTAACTAGGCAGAGAAGATTTAAGTGGAGTTTAGCTGTTGTTACTTGATCTTCAGAACTGCCATTGCTCTGGGTATCAATAAATTTCCCTGCATATTGGACAGTTTCCCTTCTCTGCACACTATGAATTGTGCTGTAGAAGGGTTAAGTTATGAATTTCTTCCATGCCCGATAGCAGGGATTTTGTTTGGGGAGCCAATCTAGTGAGTGTTTCTTAATCTGCACAGTACACACCAGCAGGAAAGACTTCCATGAAAATAGGCCACACTTACCTTCTCTAAAATAAACAAACCAGCCTGTAGCACAGATGGACACTTGGCATGGAGGCAGTGATATTTAATTGCAAAATGGTTTAAAGAGCGAATTCATATCTGGAGACCTGAATCCCCTTTTTCAAAAGGTTCATATGGTATAATTTTCCATTCTGGTTTTTTTTTTTTTTTTTTTGGTTTTGTTTTGGTTTTTTTTTTTTTTTTTTTTTTTTTTTTTTTTTTTTCCCGAAAAGTGCATTATTGTAATAGTGACACTTACATAGCATGTTCCGACTTGAAAATTTATATTGGTTCAATTTGGTAATTAGTAGATTTAATTTGTTATCTTGCATGATTCAGCTGGAAAAATCAGAGAGATAATGATTATTTTATCCTGATTAGATATTGCCAGAAACTTACAATGACATAAAAAATACAGCAATTAAGTAATCCAAACAATAAAGAATGAAAGTTGGAATGCAGGAAAATGCAAAATAGTTTGTAAATCAGGGATGCAGACACCAAGATTACATCCTTTTTGTGCTCTACTTGTTGTGTGTACTAGTCAGCATTTTTGGCCTATCTCATTAAATATCATCAGTATGTGCTAAAATGTGAAAAGAAAGAAAAAGAACTAATAAACAAAAGACTCACAAATAGTTTGTCTTATTTTCAAACTCCTTCCATGTTTTTTGAAGTCATTTCCAAACTTTTCCGAGAAAATTCTCTCCTGAATTTGTACTTGAGTATATTTATATTCTACAATGTAATTACCTTATTAGCCTGTGTATACATGTGAAATAATCCACTAATTTGTCTATTAAATGGATTAGAAAATATTTTGAATTATGTTACATTAGTTGGAAGATAAAGTATTCTATGCCATAAGCTATATGTTGTACTATGTAAGCTCACAGAATCAGAGAATAAAGAATGATTTGGGTTGGAAGGGACATTTAAAGATCACCTAGTCCACCCCCCCCAGCCATGGACAGGGACATCTTAAAATCATGGAATCCTAAAGCCCCATCTAACCTGACCTTGAACACTTCCAGTGACGCGGCATCCACAACTTCTCTAGGCAACCTGTTCCAGTGCTTCACCACCTTCATGGTAAAGTTTCTTGTATATAATCTAAATCTGCCCTCTCATTTTGAAACCATTGTCCCTTGTCCTGTCACAACAGGCCCTGGTAAAATGTCTCTCATGTCTCTCTCCATCTTTCTTGTAAAAGCCCCCTTTATATATTGAAAGGCTGTAATAAGGTCTCTCCAGAGCCTTCTGTTCTTCAGGCTGAACAACCCCAACTCTCTCAGCCTTTCTTCACAGTAGAGGTTTTTCAGCTCTCTGATGAATTTTTGTGTCCTCCTCTGGAGCCACTCTAACAGGTCCATGCCTGTCCAGTGCTGGGGACCTGAGAACGGGATGCAGGACTCCAGGTGGAGTCTCACCGTGGTGGAGTAAAGGGGGGTCACTTCCCTCGACCTGCTGGCCACGCTGCTTTTTATGCAGCCCAGGATACGGTTAGCTTTCTGGGCTACAAGCACACATTGCCGGCTCATGTCCAGCTTTTCATCCACCAGTACCCCCAAGTCCTTCTCAGCAGGGCTGCTCTCAATCGCTTAATCCCCCAGCCTGTATTGATACTGGAGATTGGCCCGACCCAGGTGCAGGACCTTGCATTTGGCCTTGTTGAACTTCACGATGTTCACATCGGCCCATTCCTCAAGCCTATCAAAGACCATCTGGATGCCATCCCTTCCCTCAAGTGAATCAACTGCAACACTCAGCTTGGTGTCATCTGCAAACTTGCTGAGGGTGCACTCAATCCCACTATCTATGTCATTGATGAAGATATTTAATAGTATTGGTCCCAATATAGACCCTAGAGGGACACCACTTGTTATTGGTTTCCGTCTGGACATTGAGCTGTTGACTGTAACTCTTTGGATGCAAACATCCAGCCAGTTCTTTATCCATCTAATAGTTCATCCATCAAATCCATATTTCTCCAATTTAGAGGAATGATAAATGTGTTTGTAATGTTATGAATGTCTGATTGTCTAAACTTTTGTTTTCAATTTAAGGATTTGGTCAAAACATGAGTCTGTTTTTTTTTACTGAGTGTGATGAAATTATTATTGAAATTACTGCTCAAGGGAGCAACCTGACACTGACATACAGAAGTGAGTTATTAGTAGGTGTGTTTTAATTGCAAACTGGTGGATATGAATGCCAAATGTACATGAAAAACAGTTTTTCATTCTACAGCTACCCTGACAGCATTAGGATTTCCTGTCATGCTCAGTTCTTGATTGTCTTAACCAGAACTTGTTTATATAGAAGTAGTACTGGAACACGTTATTGTGTTGGTGCCAAATCAGGCTCTGATCTGACATTCCAGTCCTTTCCAGTACTTAACTACCCCTCCTTTTAACTTTGCCGTGCTTCAAGTGCAGCCCATATTCATAGTGTCAAAGACAACTAAAATATATAGAGCAAAATTACATACTGGCACCATGCCATTGGTAAAAGCAGAAATAAACAATATATATTGCACAATGATTTTCTGTGAGCTATGCAGAAATACAGTTAATTTCAAAAAAGTCAGCAGTCATCCAGCTGTGATTCCAAGTCTTACACAGAAGGCAGAGATAGACATTTGATTAATAATGACTATTAGTAATGCTAAAGAATTCAGCAGGACAATGCGTAAGCATGATATCTCTAGGTGCTTTTCAGAACTAGAGCAATAAGTTGGAATTGGTTTTTGAAGCCTAACTTATCATTTGCTAAGGAAGTGAAATCAGATGAGTCTGAAAAATGTACAAGATGTGTTATTAAAAGACAATATTTGGAATGGTTGCATTTTAATGTAGTTTGACAAAATGTGAACAGTTTTTTTTTACTTTACAATATTTTGTAAATTTGAAACTCATTAATTTTATTGGAAAATACACAGTAGGAAGCTATTAATGTTTCATTTTAGAAAACTGATTTTTGGTTTTGTGGCCTTTTGTGCAATTTCATCAATTTACTATTTTAGAATTCTGGAAGAGAATTATTTGTTTCATATTTCTGATCATTGGTTATACAAAGAGCATGCAGAAGTGTCATTTTGTATTCTATTGTAATAAAATTCTCCACACCTAAAAATGTGAAAACTCAAAAGCTAAAGTGACCCATGTAAGATGACATGTTTAGTGTAGTCGCCAAAACTAAAAGGTTCAAAGTTGTTAAGGCTTGCATTGGGGAAAAAGGGGAAGCAGACAGATTAGCTCTCATGTTTTGAGAAAGTGTTTGCTCTTGCTGTGCACTTCCAGTATCTCTCTTTGTTACCTAGGTTTGACTGGCAGACTGAGTTCTGCTCTCTGGTTTGGTCTTAACAGTTTGAATTTCAACAGTGGATGGCAATGGGTTGGTGGTGCTCCTTTTCGATACTTAAATTGGGTTCCAGGTAAGCTTCATTATGTTGCTATGCAGTTTAAAAGGCAAAAATTTGGTCATCATGTAACATATTTCCTTTCTAGTTGTTGTTTTGATGATGAAAGATTGTGGCTATGAACACTGTGAGTAATGGCCCTTATGCTAGGGAGGCACACAGGGCTTGCTTAATTATCCACAACAGAAATGGTAGCCTCAGAATCTAAAGGAAAGTTTTAAAAGTCACCTATTTACACTTTATTTGTATATCTTCTTAATTTACTTAATTTCTATATGAGTACAGAATAAATCTGATGCTATAGGTGTCTTTATTTGTGAGATCAGACTGGCCAGTGTATGGGCTTTTTTGGTGTGGGTTTTTTTTTTTTAATTCCTTGCTTAAAGATTAGATTTTCATTTTCATTTGGGATTAACCTACCCATGTCAGTAACGTGTCAAACTGAACATTTTGGGCTAGTCTGCTTCTAAGCAAACCCAGGTACTTCACACCTGTAGTTGCAATGTTGAACTCTGGTGCCATTATTAAAAAGCTAGTCTATGCCATCTGCATACATGGTGAAGAAGAGGTGCTTTTCTGGTTTCCTATTCAGAGTGCCTATGTTAAGGTGTCTTTCTGCAGGACCCTTGTTCCCTTGGACTGGTTATTCAGGAAGCCTTTGGAAACTAGTTTGAAGTAGATGTCTGAAGTTATGCAGTGTAACTAGTCTTCTTTATCTGCATTGAGCATGTCACAATTATGTAATCTGCAGTAACTGTAAATGCATACTCCGTCGTACCACTCAGTGGCTTCCTTGTGTAGATAAGACCAAAAGCACGTTTTAGGTGGACTAACTTCTTGAGTAGATAAGCTTTGAAGAGTGAATTGAACTACTTTATAAACAGCTCTCCGATGGAGCGAGCACACAAGGCAAACAGATAGGCTGAACTGCAAGTTGCTGTGAAGGTATTTATGGGTCTGTCATGCAAGTGCGCTGATGAGGATTTGCATGTAATGAAGAGCAGGGGAAAACTGATTGTGACGTGGAGCCAAAGCAGCAGGAGGAGCTGTTCATGGTTGTTAAAACTGCAGACAATTCTCAGTTGCTCTGTAAAGGATTCGGTGGGTTTTGGTGTAACCAAAATGGACTCCATTTATTTATCCATTTATTAGTCCTTATGTTTCATTCAAAGATAATACTCCTAAGTCCATATAACCTATATATTTGTGCTATCTCCTTCACGGCTTGACTTTGGTCAGCCTACCTCTGTCTCATCCCAATTACCCTGGATATTCAAGAGCAGGCTGTTATTCCACTAGTATATTCTAAAAGAAATTGTGGAAGCTTCATATTCTTCCATCTCACTAGCCCTAAATAAATAACAGAAAAACATTGTAACTAAGTTATCAACATTTAAACTAGAATTATCCTGGTTAGGCATTTGGGAGACCTAACTGCCAACAGCTGAATTTTTTTGTGCATTAAACCAATTGAAATTTGTATTTGTGAAGTAAGCATATCTTTTTCTCCTATGGGAAGAAGATATAACATGACTGCAAATGTAAGACTAACTGTAATCTAGGGTAATGGAATCATAATGATAGAAGAAAATTTTCTGTGAACAATCTCGCGCACTAAAAAATGTTGATTTGCTGTGTTTATTGGTGAGCAGTACTGGCACTTGCTTGTTATGTAGCATAGTGGCATGTGTTCAGAAATGGAAGAAAATCCATGTTGAGTTTAATCACATTAGACTAGATCCTGAAAAGTTCATGCAGTTTATTGCAGAAATTTGTTCTGTTCTACAGGTTCTACTTTTCTTCTGGATGTTTCTGTTAGTGCTAGTGCTAATCTTCAACTGAAAATATCCTGCTATTGTCATATTGTTTAGACAAGTGGACAAGAAGTTCACATTAGAAAACTAATTACTTGTTTTTTTTCTGTCTTTACTGTTATATCGAAAAACAGAATTTGACTAGCTTTTTCATCGAAAGATTATGCTCTGGAGTTTAGACATTTTTTGTTTAGAAAAGGAAAAAACCTAAACAGAATAAATAGGTGCACTGTAATACCTTCCATCAAAACTTTGAACCTGAGAAGAGGCTGTTACATTGTGAACCGGATTAATATCTCAACTTGTGGTTGCTGTGAAAAAATATCTCTTAAGGGAATGAACTGCCCTAATCAGTCTAAAGTATGTAGAAAATCACAATTGTCTGCAAGTTAATGTATCTTATAAGTAATTAAGTAAAGCATGGAACAGATTAGAGTGTGAGAGTAATTGAGAGGGTAACTGTGATATTGTTATACTTTGTTGTTGAGGTTTTTTGTTTGTTTGTTTGTTTGTTTTAAAGGATTTCCTTCTCCAGAACCTGGAAAAGTCTGTGCAGCATTAAATCCTGGCAAAGGTGCTAAGTGGGAGAATCGGGAATGCGATCAGAAACTTGGCTATATTTGCAAACGAGGAAACGCCACTTTAGAATCGTTCATTATTCCTGCAGGTAGGTTTGGTAATAAACCCTCAAGAAATTATTAATGACTAGTGTTTTTTATCTGTAATTCTAATAGGTATTTGTTGTTGCACGTGGTAAAACCAAGCAAAGGTCTCTTGCACACTGTGGCTTGACCAAGATTCCCTGTAACAGTGAACAGCGTGTACTTCCTTTTTATTCTGGCCTCCCTACTTTCTGCGTAGTAGTCTTTCTATAGTAGCTTTGAGTACTAAATTGCAGAAATGGTGGAGTTCTCTTTTCCAAAAATAAGCAGAACTGTCAGATTTTGTTTGTAAAGTAAAAAGAGAAATAATTTAAGGTTTTTAAAAAATTATGTAATTATCTAAAGCCTCTTGTACTCAGTGAAACTTATCTATTTCTTCTTGCTGTCATTTTTTACTACTTATGAAATAGAGTCAGTTTGCCAGTGCAGGTTGGTAGTGGACTAGAGGAATTTTTAAAATTCTTTTGAGAGAGTTAAATACTTTTTATATGTCTATATATTTTATAATTAGATATATATTTATATATGATATATAAAATTATTTGTTTTAGTATATATAAAACCTATTTAACTTATGAAATTATTTAAATTATATATAAACAGACTGTTTTTCAAAAGAAATGAAGTTCTGGCACTTGCCTAATGTACAGAAGAAAGATGAAATAGGGATAAGATTTCATAGCTTTATTTAGACCTGTTTCCTTAATATCTCTGTGTACTATAAAAACCTTGTAACTTATTCCTTTGTTTCATCACTCCTTCTTTCTGTTCTTTCCAAGTTTCTTCCTCTTTCCAGGACATACAGGTAGCTCCTAAATCCACTGACATTATTTAATATATGTTTTAGAAGTAGAAAGCTATACCATTACTGTATTTCCAGTCCATTTATTAATACACATTACTGGCAAACCAGATGTTTTGGAAACTCAGTGTTTGACATTTGGCTTAAAGAAGAAGTTTTTTAGTGTTTTTCCTGCTTTTGCCAATATATAACCAGTGCAGTCAAAACCACCTAGGACAGAAACTTCTGCCTAATTTGTTTTGCTTTATTGCTAAGAGAAAAAAAAACATAAGAAGGAGCTAATGTCTCGTTAATTAAATATTGAAATAAATATTTAATACGTAAATTAATGACATTAACACTTCAGTATTGACATCAAGCATGTTTGGTGCCTTAGCTGAGAAGGACTTCAGTGCATATTTTAATTATTCCCTAAATTAAGATGTAAAGTTTTGTTAGTATTTATATACAGCTGATAACCAGATAATTTATATAGGTTGTCTTTGTTCAGTTGGCTACTGCTTAATTTTTCAGGTTTCATACATCATTTGTTAAACACTGATGCCTTTGAATTTACTATAAATTAAATACTGGCTGCTATCTTATTTAGATACATGTTCTTATGCGCTAGGCTTTTGATTCTCTGCCCCCCCTAGTTTACCAGTAATTTTGAGGAAGAACAGAAATGAAACAAAAGTTTTCAGTTGTACAGAAATTGCTGGGTAAACATGGTGACAGATTAACCAGAGATTGGCAGTGATTTACTTCATAAAATATTTTCCAAAATGTCCCATGGGGGGAAGTCATAAAAGGAATAAGCATGCGATCCTGCAAGGTGTTAAGTGCCCTCAGCTTCTAATGATGTAAAGGAAAACTCATGGCAGATGATGTTTTCCTGACTAGGGCTCCTGAGTCAAGAAATAAATTAATCGCAAATTCATACATGCATTTAGTTGTGCACTCAACGTTAAACATAGAGGCAATCCTTTGAAATTTTAACCCTGTAAGTTACAAATGAGTCTAACAAGGCAGTATATGAGGACTGTGGGGCAGAAGAACACTTTACGACAGCATATAATTATGCTTCTGTCCAAAACAAAGTAGAGCAATATATTCACAAAATACTTATTTTTGTTGCAGATGAAGATTTTCATGATGCCAATAACTGTAGGGTTTTTTTGTGTCAGAAATGTTTTCTTCCAGCAGGGTGCCACACCATTGTGTACATCGAAGTGATGTAGAATCTTAGTGCTTCAAAACATTTGCCCTGTCGTACAATAAAGTGGATTAATAGGAAACTGTTAATTTCACCTGCAAAACTTGCTCATTTTTTGACTTAATTTTCTAAGGAAAGGCTGTCTGTCTGTCTACCTCCACCAAGTGACTGCCAAAATAGATTTTATCCCAATTCAATAAGGTGTAGTGATCTAAAGTATTGTTTCCAAGTGTTTCATAAAACATTCGATTGGAGGAAATAAATGTTCTTAGTGTCACTGTTGTGACTGCTGTGTGAGTTGTCTCTTATCAGACCACAGAAGATGGGTGTGAGAGAGAAATTTGAATGCCTGAATCATGGGACAAACTTCAGCTAGTGCTTTCACCCTATTAGACACCTAAGTTTATCACTGTGAGATCTTCAGACTTCAGGATGCCAAGCTTATAGTTTACAAAAGTATTTATTTGCTCTCTGTTTGAGGAATAACCATTCTATGCTTTCAAACTTCATTTCTGTATCTTGATCTATTCCACAGTAAATTCATCAGCTTGACATTTGGGATAACATTTTTTTACACATTAATGTGATTTCCTTTGTTACATCTTGTTTGTTGTAAGTTGCATTGCTTCTTTAGCTTAAGTCAGATGAAGTTCAGGGAGCAGTACTTGTTTCCAATAGGATGAAAGAATAGATTGTATGGCTTTGCATTGTCACATACTTTCTTTAAAAAGAGAATAGAGAAGCACAGAGTTCATTTTTGCTGAGTACTGGAAATTAAGAACTTAAGACTTTCTCTGAGAAATCCCCCAGCTATGTCATGTAATAAGACTTGCACCAAAGAAACTAGACTAACCACTGTTATTTTTTTGTTTTGTTTTGTGGCCTGCAACAAATTCTGTGGTGTTACTGGATTTACAAGCAAAAGATTCTCCCACCCTGACATAGCTGCTCTAGTGTTTACAGCAATAGTCTCACAGTCTCCTTCCGTCTGAAAAAGATGGACTCACTGGGGAATAAATACCTTTGTGACTGTCTTTGCAGCCATGTCTGAGCTGCTGATGTCTATTCTATTCAGTGTTTAGAGTTTGCAGCAGGGTGCCTCAAGAGTGTTGGAGGTGCATATGTGTCTAATTTTTTTTTTCAAAGCAATGCTCTGACTGTTGTAGCAAAGCACTGTAAAATGCATGTGCTCGCAGCTGAGACCAGACACAGGACAAATTCGGCAGCTGCCTGAGGCATCAGACTAACCTCTGCAACAGCATTTGCCATCTCTGTCCTCTCTTGTTTCTCGCAACCACACCATGTACATTCAGTTTGTTCTTCTGGGGTTCATCCACTCGATATTCCAGTTCTTCCTCTCCCGTGGCAGGATTGACAAGGCTCTCACCAAGCAATGGACCCCTTGGTCTGGGGTGACAAAGTTCAGTTTGTGCTAGCCCTTTTTTGAGGCAGGTCTGCAAACAGCAGACACTGTTTATATCTGTGCTAGAAATCTGTGTTGTGACAGTAAGTATCTGCTACTCTTCAGCATATTCCAGCTGAAACAGGATCTGTGCTTGCAGCCTGGGCCGGACTGGTCATGATTTTGGATAACCATTTAAATACTGCTGCGGAATATACCCCCTGTTATACACAAACACATTGCTTCTCCTTCTCTGACATACACAAGATTTTTTTGCCAACAGAATTTCTGCAAACCTGCTGTCCTTGTTGTACTCTATATAGTGGTGTTTGTTAAATCCATCTGCTGATTACAAATACGTGCTATGAGAATCATAATTTGTTTCTACAACAGCAGTATTCTGCTTATTATATGTTCAGGTAGCACTCCTCCCGAGGCTGAATTGTTTGCTGAACAGCAATGTGATAGTTGGCAGTACTCTGGTGCTGTTCTATTAACTTTTAAAAGCATGTTTTAAGCATAAATAATTTACTTTGTCAGTATAATTTTCTCAATTAAGCTTTTAAAAGGATTCCTAAAAGCAGTATTCTTATGTGATTCTCTCATGATACTGTAGAACCAGTTATTTTTTCTTTTCCAGTCTAGCAAATGGGGCTAATCCATAAAATGCCTAAGGTTTTGGGAAAAAAATTACCCTCATAAATACGTTTTGTAAGCCCAGGTTCTTAACATATAGCTATACAGCATGGAGGAGGAAGAGAAATGCTGACATGAGTGTATAAAGATGATAAAGCACGGCTCTGCAAACCTTACCTTTTTGTATGTATATATAAATATAAAAGTCAAAACTGTGTTTTGTGGTTATTTTTAATTCTGTCTTTTCACAAGACGCAAGCACTTGTTTGCAATTGTAGTGTTCTTTAAAAAAAATTTGGAAGTTTCAATTTTTAATCATTGTTACAGGTTATTATCTCTGTAGATATTTTTCAGCTCCATTGTTCTTTATAACAAAAATATATAATTATTTGTTTGTTACGTCTTTCCTTATGTGTTTTTCAGTCTTTAGTTAAGAACAGAATTCTGAAACTCTTCATGCTCATTTTTCTTTTCAGAGAGTAATGTGCCTGTTAGATGTCCTGATCAATGGATGTCATATGCTGGTAACTGTTACGTAATTCACAGGGACCCCAAAATATGGAAAGATGCCTTAACATCTTGCAGAAAAGAGGATGGGGATCTGGCAAGCATCCATAACGTTGAAGAGTACAGCTTTGTTATTTCCCAGCTTGGGTACCGTGAGTATTTTTTTTGCAATAACATATACATATTTATACCAAGAAAATAAAGAGTTTTGAATATGCCTTACCTATTAATAAAAGAAGGAGACTGTTTAAAAAAAGTGGCCTGATCACAGGTGCAGAAGGAGTTAAATTTAAAATTTAAAAAATCTTTATAGAAAAAAAACCACAATAAAAGCATGAAAACCAAACAAACTGTACCGTCACAGTAAAGCTGTGGTTGATGTCGTGAATTGCATCAACCCCGAAGTCCTATTTCTTAGGTCTGCTTCTACCTCCTTTTATACAGATTAAACAATTTTCAAGATTTTCAGAAGCTGGAAGAATTTTTACTGTTGGTCTGCAAATATAGATGAGGGAAAGCAAAGTCTGGTGGTCAAAGACAGTTTGGGAAAATCTGGGTCCTATTACCAACACTGCCGTGTCCTGATTTTTTAAGTCACACTGCTTGAGTTTCTTCTGAAAAAGGAAGCTGTCTGTCCCAGTATGTGGATTCAGATGTGCCCTTGTGGTTGCTGTTGCTTTACAAGAACCTGATTTTGCATGTAGTATCAGTTACTGCTTTTTGATGAGAGGAGCATGTTCACACCTATGTATGCTTCTTTGCAGTAACCGATCCTATGCGTCCTTTTAGTGCCAGGCAAGTGTGTGTTAGTTTATCCTTCACTGAAAGTGCAGCAAGCTGCTTTGAGCTGCAGTGTAGCATCAATCCTGGAGTGGCAATCATAAAATAGCTGATAAGCTTTAGTTTTGTATCCTAGCCTACTCCATGGCAACTTGTGCTTGTCCTCACATTCCTGAAAGAGTGATTTGTTATTCTTCAACAACATGAAACTTATACTCTTTCAAAGGAGATTATCAGGAAAGGTGTCTTGATGAGACATTAGGACACTTGAAATAAGTTAGGCTTTAAAGGAAATTAGTTGTATTTCCACCTTACTTCTTGGAAGTTGATTATTTCATAGTTTAATGCCTTCTCCAAAGACCTTTCCTGAGCTGACTGTGCTGCACTGCTTTTGTAAAAGTGGATGTTTCTGAAAGGCAAACAGACCTGAAGGAAAGCAGGCTTCTCACATATGGCACACTCACTGCAGCAGACTATTTTGAAAGCATTCTTTTCAGAGGAGTGAAATTGGAACAACTAAACAAGTCTTTTAAGGTAGTTTATGACAGTATCAGATTACAGTTGTTCACCACTGAGATGACAACACCATATATTGCAGTGCCTAGAAAATCTTGTCTGCATCAGAACTCTGCTGCAATAAGTACTGTATAGAAAGAACAAAAGTCTGTCTTTGTGCCAAAAATTTCACAGTGCCATGATAAAACAAAGGAAGAAGGGATATGATATGAGTATCATTATAGTAGCCGAGCTCTTGTTGGCATCACACACAAAGGAGGACTTCAGAAAGAACATGAAGAAGAATAAAGAAGTGCATTCTGCATGTTTACATGGAAGTCCAGCATGTGATATGGCACTATCGTGGCCCAGTCCATGTCTGAGAGAGAGGGAAACAGCGGGTGGGAAAAAAAAAATCTTGGTATTTAGTCACCCAGCTTCAGAGATGATTGCAAAACTCTATGACAGCATTTCTTCTTCAGAGGCGAAAATGTTATGTAGGAAGCGGCTCTGCTGAGCCAGAAATGGCTCTTGGCCGTTTCTGATTTGCAGGGCTTACTTACATGACTTTGATGTAATCATTTTGTTAAAGAATGCTGTTTATTGTTCATACTACCATGGTGTGCGCCCACCACAGTAGGGGCTCTGGCCATGGATGAGGCCTCTGCTGTGCTAGGTGTTCAATATACACAGAAAGATTTTAACAGGTAGCTAAACACAAAAGAAATTAGAGAGCATGGATAGCAGTAGCTAAGGAGGGAGTGAGAGCATGATGGGCAGTGGAATTGGAACAGGTCGCAATTTTGGTAGCAGAGGAGTGTTTAAAGGAGGGTACTGAGGCGTGATGTTGGGGGACTTCTGAACATGAAGAGCAGTCTGGAAGAAGAGGTGAAGGTGCCTATTTGAAAATGGAGCCTGATACCCTATGAAGCTGAGCCCTTTTTTTTGGGGCAGTGATGGTAAGGACAGTATGGATGAGCTATGAGGACTGATCATACTTAGGTATAATAAAGATGGGATGGACAAAGAGAAAGGAGAGAGAGTTGACTCCATTGAAGTGACGGGCTGGGAGGATGATTTTTGCAGCAACTTGGTTGGTCGAAATGGGAAGCCTCCATGTTTGTGTAACTAACAAATGGGATAAGTGTCACAGGAGAGCTCCAAGTTGTGGGGGTATCTAGGAAAACCTTCATTTGAAATGTGTTAATCAGAAAGGATTGCCTTGGGGGCAATGACTTTTGACTGTTTCACAGGCACTTCTGCTGCTGGTGACAGCAGCAACAGAAAAGAAACAGTTCCAGTTCCGTAGAGACACCCACTCCCGCAGCTGATGTCTTTTTGGGTGGGCTCACAATCCCATTTTTAACTCCATGGGCGATTTCGTTGTCAGGTTGACTGTGGTCAGTCTGGATAGAGGATGTTAGAGGAAGACTTATGGAAGAAGGCAACAACTATGATAACAAGCTAAATAGGAAAAACCTCTGAGTGCTGTAGGTGGATTGTAGAAATGCAAGGTCATAAGCGGTGGAAAAAACTGTTTAAAAGTAGTCTCCCTATCACTCGTCAAAAATACTCATAATGAGTATGTTCTAGCAATCAAGTAGTTCATACTCCCCTTGGAAAGACTGCTGTCTAAGGAAAGCACTGTGCTTGTTGTTGATCACTGTGATCTGAGACAAAAAGAAACATCTGCTACCTTTAGCATAGGCTGGATGACAGACTATAAGTAATTAAATAATAATTTAAAAAATGCCAATTGCACTGAATTAAGTCATAAAATCAGTTCTAGAGAGGAATACTCTTTGATGATGATGGAGTTCAGCCTGATTGTAAATACCCACATTTTTAATCATCCTAGTTTAATCAGAACAAAAGTAGGTATGAACATTACAGTAGCAATGTGTTAGAGTGGTGGATTTTAAGCATAGACAAATAAACCTCTAAGAAACAGAGGCTGTAAAGTAATATCCTTAACCAGTCCTGCACTTTTCTTCCAGCCAAAAACCAACAGTTAACTCCAGTAATTCTAAACCAAAATAAGTCCAACAATTACGTGAATTTCATTTTGCTCTGAAATGAAGTAAAATATAGGAACGAATGTAATGGGAAAACTTGCAGGTACTCTGGTTGTCAGCTCTGAAAGCCAACACTGGGTGTCTGAGCATTGGAAAAGAGGGCACTTCTTCACTATACCAAAGGCAGGAGGAAAAGAGGAGGAAGCATTTTATTTAGATGGTTATTCATATCTTGTTACAAGAGTTCTGAGGTGGAAAAAAAGAATGAACCTAGTTGTGCTGAAATGTAATTCAACAAAGAGAGTATTTTGGCTGTTATATACGAAGTTAATACTCGTATTGCCAGTACAGTGAGTGGCCTTTCCTGGTGACTGGAGTGGTTATATAAAGAGTAGTCTGCCCTTTTTATGAGACAGGGAGCCTTAATTTCCTGTGACTGCCTTTTAAACTTCCAGAGAATAAATTATTTTCTGTTCCATGAAGGTGAAAGTTCACATCATGTAAAAGGACTGTTAACAACCTTATTAATCATATGTTTTAGAGCCAGCTGATGAGCTGTGGATTGGGTTGAATGACCTCAAAGTTCAGATGTATTTTGAATGGAGCGACGGGACACCTGTCACTTACACCAAGTGGCTTCGTGGAGAACCCACTCATGCAAACAATAGGCAAGAGGACTGTGTTGTTATGAAGGGAAAGGTAAAGTCTTGTAGCTATTGACTTAATTATCTTATGATTTCATTTATCATTTGGGCTTTTTTCTATACAAGGGCACAAAAGTAGGGGATGTTACTGTTTGAAACAGCCTATTTTAGAGTCTTTTCAGTGTTAATTTTTTGAAGAAGGATCCTTGTTCAGGGCTGCTAGAAAGTTGTTTTTGTTGTCTTCCCTGAGAAGCAGACAAGTGGTGGCTTTCCTTGAAGGCAACTGCTCCCCAAGATTGGATTTGATCTGGATTTCAGTTTGTGCATGTGCGCTTTTTTGAAGAAAATTTTAATTACACTATGAAACACATGAACACGTAAATGCTTTTCTTCAGGAAGCTACAAAGACTTTTTGGAGATGTTTTGATTTTTTTCTGCTTTGACTGAGTATGGGATATACACGTACCTTAAAAAAATTGCACTTGCAATTTTTAATGATGCTAGAGAGAAATACTATTTTTAGAAGAAAATAGAAGACTTCATTTTCTCTTTCTAGGCAAAGTTACAAATCTCAGGTCTGGGTGGATTAGATGTTATGCTTGTATCTGCACTGCATATGAAGAGCTGGGAGAGAAGTAGTTAGCAGTGGCATTAGTAGAAGCCTTCAGTGAGTGACTGTATACCTACAATTAAAAACCTGCTTTGAAAAGGCTGCCTTTTGGAATCTGACAATGATCAATGACCTAGGTGTACTACAAGAACTGAGATAATACCTGGTATAAAAGTCAGTCTGTGTGTGGTATTGCAAAATGATATTTTTCCTCTTTGTGATAAGTAAAAATACTGAACTTACCACCTCCTTCAGGGTTTACCTATTTTACCGGGAGGAAAACAGGTATTTACCCATACCAAAGACATTTTCTTATTTTGCAAAATTAAAATTTGAGAGCTGTACTTTCAGTAAACAACTTATAAATTGAAAAGAACTAAAATTTTTTTCCCAATTGGCCTGAACTCTATACAGAGCTTGCCTCATAGGGCAAGCCTTACACTCAAGCCCCTGTAGGCCTAGTTTTCTACCTTACTTCACTTAGGTGCAATCATCAAAGGCAACAGTAGCATATAGGCATGCAGCTGGTTCATATATCTCCATCATTCTGGTACACAAGAAATTCTGGTGTTCTGAAATTGAGACTGAATGCAGCGGGAGAGGGCTGAGTCAGCTCTGCAGCAGGAAGAAGCTGTAAGAGACATAGAGGAGTTAGCAGGTGCAGCAATAGAACAAAAAGGAACCACATCATCAGTTCCAGGAAAGAATGAGGAAGAGAACTAGAACAGCAGCCTCGGGAGAACAAAACCACAGTAGTATCCATGGAAGAGGCAAGATTATGTAGGGTATAGCATATTAATCTCTTAAATTGAGCAGAGCTATGTGTGTTTATGGAGGTGTTCTCTGGCCGAGCCAAAGCTCAGATCTACAGTTTAATTGCTATATGAACTAAGTAGGGAGGAGGAACTTAATGTGCAGTCAGATGTGTCCGGAATGTTAGAATTTGATGTGTATTTTAATGAAGAATTTTGCATTGGTCAGAAGCATGGGGAAGATTACAATCTATTAGAAATTCTTCTCCATTGTATTAGTGGACATGCTCTGGTGAGAAGAGTGTAAATGTGTGTTTCTTCCATGGCAGTGAGGCCATGGTGCACATGGTAATTGAACAAACAGGTTTTTAAGGGTGTGAGGATTTTTGTGCTCCATTGTGCAGTAGCTATGCCAGTGCTGGTTGAGGATGTACTAGATGCTTTATCTAACGGAATTATAGGGTCAGACAGTGGAAGGAAGCTGAATGCTCAAATATGAGGATCAGTCAATGGAGTTTGTAAATGGCAGCTGCTTCAAGGACTTTCGTACTGGTCAAGGCTGGAGAGCTAGGTCAGGAATGGGAGGTTCGCGAGGTAGCTCGCCTTGGTGCATGTGGTTAGTGAGTTGCAAGGAACACATAGTTGAGGTTTTGTCTCATCTACCATCCTGTGCCCTAGCCTCATCTGTTGGTGTGAACTTCAGGGTTTTATGGTATTGCGCATGGCAGTATTGGTGCAAGAAGTATTAGAGGAGGTTAGAGGCTGACAAGGATTTCATAATTTGGTTAGTACTTCAAAAAAAGCGTTAAGACTCCTCTTGATATTCATAGTTCCTTGATGCAATCTTTTTTTATTTGTCTTTTTTACAGTCTTTTGGAACATATAGGGCAGCTTAAATGCATTGGTAAAGCCATGATTTTTATCAGAATGACTTGGCTGCCTTCCAGCCAAGAGCTGGTTGACCCCGAGAAGGTCAGAGTTTTCGGTGGTTATGTGAAGTGCCTACCAGCCTAATGAGACTGAGAAAGAAGTGGTAGGAGATGATGGGACAGCCACCAATAGACTTGCCTCGCAGTCAGCATAGGACAGAGAAGACGCAAGCACCAAGCTGAACATCCTGGGGTTCTTCATTGTTGTAGGCAATAGTGTTGAGCTTTGGGAGAGTTTTTGCTGGAAGAAGAGCTTGTTGAGGCTCTTGAGGACTTTGCATATAGTGGCACAAGGGACTGTGTATTACCATGATCGTTATTTTACATTTCTTGGTGGGGGAAGAAAAAAAAAAAAGAAAGAAATTGCCATCAGCCGCTATGATTTTACTCTTACAAAGGCAGAGTCTTCAAGGGACAGGTAAGAGTGCTTTGCACAGGGGTTTCTCTTCCTCTCCCAATACCTTAGTTTATCTGTTGAGCTAAGATGTGTGTAAAATATAGCTGGAACACCGTGCATTAGGTTCAGTACAGCTCTCACGGAATGTCACGTTTTTTTCTGAGAATCTGTAGTATGAGGAGTAACAATGTTTATTCTAACTTTGACAAAGAACTTTTTGCATCTTCCACGTTGTCTGTAAGTATTAACTGAGGAATGCAGTCTTCTGGTTTTTTTTTCTGTTGCATCTGGATTTCTGCAGGGAAAGATGACATCTCCCTTTCCTTCTGCATGCTTATTAAATCAGTACTCTTTGTAAAGACGCTCTATTGCTGTCATCTCCAAGGGTTTGCTTTTCAGAGTGGTAAATAATCAAGGCAGGTCTAAGTCAATGGTGAATCAGCCCCCATAGAAGTGAGGCTGGAATGAGGTTGGAATTAAGTACTGAACTTAGATGTAGGTTTTGCTTCATTTAAAGCTAGCGAAAAGTAATCAGATACTTAAAAGAATAAAGCACCTTTTTTGAAGACTAAATCCCACTTGACTGTTCTTATGTTCAGGATGGATTTTGGGCAGACCATTCTTGTGAAAAGAAAATTGGCTACATCTGTAAAAGGAAACCAATGTCAGAAGCTCCTACAGAAGAGGAAACTATTGACATGGGCTGCCAGAGAGTAAGTGAAGAAAAAGCTGTCTGACCTGAATAGGCTGATAGGAATGGTTAAGAGGAGAAAATGCCTGATGACAGGTGACAGATACAACAGGAAAAATGGGTTCTGTGTTGTCATCATCAGAACAGTTGGCCTTCTCATTTTTATGGCATGGGATAGGTGATACATATGAATAAATCTACGCTCTGACTGTCATCTGTCTCTTGATGCTTTCTTTCTTTTTCCAGGACTTAAACCACATCTCAGACTTATAGTCCCTGCAGCAGTCCATTTTTCCTTAATTGGCATTCAGGCCTTCCTAAGGAATTTGCCTGTACCAGCAGTTGCTCTTGAGCTCTGCCTACATTTTTCGAAATTATTCACAGCAGGAAGGGTGTGCTTGTCTACATACTATTTGAAAGGATTTGCTGTGATCTCTGGCAGCGCTCTCTACTTTGAAGAATTTGTTATGAGTGCTTGAGCAAAATGAATCCATTGTGCTCCTTCTGAATTGCCAGCAGTTCTATTGTTTATTTGGTAATGCTCACCTTCTGGTAACACAACAGTCAATAATTCCAAAAAACCTACTGTAATTTGTTATATCATAGGGAATCTTGCTGTTTTTTTGTCTTGCATGAAGAAATTGAGTTTTCTCCCAAGTCTGCTTTACACAGCTGCAGAGGAAGTCTTTGATGTTTATTCCCACAATTTGTAAAAGAGTACCTGGGAACCTTACAAATATTCAACTACTGGAGAAGATAAAGGGATCCTAATGCTTATGGGTGTTGTCCTGGCCTAGAGAACTAAGTGCATGCTTGTAGAAAAATGTCTGTCATAGATGAGACACTGAAAACCATCAGAAGAAAATTTGAGTGAATTGCGACTGGTCACAGGAAACTCTTCCTCTGTAAGCAGATTGCTCAGTTAGTGACATATGAATGACAAAATATTAAAAGAGAGTGTTAATCTTAGTTAATAATAAATGAGCTTGTTTGTGGAGTCATTCCTTTTCTGAAAAACCAAGCTGAAATTTGCTTCTCAAGACCATTCTCATGATTGCACAATGCCTATGTGCTGGTTATAATCCTATATTGAGCACTAAAGGTGCACAGCACACCCTTTCATGCCTTTATAAGTGGAATGCACTAATTAAAAAGTCATTATATCTGAAAAATTGTTTTATGAAACAAAATTTTAAAAAGCTTTCATCCTGCCTGTTCCGTCTGAATTTTTCAGCTCAGTTGTTACTTTGTCTAATGGTTAGCTGACAAATCAATTTTGTTTTGTTGGGTCTTTCTCT
>Ga0065711_1000593_pt1 | contig 60877 bp, 29 predicted proteins | sample Hoacrofraction12_FD_59098 | JGI IMG/M metagenome (GOLD analysis project Ga0065711, IMG submission 59098) | Hoatzin crop microbial communities from Cojedes, Venezuela - Epithelial fraction 12 v2 (version 2) | ecosystem: Host-associated > Birds > Digestive system > Esophagus > Crop | place...
CCTTTTTTTTTTTTTTTTTTTTTTGGTCAGGGACAGTTCAGCATTAATTTGGCTGGTACAGGTCTGAGATTATCCAGTACAGCCAGGTGGATTGCTCAGGGCAACTATGCAACTGCTGACATACACAAATCCCATGTAAGTCGATGTTGTTTTCCTTTACCTGCTCCAATGGCTTGGAATATTATGCCCCAAGAGAGGGAAGTGATGACTCTCTAGTGAAAGCTAGTTGTGAATCAAAAATAGTGCTCAAGGTCTCTGACCCATCGAAGTTGTCTTTCAGATGTAATGCGACAACTATATTTAATCACACCGCCCAGAATCTAATCCAAATCAACACTGCCTGCCCTTCTTTTACTGATTTTAAGAGCCTATTGTTACTTTAATCTGGTTTACTAAAAGTTTTGGAGACCTAATAATACTTAAAAAAAACCCACCCCACAACATTCCAAAAAACCATTTTATTAAAGCTACCCTGCTGCAGAGGATCCTTACAGGTTTCTTGCCTCCAACTTGTTTCATGCGGGAAACCGAACGGCCAGTTAAACGAGAACAGTAGGCATGAATGGTTTAAGAGGACATTGGGTGGTCAGCCGGGAAAGCAGCTGTACGGCGGTACTGGTAAAGAATCCCTGTGCCCGTTTTGCTAATCTGATGCTATCTCTTGATTTAGTATTTGTAGGTACGATTTGTCAAAAGGTCAATTGTGTGCAAACCTCAAAGAGCCTTTTTGTACAACTGTGTTTTCAATTGCTTTTCTTGATTGACTGTTCTCTTTGTCTCACTCCCAGGATGGTACTAAAATATATGGAAGATGTGGAGGATTTTGTGGAAAATGTATTCCTAACACCATTATTGGTCTCCAACTTCAAATACAGTGAGAACTGTGATGTGGTAAGAGCATCAAAGCAGGGACATCTGCCATTTAGGTGCAAATTGTAGGTGCTGTGTATATATATAAAGTCTTTCATCTCTGTAATGCTCATTACTGTAATGCTCACTACTAAGAATTCCTGTTTTCTTCAGTGTTTATTCAGGGATGTATGGGCTGTTTGTGGGCTAGCAAGTGCATAAATCACAATCATAAACCTTCAGGTATTGATGGAGAGGCATTAATTCAATGTACAGTGTATACCAGCAAGTAAATTGCACTGAGGTTACTACCATGGGTAACACTCTAAATTGTACCACAATTGTAACACTTTACCTGCAACTAATCAGTGCAATTCTTTATGCAGTATTCGGTAAAGTTTATGCTCTACTGGTTTTCTTGATCATTAAAATATAGAAAGGAATGAATCATTGCTGTATAGAGGAGACAGGTAATAGTTTCAAATAATTCCAATTTTGTGAAACCTTTTAGGAATTATCTGTCAATAACTTACAGCAGAAAAGTATGTAATGAACATACTTGAGATAGTTTCTATAGATCTGTGGGTTTCTCTGTCAGTAAAAGTATTTTCCCCCCATCCCTTTCTTTATATTCTTTGTGGTGCTCAGATACTAGCAATAATCCGGAGAAGTGTGGTTTAACCTCTGTAGTCTCTATAGCACATGTTAAACATCTAGGCTTAGTTTTGTTGTGGTTACAGGAAAAGAAAATAAGGAAAAAAATTGCTTGGATATCTGATTTTAAATCCCTGCCTCTCATCCAAGTATACTGTAAAAGCAGTGTATTCTGTTTACCGTAGCATCCAGTATGTGATTGTATGAATATGTATTTACTTAAACACTTTCCATATATGCCTTACTTCTTTATACTGGCCAATGCATATTAGTAAAAGCTGTAGTGTGTGTCCCTCATAGTCCAATTCAACATAATTTTCAATAACCTTAGTGAAAACCCTGCTAGTTAAAATCATTTGTTCCAGAAGAGTAAGTGTGTGAAAGAATTACAAGGTTTAAAAAACAATCTCGCTCTTTGATTTGTTGTTTTGTATTACTTTACAGTCCAGAACTGTAGTAATATACACATATAAAGATACTGTGTTTCAGGGCTGACTCTCAGGTATACAGAATAATATTTTCTACATGCATAATAATATACATTCTGCACCTGATAACTATACATGCTTTTTCTGACAATATACATTCTGTAAACCAAATATTTGTTTTGCATGCCAGTACAATTGGGAGATCAAATGGCAGCTATATAATATTTTTACCCACAAAGAATTAGCCATGAATTAGCAATATGTATAAATTAAAATCAATACTGTATCACAGATATGTAAGCAGCTACTTTTTAGATAACACATGTAGGTAATTATTTTGTGATCTCTGCATCAGAAATGTAGTTTTGCACTATGTGCCTTATATTAGTTGTAAACATTAATAAGAATATAAAACATTATTTTCCTAGAAATGTTTACGATTATAATTAAAATCTTGTAATTTATAAAATATTTATATAATAAATGTGCTTGTGTGAATGGTACCAGAGTACTTTTGCTTTTTTTTTTTTTTTGTTATTGAATGCTTAATACAAAATGTTGCAAAACCCTTTCAACTTGTTTATGTGCCAGATAACTACATTCTTAATACCTCTTTACTGTAACAAACATTGACTTATACTGGAATAACTGCCATGCAAGTAGGTTGTAGTCATAGGAATATTTTCCATGGAAGTAAACCCTGCTTCAGGGGTACAGACTCCATGTCTGTCTGTTCTTTCCAGCTGTCCCCCCATATTCACCTACACCTTTCTTGGGGGGTTGCCCTATAAATCATTAACTGAAATAACCTTTCTCCTCATTGTGCTAAACTCAGGTCAATTCATTTATAGCTTGGTCTCTAAACAACGGCTGTGGCAGAAGGGGAACTGCAGTTGTCTTCCGTCCCCAGGAGGACCATGTTATTTTCAGCCCTGAAACTCCAGTTAAGGGCTAGGAAGCACTCAGCTCTGCTGCCACAGAATCACTCTGAAAATCCAGTACCAGACAAAGTGACATTTAACGCAATATTCAGCACAGCATGGTTCTATTGAGTAATGTTAGTGATTTTTGAGTAAAAATGTATTTCTAGAATTAAAGCTAACTGTGTGGCACAGTGTCAACTTCTGCATAAAACAGCTCTGTATTGTATTGTAATTTTTTGAGTCTTTTCTTTCTTTCTTCCTTGTTTTGGAGTTCCAGGCCTAGTTTAGAGAGAAAGTACTTGTGTGTTCTGGCATTTTGTGAATTCCTTGTGTTAGGATTTTTATTTTGTTAAGAAAAAGGGCTTAATCAATCATCTAATTTCAACTTACTAACTTTCCATCCTGAGGGCAATTTAAGGAAAACCTGAGCCTGATGATCAGCTCTGAAGAATTTGGAGACTTGATGCTGACATGTTAGAAGGTCCATGCAAATAAATAATCATGGGTTGTACTTGCATGTGATGTTTCCATCTACTTTAATTGGCGTTGCTTGGGTTTCCATAGCGCTGGGCACCAGAGATGGGTGCCAGAGCAGCAAGGTGCTCCGTGGGAACACTGCAAGCTCCGCCTGGGGGGTCTGCTCCTGATGAGCTGCCCACAGCTGGGCACCGTCACACAGCTCGCCAGCTTTGGATGATGCTTAGGAAATGAAGCCCTCAACTGTCCTGTCACTATTCTATACAGAAAAAATAATAATGAAGGAACGGTAATAGTTAAAGATGACTGTAACAATACTTTTTTTTTTTAGATGTCTTCTAGGACATTTTTAATCCCTTCAGTAATAGCATTGAATATTAGGTGACACAACTACACTTACTTGCTTGTATGCATGCACACACACACACATACACGGCTTATCTGAATATTGAATGCTGAAGATGGACTAGATGTAAAAAACATTGTTGCTCACATTTATCTAACAAAATGTCACTCGGCATGCTAAGAAGTGTTGTACTGCCATGTGTAGGTACCTGTGACATCTCTTGATGAAGACATAATTGAGATTTTTCTAGTTGAAGATGTCCCTGCTCACTGCGGGGGGTTGGGCTAGATGACCTCTAACGGTCCCTTCCAACCCAAAGAATTTCTATGATTCTGTTTTTTACCTGTGTTTCCCCTGAGGTGATACTGTGGGGGTAGTAGAGGAGCTGGAAACCCTGGCTTTGGGTCCGCTAACGGTCTCCATTCTAGCTGAATCCACCCCGGCATGGTCTGTTGTGCCACTGTGCTGGCAGAGAGGAGCAGAGTATGCCCAGGCGTTTGATCCAGGCGACGTGTGAGGGCGTTGTACAATCAGAAGATCCCATATAAATGGGAAGGGTTGCAATGGTAATTTTGGCGTGTGTATATGTCTCTGCAGGCCTTTGATGGATGGCCATGTATTCTTCTTACCTAACCAAAAGGCTATAATGTCCAAGACATACTCAAAAAGAGGAGGTGAAGCATTGGGGTTTTTCAGCCACTCCTGTAACCTGGAATATCTTCAGCATAAATTCTTGGTTTTGTTCACAGTTTGAAATAAAAATTACATATAACTAGCAAGGGGTTTATGTTTTTGCAGCTTTATTGTACTAACACATGAGATGGTTTGGAAATAGGCTGAATAGATCACAGAAAAAGTAAAGTATCGCTTTCGAATTGCATTCCTGCTTCACAATATTGGCTTTCCTTCAGATAGGGCAGGAACTGTGACAATCGCAGGGGCAACTTACCTGCATTTTATTCAAACAGAAGAACAAGCTATCTGACTTGGAGTTGAATCTGACATTTACTCTTCTCATCCACAGAAAGTGGTTTTCTTTTACATAATTAAGTTTATTTCGCAATACAGTTGAGAGGCTTTTCTGGGCTTTGTTTATCCTGGCTTTAGAGAAGCAATCTGTGCTCTGTTTCTGATAAATTTCTCCTTGTGTTCAGTTATGACAGATATTCCTTTGAATTGACTGTATGAAAATACTGTAGCAGCAGAGCAGAGCAAAGATCTAACTGTATTTATGTCTATATTCTGCCTTTAAACATGAACAGCTGTGCATACATTCATCTGTCTCATGTCTGACTCTGTGCTGCCATCCAGAACATTTTCCTTTTTAATAAACAAATGTTTCCTTCTTTAATCTGTGTGTGTGTTTTATCTCTGTTCCTGCAATGAAATTCTGTTGTCCATATATGTTTTTCAAATCTTATTTGTATAATTAAATAAAGCATGCAACAAGGAGAACCCACGCTGTAGATGGTAGACAACTCCTCTCTCTCTGACTAGCTGAAATGAAACAAGCTATTTCTGTCTTGCACACCATTACTATTTTGTTTTGGAAAGCAAAACCCTGCATTTATGAATACTGAAAGACTCTTTTTGAAATCACTGTACAGTCTTATTTTACAGTCTGATTTACAGAAGCAAGCAACATTCAAGGAGAGCTCATGAATTTCCTCTCTGCAAAAGGCTAGAGTGATTCATAGCAGCGGCGGCATATATTTACGCCTGGTGGGATGAAATCCTTTTTTGCGCTTCAGTTGTCTCTGGCTGTCGTTCATTGATTGCAGTAATGAGATTCATGGTCAGTTCATCATTCTCTGTGAGTTTTTTTGGTGTTCCTCTGGAAGCTGGAATAATTAAAAGTGTGGTTGCACAGAAAACAAATTGAAACTTTTGTCTGTAAAATCAGGGGGCAGCAAGTTTCTTTTTAGTGCTTTGTGTTTAAAATGTCTTGCAGAAAAGGCTTGTTGTAAAAACATTTATTTAACACTTCAGTAAAGAAAACAGCAGCCTTACCAGTATTTGTGTTCCTGGAAGGTCTGCAGCTCGGCAAAGCAAGCTGCCAGCAGTAGCCCCTTTCATCAGGGTTTACAAGGTATTTAGCTAAGAATTATTTTTCACTTCAATTATTGTTTTCTGTCTCAGGTTTATTACTACTTTTGCCAGAAAAGTAACACTGTCCCCTGTTTCTCAACTAAATTCCTGCTTGCAGCTTCTGAGAGGGGAGGGAAAAACAGGAGTAAATCTGTAGCTGTTACCTCAAAGGGAAAATGCACAACCTGTGCGCTCACAGAGAAGCAGCACCAGAAAGTGCACAATAAAAAAAAGATTATTTTACTTCTAGAGTTCTCTCTTCCATGCCAGGATTAGAGATTCATTGCTGCTTTTTCGTATGCAGCCGGGTATGTTTTTGGTATTATGCTGCCAAATATTTACTTGGAGGGATTTTTTTGAGACGGCTCTATGGAGAGTGCAGATAGGCAGGCATGAAAGAGGGAGGTTTTCTCTGGATTGGCAGTACACCCTCCTGCAATGTGTTTGCCTGGCCAGCTGTCGACAGCATTGCTTCATATGAAATTCAATGTTCAGAATATTTTCAAATCAGCAAAGGAAATGAACTCTGGAGCACTGTTTCCAGCAGTAACTTACACCCCTGTTTAAGCAAAGAGTCAGGGCTTTATCTGTCTCTGAAATGGAAACAAGCTTCTGGCTATCCGAAAAGCTTACCTAGCCTGTAATCAAACAAACCCCCACCATTGTGATTAGCGTTGTGTTTTTACTGCCATAATAAATTATTTATAAGCTGTAAGAATCATAAAATTTTAATAAAAATATATCTACAAGCAATGTCTTTTTCTCTCTGTGTGTTTTGCTCCATGCCTCACAAACATTATTTCATATCTTTTGGATGAGCCTGACTTTTCTAACCAAAACAACCTTCTTCTGGAGAAATTAGTTCTTCAACATTTTTTCTTTCTGCTTTACTCACTGAAAAAAGTGAGGTATTGTATTTTAATGTTATTGCTCTAGAAACACACATTCAAACAACTGTGTATTTAAATATTTCTACCCTTCTCCCACATACACACTCCTTATCAAGCCAGTGGTATTTTCCTTGTCAGAAGACAGAAGCTGGCACAAGCCTGAGAAGCAGCTTGGCAAAGCTGGTACATTACAAAAGAATTTAGATCAATTGATGTGTCCGCTGTTCAGTAGAATAAAAGCCTTCTGGCTCTGATCCCACAAGTCACCATACCAAGGTGTATTTCTAGCCCTTCGCTGAATCCCAAAAATATGCGTGTAATTCTGCGCTGGTGCATGGATCTAGTGTGGGGATCTGGTTCCCCACGCTTGAGACCTCAGGCTGTGGGGTTTTTTGGACATTTGTTCTTGGCCATGTGTCTTCCTCTAGCATTTTGTCCAGGACAAAGCATGTGGCTATTTTTCAAAATACATGATTACTAAGAGGAATACAGGAGAAATGGTGTAACATGGTATCTATTGTGGGGTTTTTTTTAATCAGGAGTTGTTATTCAAAATTTCTGTCTTATTAGAAATGTTGCCAGTTGAATTCCCCGTAGCTACACAAGAATCACTTAGTTTGAAAGCAGAAATTTCATATAAATCTGAGGGCATATCTTTCTTTAAAGGTCTATCTAGTTGTATGCTGTGCTGCTAATTCACACTGCCTTTACCATATGAGCCAAAGCTAAGTGATGTGATCAGTGCCATTCCAAGTATGAGCTAAAAATATCAGACTGATAGATATAAGGACATAAAAATGATCTATGGGCATGCAGGAGACAGACTGTCATCCCTACATAGATGCAGCTGGCAGCTGGTGGTCTCAAACCTGGGTCTTCCTCCTAAAAACTGCATGCTCCTAATTGTTGAATTACACAGCATGTCAAAGAACCTCCCCTGCATATATAAAATCCCCTCCTGGTTCGACTGGGAAGTGGTGTAGATTTCCTCACTCACCTGGCTGACCCAGTCCTTGCTCCAGTGGTGCTGTGTTGATCATTTGTCATCAGGAAAGGGTTTGTCCGTGAGCGGCGAAGGAGGGAGCTGCTTCCCTCCAGTGTGGACTTCAGCGGTCAGCGTAGAGCTCATGCCTTAGCATCTCCTAGAGGCAATGTGGTAGCTGGTTCCCCTGAAGCTCTGACCTCCTGTCAATCTCATAACCGAGGCCTATTTCTTTCTGCTGGCACTGTTGAGGACCCTGGGTGTCCTGTGTGCAGCTGTGGCTCACTCAGCACGGCAGGGCACGTCTGAGGCTCGGCACTGGGGCGTCTGCTGTGTCCCACTCAGGACAGATTTCCTTCTGTCCTGCTGAAGTTCAGGAATCGCCTGTCTCTCAGCCTAATGGAAATACTAAGACAAATCAAATGTGAAAGATGCCTTCTTCAAATCTCCAGTTGTCTGATTTAGGGTTCTTCACTGTTCTTAGAATGTCTCGCCTGTAACAAATTTCACGAGTTCATTACCATAATAACAAGAGGCCCCAGCTGACAACAGTGGTCTATTTTATAATGTCCTATAGAACCAGAGGCCTCAGGGCAGGAGGACTGTAACACACAGAATAATGGAAGAGGCAAAGTGTCATACGCCGTTAAAAACTGGGAAATAATCTGTTTGATGATTTCCCATCCAGCTCCCTACATACCTGCATTAGAGTCAAAGGTACTTCTTAACAAGAAAACGTGACTATTGATCCAGGCAAGAAATATCAAAGATGTCTTGCCAGGCATCAAATAAAATCTTGCCTTCGTGGCTGCATCTACCCTACCAAGTAGTGGTACAATGTAGTTCACCTCCATATGTCTACAGATATAAATCCCGGCCCCAAGGCAGGGGTCCCTGCTTGCTGCAGGGAGCCTCTGGTGTGTGCTGCTCCGAAACGTGCCCACACTCTCTCTGGAGAGCGGTACAGGCCAAACCAGCACCAAGGAACATGGCGACAATTTAATGCCACAGCCAGCGAGTCAGAGGCCATCCTGTGCCCCAGCCCTGTTGAATTTACCAGCCTCGGAGTAGCCCTGAAGCTGAGTGGAGAGACTCTCTTCATCCCTCTTGCACACAGCTTACGCTCTTCACCTCGGCTGCAGAGCATCGCTCCTGTTGACATTTGCTGCAAAAACCTTGAACACCCCTGGCAGGGAAGATGCAGGGATGAAACCCTTGCTAATATATTCCCGTGCATGGGGCTGTTGTGCAGGTTCACTGTCACCCCTCTCTCTCCTCATGGACAGCAATGTTAATTTGCATCACTAATTTTGCGTTTTGAAGGGGGGGTGGGGGGTGGGGGTGGGGTGCGGTGCTCACTTGAGGAAAACATCTTGAATTTTTAAAAAGTTGTAAAAAAGCCTTTAATTCTGGCAGATTGCAAGGGAGAGGAAATTTGTGGTTTTGGATAACATAAAGTGGCGCCAGCTCCTCTACTTTTGTTCCAGAGGAAATTTTATTAACAGTTGGGAAATACAATCTGACTCCAGATTTCTCTGTCACGGAGCGCTCAGATACAACATCCTCAGCTAGCGCAGCGGGAGCAGGCGGGCTGGCCGTGGGGCATCCACGGGCACAGTGGCACAGGGGGATTGCCTCAACGACCCCGTGCAGGCTTGGCACCTCTCTCGGAAACCCCCAGCACGGCGCATTTTTTGGCTACAGACCTGGTTTGCTGTGCTGGGTGCTGTACAGCAGCCCTGGAAAGAGTGTGCTCTGCGTTTCGGTGGATGGGGTCTGGAGCAGTGCGCTTCTCCAGAGAGCCCCTCGCCGCTTTGCAGATCTCCGAACGACTCGCGCTGGCTCAGGGCAGAAACCCGGGACTGAAGTTCACAAGGCAGGGCTGGGGAACATCTGGTTCACATTTACGCAGAAAAGTTTGCATCAGACACCAACTGTTTGGGCCGATAGAGAGAGGGAGTGCATTTCTCAAGCATCTTCAGACTAGCACAGTTTCTGAACTTGAGGTAATAAATTAGGGCTTAAGGAAACCATTTGAAATCAGACGGCTGGAACAGAGACGTTCTCTGAGAAGACTTAACTTTATGTTAGCAGTCTGATTCCTCTTCACCCTCTTATTGTGCCAGCTTTTATAAGAATCTGCCTACAGCCTTTGGGAGAAATAGTTGGCCTGCAAACAGGAAAGTTTGCTCAGCAGCACAGTAAAACTGCAGGAGCCTAGAATGTTCGTTTTACAGTATTGTGTGCGCTGACACCAGTGTAATATTCAGAACAATCACTTCCTCGCCATTTTCTTCAGCACATATTGAACCCACAAGCTGAAATCAGGAGCATGCCAGATGTTACCCTAATGTCCCACAAGATGGTGACAAAATAATTCTAGTTACGCAACACTTTGATTTGTGGTTCATACAGACTTAGCGACTCCAAATATTTTCTTACCATGCAGTTGCATTAAACTCTGCTTATATAACATACTTTGGGCATATTTTAATGGCTTACGCATTTGGCAGAGGTTCACTCTTTTAAGTATTTTGTTGATTGTATTTTAAATTAACTTCAGGACTACACAGCGAGTTTCATTCCTCCCACATTAGGAGTCACAAGTTCCCTGGATGCTGGAGAAAGAAAAGCACTTTTATTGCTTCTGATCCATCCCTTTGCCAAACTGCTTCCCCTCCCTCCCTCTGTGATTTTTTTGTGTGAGGTCTTATGGTCCATAAACTCTTTCCTTTCTGAATTAAACATCAAAAAAATGGCTTGGTAAATTAGACATAAGAAAAGTGACGACTCTAGAGCAGGTACACACTCTTCAAAGGAAAGGCTGGGAACAAACATGGTGAGGAAGTACTGAGGCTTCATACGCACAGGAGGCCTGGAAATCATGTCCCCTATCCTTCACCCCCACATAGTTTATTAGACTTTCTTTTTCTTTTTTTTTTTTTTTTTTAACCATGATCAGTTGGGCTATTTGGGCAACCAAGTTGATAAATCTGAAGGGGGCCTGAACAGCAGAATTTGCCTCTTGGAAACTGTGCCCTCAAACTGGGCACTGGCGAAGGAATAGGCATCCCACGTTACAAACTGCTTGTCTTTTGGGGGTGAATGTATTGTCCAATATTAGAAACAGTTGCTTCTCGGGGTCCTATCATTTTAGACACCATAAAGGAAACAAAGCCTTTTTTTAGCCTGTCAGGGGACAATAGAAACACTCTGTAAACACCAGCTTTTCATTTCAGTGAAGCAGGAGCACATTTTCACAGACTGAATGACTCCAGCCGTTCAGGTGCCTGCAAAAGATTGTAAAGAAAATGCATTCCCAGCTATAGCTGTGGGTTTCTATCAATAGATGGCAAGATCAGACTAGTCCTTTGGCTGAGACTTACAGATGCATTTCAGTGACTTGCAAGCCACAGGACCAGGTTCTCAAAGGTGCTTAGACATCTAATTCCCAGTGATTTAAATATGAATTTGGTGTCTAAATATGTCCCATTTCTGGCCAGAAATACCACTTAAAAATGACTTATGCATTCAGGAGCCGGTTAAATGCAACACTTGTGTGATGAAGCAGAGCTGTGCGGAGACGCGCAGCTTGCTCTGAACCAGCTTGTCTGGCTGTCAAATGTGGCGCACCCACGTGAGCATGGCCGTCCACCCAGGGGATTCAGCCCTGCTGGGGCCTGTACTCAGATCAGCCTCAAAATCACACCTCCCACCCTCAGCACTGCAAAGACATTTGCTGTGAATTTCGTCCCTATGGGAAGGACCAGCACAGGCTGATTGTGATACTCTTGCAATTTTAAATACTGCATATGAGATCGGTTGGGTTTACTGTGGCAATGTGTAGCTCCTACCCTGGGAGGTGGGATGTAGCCAGTTGGAAAAGCATGCTTTGATGGCAACAGAAGTGGCAGCAGAGAGGCAGTTCGGACTCAGGAACAGCCCTGTACTCAGCAGCAGTAGCTTAGTAGGACTTGGCGTGACTTATATTTTTCCTTCTTTAACTCTAATTTTAAGGGTTATTCTCCCTCTCACCTTCTCTTCCTCCCTCTCTGTGTCTCTTTCTTCAAATTCCATGTAATCTCCATCCCAGACCTGGTCTCTGGCGAATTCCCACGCAGGTGCTTCTCCATGCTGTACATTGTTCCACACCTCCGCTGTTGTCTGATGCTGCGTTTGACACCTGGCAGGGGAGGAAACCCTGCCCTCCCTCGTCGGCACGGCCACGCTGAACGGGTTCCTGCTGCCTAGACCCACTTTTAGCAGGTTTTTACATATAAGCTAAGTGGGCGATCACAAGCGTAACCATGCTTGTCTGGAAGTGGGCTATTCACACTTGTGTAATTTTCATATAAGAAGCTAGATGCCTAAACTTATGTTCAACATATAAATAAACATGACCTAATTTTAAGCATTCCCATGACCTTTACAGACGTTATTCAAATGTGCAGTCTTTGGCACCCAGCTGGGAAAGTTTTGGCATACATTTCCAGAGGCCTCTAAGAAAGCTCATTTGTGTGCCATTATTTTAAAGGCATAAATACAGTGGTCTGAAAGGAGGCTTCTGGGCTTACCATCATCTGGGCAAAACACCAGAGTTACTGGTAAAGAGTTCTCTTTGCAGCAGAATGCTATCAGTCATGCCAGTTGATATGGTTTTATGGAAAACAGCTTGTCAGACTCACCTAGTATCATTTTTCAAGCTATTTTAACATGGATGTTTTAACAAAATAAGGTAGGTTCATAAAGATTTGAAGACTGATAAAATTTATTTAGGCTTTTGCAGGGTTTTTAACGCAATCATTGTTTTGTTTTTTTTAATTAGCAGAAGCAATAAAAATGTAACTGTAAGAGAGAAAACATCCTTAGATGACTGTTAATCTAGTCAGGCCCCACAGAGATTCGTTCTTGGCGCTATACAGCAATGAGGGGAAAAAATCGTTAAACTATGAATGAAAAATGCCACAGAAAATGCAGAGCCCTGTCCCTCCATTCTTAGCTGGCTTTCCAACTAGAAGGACAACTAGATCAGGTTGCTCAGGATCCTGTCATATAGTTAAATTTTTAACATCTCCAACAAGGGAGATTCCACAGTCTCTGGGCACCCTCTTCCAGTTTTTGACTGCTCTCATAGTTGGGAAAACTGTTATATCTTACTATCTCATTGGAATTTTCTGTTTTGCAATTTGTGTCTGCTGCTTCACGCCCTTCCAAAAAGAGTATTGTTTCTTCTTCTCTATAACCCCATTAAATTTGTGTAGACAGCAATAAGGTCCCCCTCAAAGCCATCTCTTCTCTGGACTCTATAAGCCCAGCTCTCCCACCATCTCCTTCTATGCCTTGTGCTCCAGCCCCTGAGCAGCTTGGTGGCCCTCCACTGCACTTGCTCCACTTTGTCAACATCTTTCTTGTACTGGAGAGGACCAAAACTGGACAAAGTACACCAAACCTGGTTTCACAAGTACTGAATATAGGAGGATTTGGTAACTGCAAAACAACTGAGAGTGCACCTCATCCTGTTGTCCACCTTTTTAATACTGATGTTGAACTGTATCGGCTTTGGTGTTGACCCCTGAGGATATTACTATTAACCAGAGACTAGATGGACTTTGCCCTGCTGCTCACCATCTTTAGTCTTGGTGGTCACCATCTACCTAGCCAATTTCCACCTATCCTGTAGTCCAGGTCTCTTGCCCTTGTCTCACTAGTTTGTCTATAAGGATACTGTAGAAAGCCTTGTGAAAGTCAATATAAAAAAATATGTCCCGCTCTCCCCTTGTCTGACTGCCAGCTACCTCATCACAGAGGGCTATCAGGTTGGTCATCGCCTCTGGCAAACCCAGTCTGGCTGTTCTCAAGCACTTTCCCGTCTTTTATGTCCTTGGAAATGGCTTCCAGGAGAATCTGCTTCATAAACTTCCTGGGACTGAGGCAAAATGGTGTCTTTAGCCTCAGAATCAAATGAAAGTCCAAATATTTATCTACATTGGAAACAACTCCTAATACTCCTGTTCAACCTTTTCATAAATTATGGAATTGAAAGCATGCTTATCCAGTTTGCTGATTACACTAATCTGGGTGATGAGATGGACGTGTCAGAAGGGAGAACCAGCTTAGAAACAGATGGACTTGGGCAGTCCGGAAGAATGGGCTCGCAAGAATGGTAGTATGAAGTTTAACAAACACAAGTACAAAGTCCTGCACCTGGGACCAAATAACCAGAGTGCAGTATAGGCTAACATCTGTGTGGCTGGGGAACAGCCTTACTGAAAGCACCTGGGGATTCTGGTGAACAGCAAGCAGTGTTGGATCCTGCGCTGCATCCACAGGGGCATTACTAGCATGATCATCCCACTCTATGCAGCGCTTATCAGGCCACACCTAGAGTACTGTGTCTGGTTCTGGTCCCCACAATCCAAAAAAGAAGCAGACAGGGTCCAAATGAAGGCCACAAAGATTGTCAAAGGACTGTAGAACCTGCCCTTTGAGGAAAGACTGAAGGAGTTAGGTCTCTTCTCCTTTAAGAAGAGGATACTGTCATGATGTCCCCCCTGAGCTGTCTCCTCTTCTTGAGCAGAGACATCTCGGAGGAACACCTCATCACAGTATTCCAGTACTTAAAGGGCAGCGACAAAGAGGATAGAGGCTCTCTCTTCATAGAAACCACACAGAGAAGACAAGGGACAACAGGTACAAATTGCACCAGAAGAGATTTTGTCTTGATATAAGCAAGACGTTTTTTACTGTGAGAACAATCACTCACCGGAAGAACCTACCCAGGACACGGTAGAGTCCCCATCACTGGGGGTTTCCAAGATGCGATTGGACAGAGTGCTAGGTAATCTCACCTGGTCTTGCTTTCCCACAAAATGTTGGACCAGGTGATCTTTCCAAGTCCCTTCCAACCTGGGCTGTCTTATGATTCTATGATTCTAATTTACAGGCACTAAGAAAGTGTGTTATTTCTAATTACTCAATTTATGAGTTTTTAAGACAACTATAAAGTAAAATTGGACCATAATCAGGAAAAGACATGAATTTCCTGAGTTCTGTGTCACTGCTTTATCCAAAAATGTGGCCAAATATTTTATGGCCATTATTCCTTTCCCCCTTGTGAACAGCATGATACATATTCTGTTCACTTCCAGCAGATGTTATTCTTGATACCAGTTTTTATCAGCACAGGTCTGTTTGAGCTGGAAATTGCTAATTAGAGCAGAAGTGGAGGACAACTGCAGTCTAGGGGGGAAGTATGAGCTGCTTTGCAAGCCAAAGCACAACTGCAGCCCCCAACCCCAGGGAACAGTGGTGAGGGAAGCAGGCACGGGCTGAGGAACATCACGTCTCTCCAGACACCATGGCCTCTGGAGGAGACGTGGCAGCGGGGAAAGTGGTTCACATGCCTCCACTGCGCTTCTCAGCCTGGTGAAAAGACCGGCCTCCTCCTCACCCGCTGGCAGGAAGGGTGTGAAACACAGCCCACTTCACTCTGTGGCATCCCGTACACCGCGACAGGGACTTCTGGCAGGGGGAGGGAAGGCTGGGGACAGAGCTGTGACCTGTCTAACTGCCTCAACAGGATCTGGCACAGCTCTGCTGCTGGAGCGCTTCAGTACAGCAGAGGGCCTGGCACGATGCAGCAATGCCGTTCCCTCCATGTCTGCAAAACTGAGCTTTGTCATCACTTCTGCCGACTCCCTCGCCTCTCTTCTAAAGAAAAAAAGGCTGCTTTCTGAAATTTCTGGAGCAAGATGTTCTCTGAAAGCTGCCTTTTGCTGATCCCGCCCTGAAAACAGAAAATGTTGCAGCATTTGGGAACATGCATGGAGAAGAAAAGCTCAGTGCTGGATTAAAGCTGCTTACGGCAAAAGATAAAAGCGAGTCTCTCTCTTGGGCACACGCACACAGAGACAAACAGGAAGAAAAGCTCTCAGGGGCACAATCCGTTGTAGCTCATATCTCTTTTGGGCTGTCAGAGATAGTCACTGGCACGGATCCTGCTGGAGTGCAAACCCAAAAGGGATTTACAAAAACAAATCCTTGGCTTGTGTATACCTTGTATACCAGTATAGCCCACAGCGTTTTGTAGAACAGGAGGAAGAAGATGAATATATGATGGTACGCAAGCACAATTAATATTTTTCTCTTAATTGAATTTACTCTGGCCTTCCGTAGTGAACTGGCTGAAACAAAATCTCTGCTGTTTCATGATATTCATGGAAATTTTGAGATTTTTGGAAATTTTCCTCGGTCCCAACCAGGACAGGCATAATCTGTACACATAGCTGTATGTATAAATGCAGATAATAATAGGAAATTCTGAAAATATTTAACATGGAAAATTGAGCATCCAATATGAAATGCAGACCTGGTGAAGGTGTACGATCTTGTCCATTCTGCTGCTGCTGGAAGTGTTTGTAAAACCAGAAAGAGTATGGATAGCAAACTCAGAGAGGAATCCCACTGGAAGTTAAGCTGAAAAAGTCACTAGACCTTCCTTGACAGAAATGACAACGTGCATTTTATCAGTTACAACTGGGAAACACAGCTCGAGTGCAAATATTTGCACCCAGCCCAGACTTAAATATTTATTCTGTTATCAGCTGATCAGTGCTAGGTTGTGCTGACAGCCATGTAAATCCAGACTAACGCAGCTAACGTGAATGATGGGGAGCCGCACTGCAGTCATTTAAGAAAATGTTGTGTTGCCTTGATTTGGGTATACAAAATATTGGGACAAGTAGTGGGATTTTTTCTGCAGGAATATGCGTGTTTAATGTTGGAGAAGGACTGAAAAGAAGTTGGCTGAAAAGCAATGACTTGAGAGTCATCCTCATCCAGCACACGCGTTGGGTTTGTCAGGAGCTGAGCCGTGACTGTGAAAGCCCCATCCCTCAGGCTCCCACCAGTCTCCTGCCAGGCTCCAAAGCCTCCTCTGGCAACAACAGATCGAAATGACTGCAAATACTGAATAGATGCCTCCGGTCCACAGGGGCAGACTGAAGAAATGTCGTGGGCCTTTTTTAGGGGGATGCGGGTCTCGACATCAGCATCCTCAGCCCGTGGTTTTGAAATTGTTTCCTCCTGCATTATGGCTGATTGCTCCTGCTAAGTGCCAGCATGAGTTTTGAGTGAGCAGAAATCACAGTCTGCTCACAAATGTGCCAGAAGAGGGAGACTAGGTGTAGCCAGTGATTTGTCATGAGTTAACTGATGTGAGACACAACCCAGGCTTTGTAAGGTACAGAGGAACTGACTTGTCAAAGCGACATGAAAAGTAGTCGAAATCCTCTGGATAAATGTTACCACCAACTACTCCACTTCAGTTTTTGGGCCAAAGTCTGAGGGCAGGCGCAGTATTTCAGTCGCTTCTCTGAATGCTTCCACCAGAGAAATCACAAAGACTGTGCAAGCTACACAAACTCGTTAGACCATTATACCGTTATCCCCAAATTGCCATGCAACGGCTTGTGAAGGTACTTGTAAAGGATGCTCTTCGGGCATCTTTGGGGCCCCTATGACCACAGGGCCGATGCAGTCTGCTGATGCTAAATTCAGCTGGGGCTGGACATGCCTGAGCAGACCTGGAGAGCACTAATGTGTCACTCACGGCTCCGTTTGCCTGCCATACGCAACCCTCAAGGCTTTCCCGGCGCTTCGGGCTGTAGCCAGCAGGTAGTGCAGGGCAGTGCGACACTATTCTCCATCTCCAGCCACTTCCCTCCCACCCCCTTCTCAAGCCTGATGCAAATGCGTTGCTGATTTATTTTGGTGTTACATTCAGTTTAACTCACACCCTCCTTAAATTTCAATTTCTGGTCTCGTTACAGATTTTTTTCTATCCAAGCGCAGAGGTGCTGTGTGTGGGTGCAGGGAGAGAAACAGCAGAAACTGAGAGCCCGGCTCGGAGGGCATCAGGGACCCGTCTTACCCAAGGGACCCTGGGGAGATGCCTTGGGTTTTAGGAGCCCAGCAGGCCCCGACCCAGGTGGTAGGATCACAGCAAAATTTAAAAAAATCAATTTAAAGCTGCAATGAAGACAAGTTACGGGTGTAAATCAGAAGCTTAAATCCTACTCAACAGCTCTTAAGGGCGGTGTTGATCCAGGGAATGGGGGCAGGATCAGACCTTCTGGTTCTGAGCAGGGGCTGACGATTTCTGCAGTTATTGGGGAAGAGAGAGCTGGTAGAGAAATTAACAGCTTGGTTTCTGGTGACCAGACCTTTCTAAGGACCGGGGAGATGTGCAGCAGCTATTTCAAAAGCAGCCCGAGCTGTGCAATGCTCGGTGGATCCTGTCACCCGCATCACCCTCTGCTCTGCAGGGCAGAACTGATTTACCCAGTCCAAATTGGGATGATGGGGCTCTGTCAGTGGCTTTGGACATGCCTCCATCCCAAGGAAGAGCTTGCAAAACTTAATTCATTCAAATTGTCACTAATTGTTACTGATGGTTAGTATACACATGCTTCAAACTCTGCTGGACGTGGCACCTTTGTGCACCTCTTTTCATGTGATCACCGCAGAGCGTGGCAGGAGTCGCTGAATTCAGAGAGGTTACTGAAAAAATAATCAGCTGAGGAACATAGAAAAGAAATTGGGAGGGGGCAAGCTCAGTTTTGATTTTTTTCTTCCCCTTACTGTTTTTCTGAATATTGTGGGGCGTGTTGTGGAAAAATTTTAGCCATCTGTCTAACGGATATTAGTAAAGTGGAGACTGTGTTAAAAATAAAGTGCCAGGTTCTCCTTTGCAGAAAGTTAATAAAAAGAAGGAAGTGAAAGACTGCTCATTATTTTTAATGACTTTGCTTTCCAGCAGAGTGCTTGTATCTCTCTGCCTTTACATTCTGCCTTATTTCAGTTCATTATGGCACATTCAACTGCTCAGGAGAATGATGGCTTTGTTCTAAAGCACTGAATTTATCAAGAGGCCCCCAGCCCAGCCTGGTCAGGCTGTTAATCACGGCCCCGGTGCCAGGAGGAGGATGCCGAGAAGAGCCTGATGCACAGAGAGTCCAGCCGGGACGCCTGGGAGCTCTTTGGCAGGGAGAGTGGCACTGGGGCTGCTGAAGGCCGTGCCTAAAGCCGTCATCGGAGTCGATTCAGCGGTGCTTGGTGACTGACTGAACATTTTCTGCGTGCACATCTCTACATTTGTCTCTCTTACTGGCTCCACCTGACATGAACCTCTCATTCCCTGTAAACGAATATTTACTTTATTAACCTTAAAATATAGGACACGTTTTGCAGTTCAGAAGATGAAGATTCATGAGTGTGCAGTTCAGAGCATGGAACGACATGAAGTACCCAGACCATTCAGCTAAATCTGCAGGCTCCTTGCAGGCGGCAGGTAGAAAAGCTAAAAGCAGAACCTTTTCCAGATTTGAGAGCAGACAGCTTTTCTCAAAAGCCTTTCTTGCAGAAATCTATCCTGTGATTCTCTTAATTGAATACTCTTCTGCTATGCTCTTTGCATAAACCGTGGCCCACATTACAGCCAGCTTTCTATAGCACTACAGTTGCTGTGATTTGTTTGGAAAGAAGATGCACATTTTCTAGGGCTCAGAAGAATCACCTAAAAGGGCTCCACAGCCAGGCCCCACGGTCTTTCCCGGATTTTTTCTTACAGCTCCTCACAAACTCATTTGACAGCAGATTTTGTGGTCTGCTCTGCCTGCATTGCTTATTGATGGTTGTGGCCCTGCAGCAAAACCCGCATCCTGCATTTTGCATGTAACGTGAGTTCAGAAGTCCTAAACACCACGGAGAAGCCACTGCGCAGCTTGGGGCAGCAGCAGGGGACACAGGGAGACCTCGCACAGCTGTGCTCGCAGCTGGAGTGTCTCCCTGGCTCTCCATGCCTTTCCTGTAGCTGCTGCTCCCGGCCTCAGCTGTAGCTCCTGGCATTACAGAAGCTCATGGGAAACTGCAGTTGGTCATTTCCTAACCCCAAGGGCTTTCCAGCCCAAATGATGCTCCGCTGGGACAATGGCCCTCAAGTCAGCCTGGCCAACAGGAGGAGGATTTGGTTTTTCTGAGGCTGGGACAAGGGTTGGATGGGATGGCAAGGAGCTGGTGTTGATTGTTTAAAATCTAGGGACAGCAGGCTGGCTGATGTTCTGAGTTTGCTTACCCTCTAAACACAGAACAAGGACAAAACTCATTTATATTGGCAAATCACATTTTTTGCCTGTCTTAATCCAGGAGATGAAAACCGTGGTGAGAAGAGTAATTTAGAAAACAGTGTAGTTTAGAAAAAAGGACTCCGCCATGATTCTTCCCAACTGCCTGTGGAGTGAAATGAGAACTTCAGCCAGGGAGGAAAATGAGCCTGTTCCTGCATGGAAACACAGCACAGAGTCAGGCAGAGTTTTTTGGGGGGTGGGAGGGATTGGTTGTTGGTTTTCCAGCTCTACCAGACACCAAACGTGGCTGTACCCTGACGAGATGCTACAAAGCAATCTTCTGACTGTAAGCTAATGAGAGAAACATTTGATAAATGCCTACTGGCAAGCTAATTAGAAGAGAGGGATTCACTGGATTGCAGGAAAAACAAAGGACGGAAATCAAAATGTTCAGACAGATCGTTCAAGGTCCTCATCCTGGGAGAGAGGGAGTAACTGGTTTCATTTCCCAGAGGCTAATCCTGCTCTAATTGACTTATTATTGGAGTCCGAAGGAAAACAATCCGTGTGGCCATGGCAGCACAGCCAGGGAAGGCATGATGGCGACAGCTGGGGAGGACACACAGGGAGGCAACAGGTTGCAGTTTGTGAAGTGACATAGGATAACATCAGTCATGTGCGGCTCTCGGTGGCATAAGAGCCCTAACCGGGCACACTGGTTAGCGTTACGCTAGGGATGGGGAACACTGAGAACAGGCTCGTGATTTGTTTTGACTCAGTGGTTTCAAGTGCATTGGTCTTTCGTGAGAAAAAGCTCAACCTCTGTCTAAACACAGACCAGACAACGAGGAATCACACCTTACAGAAAAAGACAACATGGTAGCTATAACTTACTCATGAATTACAAAATACAAACTACATATTTACACACCAAAGTCAGGACAGAGGTGTCCTGGTTTTGTGAGAGGCAATGCTATGCACATTGTATGACAGAGCTTTCAGGGCAAAGACTCATCAAAATACAGGAAGTCTGGGAGCCAAGCAAGGGCTGGGGAGATTTGCGTTTTTCAACACTGGGAAAATCTGTTGTGCTTTCCATTAACACTAGAAAATTGTTTTGAGTCCCTAGTTTGCATAATTAAAATACATAGCTAGAAAGGAATTCAAATTTGGGCTCAATTACACTGAGGAAACTACTTTCAGTTTTGATTATTTTGCTTGACAAGGACTTTTTGGTATTAGAAATGCACCGAAGAGATACTATTACTAAAATAAGAACTATTATGGAATGCCTAAGGGATACAATTCATTATCCAGATAAACTTTCAAATAAGCAGACATAAATGCATGCTAAATTACAATAAAATTCCTGTGAAATTACATATTTCTTCCATAACAGGCCAGGTGATCTCATCTCATGAATGTTATTCCCGTGACTACCACAGTTCTCCAGGGAAGTTCAGAAGACACAGTGATCTTCAGGTATGGTTAGATAGTGTGAGTACATGGCAAATTAAAGAAACCAGACTCCGAACAGGAAAATCCAGCAAACAGAACAACTATGTAGAAAAAATACTTTCTGCCTCTTCAGATAAACTTTAATCTAAAATGCATTTTCCCGACTGAAATTGGTGGAAATGCCTTTTCTCCAGAGGGACTTGAAGGGAATGAGCAAATGTTGAAACAGGTGACTATGTGAAGATCCCATCAGATATGTAATTAATAGCTGTGGTTTGGCAAGGAAGGTGTAAAAATCTGGTACCTTCTGTTGGACCAGAATTTCTGAGATTTTGGGCCAGGCTTTTCAGGTAGGGTTCTTTCAGTGTTTCCAAGGGGAAAGTGGTATAAAAGAATAGCCAGAAATTAGCAGACCAGAAGTATTTTACATTGCTGGAGTACATGTATGTAAAGGTGATGGGCACTGATAAGTAAGGGAAAAGCTCACTGGAAAGCAAGAAGCCAAGGCACACCACTCAGGTTTGCAGATTCACCTAGCAGACAGCTATGGGGAGACAAAAATTTAGAAATGCTCCTCTCTGAGTACAGCATATTGCAGATGGAAGATGAGACGTGTCACCCAGCTGAGTGCGGGGACCCATTTCACCGGGTCAAGGTGGGACCACTTCTGCCAATGCTTGGAGCTCTGCTAGGTGACTGGGTGAAATGTTCAATCTGTGGTTTGTCAGGCAGGGTCTGCAATTCTAACAGCTGCTCCAGAACCACGTTTTCTTGTCTTACAGACAAAGAAATACACCTACATGTTTTACTAAGGTGCTCCAAAGTTAGAAAATTTCAGAAATTCTAAAAATCCTTTAAAAGTTTGGCCTGACGGCAAACATTTTCATGTGGAGGAACCAGCTAGTGTACCACATAGTAAAGTGAAAAACAAAAATAAACACAGGTGGTAGAGGCAGGGAAAAAAGCTCTCAGAGAAATTAGTGCATTTCTCACTTATTAGGACATTTCCTTCATTTTAAGCATAATTTATTCTGTTTCAGCCACATGGTTTCTGCACATTTCCTTTGAAACCTCTGTAATTCTGGCAGAGATCCGAGGCAATACGGTGTAGTCTCATCTGGGAACAGTATCCTAGGAAAGAAAAATATCACGAAGCTGTAAAGAAAATAAATATAATAAGTTATCACTGAAGGACTTGAATGAAAAACTGGACTAGACTAGAGATAAGTGAATCTTCTCACCTGGTGACTTGGGCAATGTGGATGAGGAGAGTGGTGTCGTCCACCCCACACGCCGACAGGCCTGCAGAGAAGTCCCTTCTCCAGCCGCTGGGTCTCATCAAGCCCCATTTCTCGTGAACTTGTGTTTCACGGCTGACTGATTTCTTAACTCAATTATAATAGGAGCAAGGCACGAACTCTCTCCTCAGTGGAGTCCACCCATGAGAGAGAAACTGCAACCAAGGAATCAATTATTTAGAGATTAATAAGGCAAAGCCCTGAGACGTGCTTTCCACAGAGCAGGGCCCACCGATTGCTACAGCATCATTTATTTCCCCAGGAGAGGACTTCAGCACGAGCAAAGCACACAACCTCCCCAGTCATTGAGCAGCTGTGGGGGTTCAGCAAGGGCTGAACGCCAAACACCATGAGCGTTTCTGCCATGTCCCGCACAGCACGGACTGCCATCTCAAACCCCAGCAAGCCGGCAGGTCCAGCATAGCACCCTACCTGGCCTAATTAAAGAAACAGAGCTAATCAGGCCAGGCACAGTGCCATATTGATTAGATGGCGGAGGCACAGCCCTGACAACTAGACCTTCTAGTGGGATAACATAGCACTTGGCTTGCATGTTACTCGGATAAATCAGAGCCTTTATTCTCTGTAACTGTCAGCGTGGCGCTGCTCGCAAGCACTGCCTTCACACAGGCTTTAATGCTGAATTGTGTTTTGTTTTTCTTTAATATTACCCAGAACTCAACAATCATCTCCCTGTTTTGCGGGCACAGATCCTGAAATAAGATCAACTTTGTCTCCAGGGGTCACTTTGCAGCCAGCAAACCTAAAGCTGTGCAGGAGAACAAAAACAAGGCAAAGAGAGAAAAATATCAGGCTGTTCTGCAGACCTTCAATTTAAGATATGAAAACCTTTCAGGGCTCATTCTGAGGAAATGTGTAAATGCACTGATTAGGACTTTCAAGTTCGAGCCCTCCATATTGGTCTAACAGTGCGGAGCTGATGGTTTCCCAGACATGTTGCTGAACATGCAGATCATCGCAAGGACCCACTTCCCCATGGAGCCTACCCTGCAGCCTTCTCCGTCCAGACGCACCCCATAGCGCAGCACCCTGAGAGCAGCCCTGCTAGCTCTCCAGACGTCCTGAAGAGGACAGTAACCACAGGTGGATTCATGCTCTGAAAGAGAAACCCGGTAGTCCTTTTGTGTGGCCTCTGTTTGCCACTTCCATTCTCATCACCTAGGACGTTTCAAAAGGATAGACATGTTTTCTTTCCCTAAATAATTCTAGAGAGGCTGTGAGAATGTTAATATTTATGGGTCTGACTAGCTGGGAAATCAGACTTCTTCATATCACAGCATAACCATTTTGAAGATCCTGTTTCAAGGAAAAGTGAATCCCAAGGTTCAAACAGGGCTGAGAAAAAAGAGAATATTTTATTAGCTACGATCTCTCTGATCAAGGCAATACCAAAAGCATTTCTCTGTCTGCAGAGAAAACAATGAAGAATGTGGAGTAGGCAGAAAAGCTAACGCTCATTCAACAATACTTGTGCCTGTACTTCTGAACCCCCTCCCCACCAAAAAAAGAACAGCACAGCCTTTCAATCTGCAATCGTGTGCACACATCAACATTTATCAGAATGTGAACATCTCTATTTTATTCCACTTCAGCCTGTAAATAAGTGCAAATGGACTGATTAAGCAAAAATTACTTTTTTTCTGCTCTCCCTCCATGGAGAAGGTGGTGGAGCTGTTTTACTTGAGAGCAGGCAAGAGGGGGCACTCATGCATTTCTTACACGAGGGCTTTTGCTTGACACTGTGTTGATGGGAAATGTATCTGAGAGAGTCCTTGTTGGAAAAGGTTTCATGAAAAATACCAAATTAAAGTAACGGCATAAAGAAGCAGAAAATTTGTCAGAAAGGGAAAGCAGAAAAATGGCGGTGCGTGGGTAATGCTAGCAGACGTCCCGGTGCCCTGCACTGGGAGGCCTGCCCCGGCAAATCTGCTTAGGCGGGAAGACGAGGTGCTGCAGAAGCAGAGGTGGAAGCAAAGCTCCTGTGGGGCTGAAAGAAAGGCTGGGTCTAAAGAGCAGCCCACAGCAGCAAGCTGAATCTGGCCTTGAGCCCCTCGCAAGCTTTTAAATTTTCAGAGTAATGAAAAAGGGCAGGCTAGGGGCTGAGAATAGCTGAAAGAGATACAGCTTGAAGGGCAGTCCTCATTTTACTAATGAAACAGTTTGTCTGCCTGTGCAGGGTCACTCAGGAAAGTTAAATAAATCAATCAGCTAAAGGTGTGAAATCAATTTATAGAAGTTATAGCATATTAAGGCGCTGTGTGAATAGTTTCATTCAGGGTAAATAGCCTTAGATTACTACAGTTTAATTATCTAGATTAGCAGAAACAGAATATGTTTTGATAGCAAAGTAAAACAAGATGGAGGGAGAATAAACATCCAGTTAGTAAATTAGTCCTGCATCTATGGTCAGTCTTTGTTTTTAGCAGCAGAATATCCAAAGCTACTCAGATAGAAAAATAAAGTTTATCATGCATTATGAATACCACATAACAAGCTTCACTGCAAAAGGCAAGAAGGAGCAGAAAGTGTGTTACGGCAAACAAGCACAAACCTCACAGTGTTTGCTGTGCCACTGCGAGTCCCGTTTGCTGCCCGCATTTCTCTGTGGGGAAACTAAACCATATTCCTGCTGCAGACAGCAGAGTCAATTAACTGTGAATTAACTTTTAACAAACACAATTTAACTGAATTACTGGATAGTGATATTATCAGAAACGTAACTATTTCTTTTATTAAAAACTACATTCGTTTGTTCAGTTAAGCAAAACATCAGTCAACCAAAAACTTTGCCTTGCTCAGGAAGTTTCCCTCTCTTCCCTTAGCTCGCCATCGGGCTCTGCTCAACTGCTTCTTCTTGCACCAGTAAAATGAGCCATGCTTATGTTTTTACCTTTTGCAGGCTTCCTCCATTGGTCTCATCATCATCCCAGGCTCTTCAGGAGATTTACCCTGCTGTACAAATTATGAACTGCTCATGCTACAACTACGTACGTGAACTAAATATAAGGTTATTGGCTGAGGTCAGTACGTGCTTGTGGACACCAGCTTGTGAAGCACACCTTCATCACGTAAAAACCTGAATTGTAAGTCACTTTTAAAAATCATAGAATCATAGAATCACTGAGGTTGGAAAAGACTTCTAAGATCATCAAGTCCAATCGTCAACCCAACACCACCATGCCTACTAAACCATCTCCCGAAGTGCCACATCTACACGTTTTTTGAACACCTCCAGGGATGAGGACTCCACCACTTCCCTGGGCAGCCTGTTCCAATGCCTGACCACTATTTCAGTAAAGAAATTTTTCTTAATATCCAATCTAAACCTCGCTTGATGCAGCTTGAGGCCATTGCCTCTTGTCCTATTGCTGGTTGCCTGGGAGAAGAGACCAACACCTGCCTCACTGCAACCTCCTCTCAGGTAGTTGTAGAGAGCAATAAGGTCTCCCCTCAGCCTCCTCTTCTGCAGACTAAACAATCCGAGTTCCCTCAGCCACTCCTCGTAAGACTTGTGCTCTGGACCCTGCAAGAGCCTTGTTGCCCTTCTCTGGACATGTTCCAGCACCTTGACGGCCTTCTTGTACTGAAAGGATCAAAACTGAACGCAGTATTCAAGGTGTGAATCAGTTCCTCACTACAACTTCATAGCACTGCTCATTAAAACCAAGACAGCGGTTTTCTAAACAAGTGAGTTTCACTAGGCACTTCATAGACCTTGCACCAAATAACTACCTGAGGTAGAAGTTAGATTAGACAAGGAAATATTGTACAGCACAGATGTGATAGCATTATAGATCTGTTTGTTTGTTTTTTTTTAACTAATGGCCATTTGTAAATGGATTTTTTGTTGAACTGCTCTATTGCTGAAAGTCAAGTCCTACCACAGACTTTTCCCTAGAACATCCTAGCTGCAAATGTGTTAATGTCCTCAAGGGTCACATTTTCCCTTTGGAAAGGAGAAAATATCAGGCTTGCTTTAACAAATTTCTGACCTATGTTAAGAAGATAAGTCTGGAAATTTAGCTTTAAGTTACTACTCAGTTTCCACTACCCTTAGCCAAAACTCCACAGGAATGTGAAAGTGGGAGGAGCATTGCAGTAACACTGAGATATTTAGGGCATTCACTTTAAAGAAGAGTAAACTCCCGTTTGGGGAGAAAAGACAGACTGAAATCAGATTACTGAAAGTTACGAATCCCAAATATCACCTAAAAGGTTACAGAACCTCAGGCTCCATGATCCTAACCCCTAGTTTAGAGACAATGTGTGTTCTCTGTATAATATATTCACTGTGTAAGACTGATTAGATACCTTGTATAAAACAAATGTATTACCAACTACATGGATCACTTAAGTAAATCATGAACATTATATAAAACAAGAATTTCATGCTAGTTCTGCACAGTCTTTTGAGCAATCTAAGAAGAAAACTGTTACTCCTCCTTAATTCACCCCTTTTTCCCCAATAAGCTGATAGAAGTATTATGCAATATACAGCTTTAATACAGTAGAATACAACTGAGTTGAGAACTATAGGTTTAATCATACCACATAATCAATAATTAGGCTATTTCTCAAGCCTTTTTCTCCAACAGTTTTGTGCTACCTTCATATTCATTGTAAACTCCCATTGCCCCAACAGCAAAGTAAAGGATAACAGAAATATTGTTTACCTGATTGCACAGAAACATCATTTGAAATTTATTGGTGAATGAAATCTTCAGGCGTTATAACAGTGAACTTGCTCCTGGATTCAGAGAACAGTCACCCAATCCAGGAGCCAACTAGTTTTCAAACCATCTTCTTAAGGTCAGGGCAGAATGCTTCAACAGCCTTTATGGGGAAGCTGAGGCGTTTGTCTCATCTGTAAAAGAGGTCAAGAACAAGGCCTCACCATACTAAGCCACCAGGAGGCTCTTTCTGGAGGAGAGAAATGCCATTTGCTGAAATGTGTCTAAGGGTTGAGGTTAAGAAACCAAAACAGGACCAAACCAGAAGACTTAAGTCTATGAGACTGAAATGACTTTCTTTATCCTTATGGAGGAAATCAACAAAATAACGTTTTATTTATTTGTCCTTTTAAGTTGGTTAATTGCCATTGAAAACAAAGAGGCTTTAGAAGTGCTTGTAGCCTACAGAGAGGATTTATATTGCTGCTTCCAGGCAACCAGAGTTCTAAGATCCTCACTTCAATGCTTGCCAAGTTTTTCCTTTCACATTTTCATCCAGCCACAGCCCTCTGTCTTCAAGGCACTATCCTCTTCTTTTCTAACCCTGTAACACTGGAGCTATGTTCTCGGTGTCACAGACCCTCTGGTTTTCCCTGTGTATGCTAAAAAAGCTACCAGAAAGGCAGATGCAGCACAGCATTCGCCGGTGACACAACGCAGCCATGCTCTCCTCCTCTTGTGGCTCTCTGCCTCTGGCAACCTGTCTCTCCCAATGCCTCGTCCCTCTTCCTGCCACTCAATCCCTTTGCTTCCAGAGTAAAAGAAGGAGGTTTGCATAACATCATGAATGTGCCCAAGCTCAAGCCCCAGAAGGTGATAACCCTACCATTGGGAGTCCTCAGAGCTTTACTCCCCCCCTCCCAGCACTGGGCTACATAGCAGCATCCACAAAGCTTAAATTTACTCCCACATATTTTTGTACTAACCAACAAACTAGATGCAATTCAGAATACAAGAAATTAAAAGAGAACGAAGAGGAAAGAAAAAATAAGCCCCTGAGGAAAAAAAAATGCCCCCAGTAGAGAGAAATTTCTGCATGTATTTGCCCACTAAGAACAGAAGGATATTCTTAATACTGCACATAATGTTTTAAAAGCTATTCGGAAAGCAGACCAAGAAGGATGAGGGCAAAATGTTCAATCTCCTTAAGCAGCAGCTGAAACAGGCTCTAAATTAATCAGGATTGTTAGAAACTCTAATAAGCAGGGGCCGATGAAAAACAGCTGCACCCAATCCCTATAAAAAAACCTTCAAAAAGAAGGGAATTAAGTGATAATGTTGGTGGAAGGGCATATCATCACAGGATGAGCTCCTGCTGCTACAAAATGCCAGAGCAAAGCCAACTGCTTTTCTAAGGGGAGATAATTATGGTGAGTCTCACACCTGTTTTCAGTTCCTGGACTTGATTTCCACTCTAGAGTGTGGTGATACAGCTCTCATTTGGGAAGACTTAAATTTTTCTGAGCACTGGGAGTAAGAGCCTCCAGATCTAATGTTAGTTGAAGGTGGTATTCAAAATATCTACTCTGCCCCCGCCAGATTTGTGTGAGAAGAAGGATGTGTATCTGAAATATGGCTTTGTAAAGGAGGGGAATAGAAGGGAAAAATAAAATATATACTTAGCTGTAAGAGTTGAAGGTCTTCAGTACCATAGAGTCAATAAAGTTAACTTACAGCCCAGAACTGGTGAAGGAGAAAGTATCCCACAGGGAGGCAGGATATAAGTCAGAGTCCCTCAGGAAACCAGTTGTCTGCACAAAGAATTGTTTGTGGAATAGTGAGAGGTGATACTAACAGGTTTTTGTATTATTTCAGCAAAAAATATTATAATTGTTTGGCAAGATTAATGGTGCAATAAGGTGATGTTGCACAAAACCAGCACTTTATGGAAAGAAAGAAAAATGACTTTTTGCATGATTCTCCCAAAAATGCACATTGGTTTTTTTTTATTTTTTTACAGAAAATCAGTTGGTCTCAGTAACTCCTCTTGCTCTGTGTGACAGTGCTTTTATGTGTCCCGTAGGACAGACGGATGTGCAGCCCACAGTGGAGCTGCAGTCTTCATACAGACTGTTCTTAGCCTCCACAGGCTTACAGCAGCTTTTCCCCAAAACTTTGTAGGATTTAGGCAACATCGATAGCCTGCAACTGCAAAATCTCCCTTAGTAAAGGGACAGTTGTAACACTGAGTCTACAGATTTAAGCACCTGGATACAGAGGTCTGTGTTTTGCCTCTGAAAGGAATTTTGGTGACTGTATGAAAATGTTTGTATGGGGAACTTTTAATCTCGTTCCTTGCCCTGGATCTAACGGTGTAATTTTTGTCATCTTCAGTTTCTGTGGTTTTAAGCTTGTACTGATGCTCATGGTTATGTTGGAGACTCCATGAATGAAGATTTCAGGACTCTCACGTGGAAACACACTATTGTACAGGAGTTGCTGCTTTTCCTCTAACCCAAGTCATCACGATAGGAAATGGCTGCTGGGTAGGAGACATTACATATAAATTACACTCCTCTAGCTTTCCTACAGAAAGCTCAGTTATTTCTCTCTGAGCTAACTGCATGATAAAGGTCGATCAGTTATCTGCACAGCAGAAGCAGGCTAAAGCGAGGAGATTTTTTTTGCTTGCACCGACAGTATTGAGGAGGCAAACGGAGGTGCAAGCACTACGGAGGGGCCATTGGGCAGGTACTAACCCCCCCCGGGAGCTATTACTGCCTCAGCAGAAGCTCTCGGCTCCCTCTGCTCCCTGCCTTCTGCAATCCCCCACCCTGTCATTTCCCAGCATAGCTAAATGTCAAACCCTGAAAAAGATTTTTGATAATGCAAACGTATTTAGTAATGACGAGCAATTCTAAGGACTCTGTTAAAGTCACAAACGTGTTTGTTTTGATTGAGGTAGGGTAGGGTTTGTAGTGTGATAGAATGATGAAAACAGCCCCGATTAACGACTCCTCTCATCTCCTGCTCTGACAGCCCCTTTCTCAAAGCACCAATATTACCCACTTAGAAAATGGATTTATACCAACGTTTAAAGCATTTCTTCTTTCAGCACACCAGATGGTACTAAAAATTCAAAATATTTCCTATAACAGCTGTATCTTTGACAACAAAATTAATATAAGCCAAAACACCACTGTTGTGTGTAGGCCATAATGACCAGACTCCTCAGTTTTAGGTTTAATGTAGCAAGGCATTTTATAGTTAAAAAATATATCTGATCAACTCAGTATTGCATCCATCACATGACTCTGTCTGTGTTTTCAAATCCAGATGCAAAATTTAGTGCCTTTATAGTTCAACAGCTGGTGTGATAAGAATGTAAAATACACCTTTCCCTAGAGCTATAATAAATGTGTTGACACTTTCTTACAACCAACCCTTTCCTACAACTCATCATTTTCTTGCCCCAAGCTCTGTCTTTATGTATTTGATTACATAAATCTTTTAAGCAGGTTTTGACCAGAAGCTAACTTTCCTTACTCTCCGATATCTGGACAATAATGTGTGTTTTTCCTTTGGTGTTAAAAGCGGAGGATGGAGGAGGGGGAATACTCTCAATTCAGACAACACAAAAAATGCAAATGATCATGCTTGCAATTTCCATCTCCTTACACAAACGTATGCAGAGGGGTTTTTTAATGATCAATTTGTTAGATCATTAGCTAGATCATTAGATATAAGTCATGCAGCTCTTAAAGTTTTAGTGTTTTAAACAGTGTGGTAGCTTTGGAATGCCCTGAACAGTGAGCAAGAAGGGCAGGAAACACATAAAAAAACCTTAAGCCAAATAATTTGCCCATCAAAAGGGGGTAATATTGAAGCAATGTATTGAACACAAATATGTTATCTGTATATGTTTCTACATGTATGTGAACATTCTTGATGCTAGAATGTGAATGTCTTCTAAAAAATTCAATTACTTCACAGTGCTGTGATGCAAGAGAAGACTGTTAGCTCTTGATGTAGAGAGGGAGGATGGTCTACTGGTTATTGATGCTGGACTCAGCCTAAGGAGGGACAATTTCGTGTCTGTCCTCCATCACTGACTTGTGAGACACTGAACCATCTCAACAGGGAGCTTTACATCGCAACATTGTCTAAGGCCTGAGACACATGGGGGATTTATCATGGGAACAGTCACTAAAACCCCAGCACCTCAGCTCTGGCCATCCTTTTCCAAGTCAGATCTTGCCCGTGATAGGTAACCATCTCGTTCTCCACCTCTGTGTATCTATCTTTGCTCTCTGCTAAGCACCTGTCTCTGCTTTCCTGCTGGCACCTTCCCTGCACAAATCGCTCATCTTCCCCCAGTGCAATTCCCACCCCCATCTGCAGGATTCCCTTTCCTCCAGGACTCTATTCCTCAATCAGCACAAGCACGCGCTTGCACAAGGCATCTGGCATAGGAATGGTGCGGTCGGCCTGATGCTGTCATGCAGGATGTGGAGGGGACGAGCAAATGGTTGTTATTTGTGGATGTAGCACTGGAGCTATTTTTAACCATTTTCCTTTTGCACAGCTGCAATGCTGTCGTATTCATTCAGCATGCTTGAAAATTAACATTCATGAAGAAAAGAATGAAAGATTACGGATTTTTAAAGCATTAATAGAGTTTGTTAGTATTTTAAAAAATGAGACAAAAAATATTTTGAAATGTGTTTCATTCAAAAATTTGCAGTTGCTGCTCTCAGCTGCATCAAAGATAACACAGGCTGGAAGTAGAATGAAGGACTATAAATTAGGTGGAGGTGGAGAAATAAGACAGCTCACAGCACTCGGGGCTCCCTGCAGGTACCTGCCCAAGTATGCATACTGCCCTGTGAGCCTGCAGGAACAAGACTGCAATGGGAAGGTGGACAGTGGCTGTACTCGATGACTTATGAAGGCATTTCACTGAAGCAGGTGAAGGTAGAACTGATGCTAGTTTTGACTTTGTTTTACTCAATATGAGTGCTCTCATGTAAAATTTTTAACGAAGTAATTAATTCTTACATTAAGTGTGGCTAGTTCTAAATGAAATTGTTAGTCTTCTTCAAAACAAATATACTGCTCAAACTGATGGTCAGAGAGGTGTCAGGCAAATGTGTGTGACATTAGCAGACATGAACAAATGATTTTGCTCTCAATAAATCTCTACATTGTTTTATCTAGAAAACTGTATTATTTATCTAGACTTCTAAATTTATCTAGAGAGCTCTAAATGCTACAGAAGTGATGGCTTTCTACCTCTCCTCAAATACAGTGCATCTCCACAGTGAACTCAATTTCAAGATGAAAAATATAGGTGGCTTCTATGCCTTGGTGATGCCCTGAGCAGGAGGAGAACAGGCTCCTCTGTTTTATACTGAAGACTGAGATGATCTCAGAGGCTTAGAGTCATCCTTGATTTTCTTTGCTTTCCTGCGCCTCCAGAGTCACACAATGCATTGACTGACAGCCAGGCAAGAACTGACCCACTGTGAAGGCAGGGATACCTTTTAATTCAGGTGAAATAATTGAAAAGCTAAATTTGGCAAAATATTCTCAAAAAGAACCCATTCCATCTAGTTTCATTTTTGTGAGGAGGAAATAAACAAATGATCTCTAAAGGAGATTTTCTGAGTGCTGTTGTGTTATTTTGCATTTGGCCAAGATTTACTTACTGTTGTTTGTTTCCATTTCCCTGCACAAGAGCCCAGCTCACTTTCATACAAATCTCTGTTAATGGCACATGTCCATAGCTCACTGGAAGCTAAACGGATGGTCACACTGTTGGTTAAACCCCAGCTTAGCTGCTGATTTGGAGCCAAATCAACTGCTCAACCTCAGAACCCTACTCTGCCACCCGCTTTCATGGTACCTGCTAAGCAAGCAGGAGCTGAGCATTAGGAGAGGGCCAGCCTGTCCCAGATAGCTTCCCGTGTGCAGTGTGGACAGAAAGCTGTGCTAAACTTCAGCCAGTACTAGCTATGGGGCAGAAGTTTCCTCTGAAACCACTTTTCACTTGTATCTATTTAATTCCAGTGCAAACCCGAAGAGGTTAAAATGGGAAGTGCCAACGCTTTGAGCTAATTGATTCGGTTTTGCACAAGAATGAAAGGTAGCTGAAAGAAGTTAAAAGAAACATTTGAAAGTTATTTTTTGCCATCCTTTTTGGTAAGACCACATTCGCAACGGTGTACTCACTTGGAAAAAGCAGAGTGTATCAGGCGATTCATTGGGCCAAGGCTCTGAACTCCATATTTGACTGCATTCTCAGAAGCCAAAGCCTTCAGCAAAATGACTTCCTCCTTCAGCGCTAGCTCTTGTCACTGAAATGAAACACTGCGCATTTGAGTGATTCCTAGAAGACCATCTGCGCTTCCCAGAGTCTGTCCCTGTAAGTCCCTTTCCCAGCCACAGCACATACGAAATCTCTATGGCTAACTGATTATTCTGGGAGCGTGTGTGATTCCCAACCTGTCAGATTTTTGTGGTTGGAGATGTTGACATACAGCCCCAAGCTGAACACTTTCAGCTGTACGATAAAGCACATAAAGGAAAACAGGGTGAGTTTAGTACACCTGTTCTCCATCCATCCACCAAGAACACAGTCTTTAAAGGCTCGAGACAAATTCACTGTTGACTCCCAGAGGTAAAAGGCAATGAATGAAGTCACTCCACAATATTTTATTTGCTGCTAAGATACTTCAAGGTTGAAAGAAAGCTGACACCAGGAAAGGTTACACAGGCATCCCAGGAAAGAGCTCAGGAAGCGGTGAACACCGCTCATACACTTTTAGTGCATTACTAACTAAGCTCCACACATTTAATATCCTGCCCTTCATCAAAAAGATTTATGATGCTTGGTAACAGAATGGTATTGCAAAGAGACTGCGCTGCAGGAGCACTATCCTTGTGATGGCATGCAATGGCATCGCTGGAATAAATTATCTCGGTCCCTTACTGCAGTAAGCAGTCACAATCTTTCTGTGCAATCTGTTTACTGAAAGAAAACTGCCCTGCAGATCAGCACACGCCGTGCCTGATGAGCAGCATGGAGACTCCAGACTCCGTCTCCTTCTTCTGTGAGGTGATGGAGGCCTCAGCTTTATCTGGACATTTACTTTTCTGCTTTGTCCTGAGGAGCTCGTGGTCCCTGTCATTCTGCTGTCCTTGGTCTATTCAGGTCCACCCTTCAGTACATTTACGTTTGGAGTTTTGTTTTAGGCTCCTCAGGTGTTTTTGCATTCTTTGAGTCTAAAATCCATTTTGTAAAAACAGGAGAGCAACTATGTGTACTTTAAATGTCTTTAGGCAACCACAGGAGCCACGGAAGTGTAAGATGCAAACAGCACTGTGTCTGACCGTATCTTTATGGCTTGCTGCTGGCTATTTGTTGCTAGTTTTTGTCTTAGTCCTGAATATATTCTTGCTTTTACTTTTCACTCTGTCATGCTTCGTACCAATTATCTGGCACTTGCCGTCTCCAAAGCCAGATTTTATTCTCAGCAGTGGCACAGCACAAAATTTCTTGCTCTATATAACCAGAACTATGTCAAAAAAGCTCTGTTTGTAGAAAACAGCATGCGAGCTGGAACGGACATGAGGTGTGTACATGGCCAGTTAAGAACTACTCAGGGGTGAAATGTCTTTTCAAAAGTACTGAAATGAAGTAGCTGCAATGCTGTTGTCATTCATACAGGGTGAAAGACAAGAATATTTTCCTGGCAACTGCCTGAAAAGAGCAACAGCATCACTGGTCATGTACCAGTGTCCTCCTCAGATGGGGAATCTGCCTGGGAAAGGTGCTTTCGAGACACAGCACATCTTAGAGCAACAGTTTACCTCGGGTGGTGCCTTGCTTTCCCCTGTAGCCAGTTAAGTCGTCATGATAGGAGTTCACACTCTCCAGCGCATTTGTTCCATATTCTTCTCTTTGTTTCTTGTGCTAATTATCATAGAATTATAGCTTGGAAAAGACCTCTAAGATCATCAAGTCCAACCATCCACCCAACACCACCATGCCTACTACACCATATCCTGAAGTGCCGCTTCTACAAGTTTTTTGAACACCTCCAGGGACGGTGACTCAACCACCTCCCTGGGCAGCCTGTTCCAATGCCTGACCACTATTTCAGTAAAGAAATTTTTCCTAATATCCAATCTAAACCTCCCCTGATGCAATTTGAGGCCATTGCGTCTTGTCCTACCGCTGGTTATGTGGGAGAAGAATTCACTACAGTCCACTCTTGTTTTGATCACGTTTATCCTGGGATCTCCCTGTTCATGGCAGTCCCTGAAAAAATCCTGGAGCCTTTGGCTCAGTAGTCACAGTACTGTCTTTCAAGTCACCTTTAGTTCCCTGCTGCGACCTTGAGGTGTCCTTAGTCTTGCTAAGGTGATTACACAAGTGATGGATATTTGCAGGTCAGTCTGCGTGGGGATTTGGGAGAGAGTCTATGCTTATCTCTGCCGCTTCACTTAGTGGGTCACCTTGGAGGAGTCCATTCCCCATTCTTTGCTTCAGTCTGACATGATATTTAACATTTATTTAACAGATATATCATGATATGATATTTAACATTTCTTGATTAAAAGTGGTTAGCTAGGCCATAGTACAATTTCCCTGCTTAGTTATCTGTCAGGCTGCTGTCTGTTGAGAGAATGCTCAGTCTATGTGCTCTCATGCTTGCAGATACACTGAAGCACTATTTTTTTTCTTCTTTCTTAGCCTCTCCCATATACTTCCTGGGCACAATCTTTGTGTCTCTTACTCCTCATAAAAATGGGCTGTAATACTTTGTCCATTCTAAGCCCCATCATAGCACCCTCGGTAGGCAAACACACTCTTTGCCAAGAAAAAAAGTTAGCATTAGGGTTTTAATTTATAGTTTAACTTTGAACAGATGATTGATATTTGAAGAAATACGATATCTGAAGCAATTTGAAGTAAGTGATGGTATCCAGGCTCTGCAAAACACTCTGGCACAATTCTACTTGACTGTAGACTGCACAGGAGAAGCAGATCTCAACAGAATAACCTAGGATTCTGCACCTATCTGGAGCATCCTTTGGAAGAGCCTCCAAACGTCTGCCAGGACGTCACACGTGATGCCTCCACACTTGAGCATGAGTTGTGCTGGTGGTGAGTGCATGGTCAGAGTAACCACACAGGGGCTATTTGAGAAGTGCAGTGTGTCTGGGATACCCCAATGTCATGTTTTGTGTGCTGCATAGTCAATCTGCCATGTGCAATGTCCTTATGTGTGGGACTTCTGGAATTCTGGCAACTCCATTAGCATTATTTCTCTTTGTCCTTCTCTTTACACAGCCAGACATCTTTAATAGGCAAAAATGCTCTTTCTGTCTCCTGAGAAAGTTTCTGGGTAGAGAAGAAACGTGGGCATGTCTGGGAAAATCCAGAGATGTTCTGGGTGAAATCCAACAGCAAGTCCAGTAACCCTCATCTCCTCTTACCTACCCCTTCTCCCCAAACTTCACATGATTTTTTCCCTGAAACACATAGACACTCTCCTCCTGCCCTCTCCCTGGAGTCACCTCTCCTCCAGCTAGTGTTCTATTCCTTTGGCTGATGGCATAGAGGAGGAAAGTCCTCTCTGTGAGGGCATGCGCCTTTTTTCCTCCTTTTTACCCAAAACCACCTTGCTTTTCAAACCTCTGCTCTATCACCTCTGCCCCTTTGTTCTCCTGCTTAGGGATTTTCCACTCCTCACCTTCCTGCTGATAAAGTTAATCAAACTAATTTTTCCCACTCAGTCACCTCCCTTATCACAGTCACTGTTTGGCCAGAGCCCAATGGATATGGTTTATGAGCTGTGCTGTTTGTTCCCCAGCTTTTTCTGGCCAGAGTGAGTGATGTGTTTCAGGGTCTGCGTCAGCTGCTGGCTAATTCACAATACCTTCAGACAAATAACAAATACATTTTGAACCATTTTGTGAAATAACTGCACTTCATAAATTCAAATAACTTAATCATCAGGAAAAGATCCAGGATCTTTTTGTTTTGCTTTGAAACTCTCTATCTTTATCTAGTGCTCAGCTGCCCATGTCCGAGCAATGACTGTAACTTGGTGCAGCTTCTGTGTCAAGGATCGTAAAAGGAAGAAATCATAGTTTATTCTGCCTTATCCTTGCTCATGTTGCAGTGCAGATGGTTTAACATGCAGAATGGGAATGTGTGTGAGAATCAGCTGGAAATGGTCTCTGGCACCTCTGGCAGATGTCTAGTTTGATCTGCCCCCCAAGGCCCCCTCCATAGGTGGTGAAACAGCCCAAGGCCTTGCAGTGCCCAGTGGCTTGGGGAGCCAGGGGAATCAGTGCAGCCAAGGCACTTAACCCCAGATGGGCTCACATTAGGGGTGGCAAGTCCTGCTCAGTGAGTCAGAAAGGTTTTTGGTCTCTCTTCCTAGTGCTGTTACTGCTCCAACACCCCTCGTATTAGTACCACCAAGGACAGCTTGTAAGAGGGACAACAGCAGCATTCTGAGCAATTTGTCAGCTAATCAGGGGGTGCCACAAGTGGGTAGGTGGATTCTGGTGCTCGGGGTAGCTGCTCTTCTCTGTCATCTGATTTCATGCCGCGGAGTTTGTCTAAGCCTTCCCAGTGAGGCCCTGCTCCCCACCACTCGGCTGTCAGTGTTAGAGACCTCTGAGGAGGTCCTCACAGCTTGGTGGCAGGAAAATCCCAGAGTACACAAGGCTTGCATGGGATAAGAAGCACTCCAGAAGGGATTCCTCTTTGTACATCATTCCTGGTGCAGGGTGGCATCCCAGCATTTCACAGGTTATCCACTGAGGCCAAAAAATCAAACAAGTTTTGTTCTGCTACACTAGAAACAATTTTTCAAAGCCTGCTAGATTTGGAAAACAGGTGCAAAGAATTAAAGGGCAGATCCTGCTCTGACCTCGCATACCCCATCCCCATGCCTGCCCCTGGTCTCTTGTCTGTGCACCCTTTGCACCGGCTCTGGACTTTGCTGGAGCCTTTCATGAGATGATTTAACTCACTGAAACAGCAGAAAACTAATCCCAGAAGGAGGAAAGGGAGGTAAGGAGTTGTTTGAGGTTTTAGTGAGGTCATTTGGCTTGGCAGGACTTCCAGTGGGTATCACAGCTAGGGAAAGGAGCGGGAGGAGCGCGGCAGCGGGTGCAGCATGGAGCAAGCTCTGTGCCAGCCCAGAGGCATGTGCAGCTGCACTCCCAGGCAGCCCCATCCCTCTAACATCAAGCTCCCGTACTCGGGGCAAAGTGTTGCGAACCCATCCTCTCCCTGGAAATCTGACTGAGTGTAAAGGAATTTCCTGTAGCCCAAAGACTTGATAATTAGTTTAATTGAGATATCAATTTATGGATCTCCTTGCTAGTGAAAAGCTGCTTGATATGCTGATAGCTTTTGATATGCAAAAATGCTTTTGAAACTCTGTCTCACCCTGGGTGGCCCAGAAAGTGTTATCATTTCACTGTCAATAGATAATTAATCCATAATATGCACAAGTATCCCTGCTTGGCAAATGCCAATGGAAAACGTTGAATAATCTCTGAGGCTATGAATTCATATGAAATTTTCTTTGGTGACAGCTACAGAGTGATGTGTTTTTCAGACTCCCCGCAACCTAAAACCATCAGATCACTTCACCGACCTCTTTGCGGACCCACAAACATTTCATTCAGCCTAGTGAAGGTGCATGAAGACAGGGATGGGGACAGGGACAGAGACACGGACACTGAGGGCACACTCTCCTCACACTAGCACTAGTATTGGGAAACACATAACATGAAACTAAAGCTTGAGTTTAAATATACGAGTCTGAATGACTAAACCTTGTATCATGTATAACCACAGAAATACCTAATAAATAGACATTATGGTGGTAGAAAAATACAACTTATCTGCAGTTTTACATTGGTCCTAAATATAGTCAGTAGCAAGATGAACTGGGAGATTTTCCGTTCTGAGTTGTGGAAGATACCAGCACAGCAAAATAGGGAAAGCTGCCTACACTGACTTACAATGTAGTGTGGTATGGTAAACACCCTTCTATGTCCAAAAGGCCCCAGTATTTCCAAAGATAGTATTTCACGAGTATGATAATGAGGATGACAGTATTTCAGAGGGATTATCATTGATCTCATACAATTTTAAAAAATGCTCATACCATCTCTTCACCATTTGTTTCAGCATTTTCAGCTATTCTGATTTAATTTAACCTGATTTTCTGCAGAGCCAAAAAAATTTCCCACTTTCTTTTCTTTTGGACTGATTTGCTCATGGGGCACATTTGTTTCTGTTTCAATTACGACCCTGCTAAAACGCAAACATTTTCTAGGTTTTAAAAATCTGCTTTGGACAGCACAGTGTTCTTAAATTAACGTTAGCCAGCTATGCACTTTTTATGTTATTACACTGACAATCTACACTGCTGAGCCTTATTTCATCTCTCCTAAATTACTTAGGAAAAGTGCTAGTAGTGACTCCCCAAATCACTTACCATTTTGCCAGGTGGTTGGTTCACGTCCTGGTTCAAAGAGCAGTCTTACTCTTGTCTTTAGCAACTGCATTTCTATTTCAGACTGATTTGCTGGGCAGCTTACAAAGTGTCCGATGTCAGCAGTGTTGGTCCACTTCCACAGTTAAACTTGTGCTTCTGGACCAGCGTCAGAAGAGACCCAACACTCACAGAATGCATGGTTGTGGGTGCAGGGCCCTTACCCTTGTTAGATGGTCAGTATCCCACACCAACACCCACATTAAGAAGAAGAAGGCATGGCTCAGGAGTGCTGCTGTACAGCGTTGGGGAAGTTGTACAGGCAGGGAAGTGATGCCTTGAGGGGACAGCTGCCCACTATCAATCCCACCGCAGCATCTATGCCTTCTCACCTGCCCTTGCTTTAAAGACATGACCCAGGGAGGGAACACATCCATGAGGAACTGCCTTGAAATCCTCCCTCTGAAATATCTCTGGCCACATCAAAAATGCCCAAGAATGCCCAAAAATGGCCCAAGGGTAGCAGCAGTGTCAGGTGCTTCCAGAGCCAGGTCAACTTCAGTGGTAGCCAGGAGCGATGTCTGGTCATGGAGGGAAGCAGTGGTTCGTACATCTGGTTGCTACTCTGGGAGATGCAAATAGATACAGGCTTCTAAACTACACGCTGGGACATCTCACCGGGAGACAAAAAGGTGGTTTCCAAATTGTGGAAACCACTAGAGCCAAAAAGCTGGTATGAGGGTTGGTAGGATATGCAATGCAGCATGGCGTAAGTGTCGTGGGCCTTGGCCACAACGTGTAGAGAGGTGTTGATAGGGCACTTTGCAGGGATAGAGAAGCTTCTGTCAAGTCAGTGGTAAACCTCTTATGTGTCTACTAAGCCCTGCTTAGTGAGTGCCTCCTGACCCCATGCTTGTCTCAGCTTTATCTGATCTAAAAACCTCCTGCAGCCTCCAACCTTTGCGTCTTGTCTCTGCTCGCAGCATTTGGAAATGCTCAGGTCGCGATGAAGGTGTGGGAGCTGATACTTTTCTAGTGGTGGATATGTCTCACTGCTAGAGCAAAGTGTTTCTTCCAAACTGTCCATCACGGCTAATGGCTTTATGAACTTCCTCAGAATTAAGGGCTTTCTAGGTGACAGGTGGAGACTTATACCATGCAAGGAAGGAGAGGAGAAGAGCAGATATCTAAGCTGGTGGGAGAAAGGAAAAAAAAGATTTGTTCAGCACTCATGCAAATGAGGCATTTTAGACAGCTGGAGACATTTCTACATCTCCGTCTGGATGGTGACCAATTTAGACAAGAAGTTGGTGCCAGTGAAGAGATGAATGAATTGCAGTAGCTTTCTTACTCCTTCCTGTATGGCTGCTTCTGGGGAGATGCAGGCAGAGCTTCCTGCATGCTGTGAGAGAGAAACTGGACTAAATAAAAGTCTCACTACTCACTAATCTTCGGCTGTGAACCTCCAGTGTGAAAGGTGCAACAAAGCAGAATCCAAAGAAGACCTAAGAAAAGGAAAAGTAGCACTTCAAACGCAATCCAGAGGGGGAGTTACTTCAAAAAGGAATGGTGGAGTAAGAAGTACTTCAAAGGGCAAAGCTTCCCTAGGGAGCTTGTTGCAAATTATCTTAAAGTAGGTCCCACCATCAAACAGATGTAATTAGTTTTATTCCTATTGCTACTGTCATGAAATGTTGTTCATTCAATAACACCCTGAACATTTCATATGGTGGAGGAGCACTTGCTGCAGGATACACAAGGCTTTAGTGTAGTAGGCATCCTACAACTGTTGGCAACAGGGTGCAAGAAGTACCTGCTCACCAAAGCTTGCCAAGGCTCTGAAAGGTCTCTCAGGGCAGGTCTGTCCAATATTATACAAACTGGGTTCATTTGTTTCCCTTCTTTTCACAGCTGACTTGAGCCCTGTAGATGAAGTTTGTTGCTGCAGCAAAAGCCAGTGTAGTTTTCTGGCCTCTCAGGTATTTTCCAGCACTGTGTGAAGTCTGATTTGAACACGCTAAAACTACATATACATTGTTCTTCATCAGCTTTGTTGTCTGTAGGGATCAGCCAATCCAAACTCCATGAGCTGCATGTACAGCCAATTAATTTTGCTATTATCATAGCCAGTGCAGTTAAAAAAATGACGTGGTCTGATCCTCCCCTTTTCCCTCTTTATATCTTTCTTATGATTTTCTTCTTTCTCATCGCCTTGCTCCCTTCATCTTCCATGAGTCCCTTTCCGTGGGCTTGTTCTCACTACAGGGGAACCTACTCCCCCAGCATCTCAGGGCTGTGGCTGCACACTCCCTTGGCCAGCGTCCATGTTAGCTGCCTGGCCCCGTCGTTGATGCTGATGTTAATTTTAAAATGTCTGTTTTCTTTTAGAAGTTCAGACTCCATACTCTCTGAAGAAACTAACAGGGTGAAGAGGGTTGTGTTTGCAATGTAGGTCAAGCACGAACAACAACTTCCAAAAAGAACTGAGGTTTATCAGGATTGTTAAGATTCAAAGTGCCTACAGCCTGACTTCAGGAAACCTCCCTTGGTTCTCAGCGCTCTGCTTCCTCAGTACCCTCCCAAACCTGTAGAGATGAGTTAATTTCTCGTTCTCTTGAGAACCAATTAGCACCTTTGGATTAATTAAAATTAGTGTCTTTTGAAACCACGCCCATGTCTATCCAGTAACTACTAAGGTGCATTATTCCATTATACTTAAATGGATACATGAAAAAAGAGTGAATACATATTATGATGGTGTTAGATAAAGCACATATCGCTTGAAAGGTCTTGCACAGATAAGTGGAAAGCTGACTCATCCTTTTCTTCTCTTCCCCACCAGACTGTGTCTCTTACTCACCATGCATCTTTACCAACAGTTCAGCTTTAGAAAACTTGTTTGAATCTCCCTGGACAGCATCTATATTGTTACCCTAACTCAGGCAAAGGTGGTTCCTTACTCCCTACCTGGTGTTTCGTGCACTCTGTGGTCAGGCAGTGTTGTGTATTTGTGGGAAAAGGAGAAAGGGATGAAATGAGTGTGTGTTGTTTTTAGAATCTTTACCAAAAAGCAATGTTTAATGCCCCAGCTGGAAGTTTTAGTGGCACTTTTCTCCTTCCAGCAGACATACTCTTACACTGTATTTTCAGTGTCTAATTTCCATCCTTCATGTTGAACAACCTTATTTCAGCAAATCATCCCCTGGATTAGTAGTGAGGTTAATGTTGTCTTTGAAGACAATGAAAACATCAAAGCAATTTTCATCAGTAAAAAAAGGCATTCTTCCCTAGACCTGTCAAGTGCACCACTTTTCTGGATTTCAATAGCCTGCACTGCCAGACGTAGAGAAACAGCTACTGTGAGCACAGGGATCACTCAAGCGCATGCATTATGGGATGTGTCAGACCTACTGTCCTCTGAGCTGACAGTGTTGGCAAGTCAGCTTCCCTTGAATGAAACAAGTTACTTGGCCTTATCAGAGGATGTAAAAGTGTGTTCTTGCACACTGTGAACATCTTTATTTAAGATCTGTAATATTAACACTGTTGTGGTTTGAGACTTGTTTTGAAATTTGTCTCTTAGCAACGTCAGAGTTATTTACAGTAAATCACATCTGAATTGAGATGAAAGAACTTCACCTGACTTCAGAAAGTAAAATACACACAACTTGTGTTTACAAAGCAACCCATTACAGATGAATGCCTTGGCAGTCGCAGCTTATGGAACATCCATATGCGCTGTTGGCATTTGTAAGGTGATGAAACAGAATGCAGTGTCTGATATCTGAGCTGCTTTTACCGTGGTATCTGCAAAAACAAAAATACCCAATAAAACTAAACTTGGAATTTATAACACGTGATTTATGTGAAAAACAGGAACCAAACCATATCCTTTATTAAAATAAAGTTCAAGCTCTAAAATCATTAAAAAATAATTGTGTGTTTTAGTAGATACTTAGACCACTGTAGAGCAGCCTGAAAAATTAGTGGAGCCTGAGGCTGTGATTCTGAGTTAGAAAGAAATTTAAAATAAAGTTTTTCTTGTTTTAAACTAGAAAGGAAAGAATCTTATAGAGAATAGTTTCTCTAACTCTTCATTTTTTTTTATCATATCCCATAGAGAGATAGAAAAAAAGCAGTAGAAGGAAACAGATAAAAAAAAGTTGGCTTAGGAAGAGATGGCCTGTTTGTGACAAGAAATATTCCAGTACTGTGTACATTTTTGCTACTCCTTTGCATATGGGTTAAACCTTGCTGCTGATTCTACAATGTTGTAGGACTGGATCAATGGTACTTTGGATGGTTAGAGAAAGGGAAGAAATCATGCTGCAGACACCACCATGAGCTAAATGGGAAAATTAAATGTCACCATCACTAGTTCAAATTTGAAGTTGAGCAAAAAATCTTTGGTGTTGGAAAACTAGACACTCCTACTGGAAAAATGAGCAAAATAACGTTTTGTGCTAGCTTGTCAAAGAGACTTCAGCATTGCTGTTTGAAATATGGCAGCACCTTTCTCTTGAATACGCTGTTTGCAGTGGAATCTACAGAATAAGTTAGATCCATAGGCTCCTTAAAGTGTGCTGGAGGATTTAGCACCAAAGACAGAATACACCAACGCCTGCAAGCTGAGTGGGGAGGAGTTATCTTTCTTTGTCACTCCGGAGGGAAGTGCTGTGGAGGGCAGAGTGGCTCGGGAGAGTCGCATCCCTGAGTACAGACTGCAGCGAAGCACATCTCTCCACCAGAATGCAGTTTTCAGAAGGGCAGCCGCTTCTAGGGGTTAGACCTCTTGCCAAACCTTTCTTAAGAAGTGCAATCAGAAAATATCTCCTTTCTCACCATCTGCTGTTCCAAAAATTTAGATTTCCATCCTTTCCTTATCAGAACTCAAGTTCAAACCTCCCTTTACTTCAGTCTTCCCTACTACCCTTCTTCGTCACCTCCTAACTGCTGAGCTGTAGTCCCTCTTTCATTTTGCATGGATTAATTATACATTCGTTATGACTATCTTGGGTCAGAGCCCACAGGAATCTGTAGCAGGGAGGACAGCTCATATCAGAGATGTGACAGACCTGGATACTAATGATTCTCCTAATACGTACTTATGCCTTTATTAGAAAGTAATACATCTTTGTGTCTCCTATGCTATAACCCTTTGAATCCAGGGTAGTATGTAGTGGGGAAAGGGAGCAGTCCTCTATCCTTGGAGATAAGTTTGGGGGTGCTCAGTTGCCCAGCATGGCTGGGATGCATGTGATGTACCTCGAGCAGGCGTCAGGCTGAGGTGGCCACCCACCTGGCTTCTCAACGCTGTCACACCTTCAGGCAGTGTCTTTTTGTGCCGCGGCAGGAAATTCAGGCTCTCTGGGCTTTGCTGGTAAAACTCAGACACTTACACACTTTGACAGTGCCAAAGAAGAGGTTAGCAGCCAACAGGGCATTTGGGGAAATACCATTTTTAGATTTCAAAGTGCCTGAATAACCAGCAGTGAGGTGTTACCTGCTGAATGGCTTCTCACCACCAGGCAGTCTCTCCTGCCATGACACTTCCCCTGGCACAGTCAATCTCCTAGAATGAAGAGAAGCTATCACCCTCCAAGAAATAACAGCCTTTCCTTCCAGAATATTTGAGAATGTTTTCTAATCCTTAGAAATGAAAGCAGCAAATGTTTCTTATTTCCCGTACAAGTCGAAGACTACCATCTTTATTTTTGTGCCCCTCCTCGTCGTTCAGCTGTCATTGTAGTTAATTATCTTGTCAGAGGCATCTGCAGTTTGGGGACTATTGCTTAAATATTTTCAGCTGCTTGCATGCCATGGTAGCACATTCTGGTGAGTGGTGGGAAACAGAAATAGGATGGAGAAGCAGAAGGACACAAAGATGGTTATGTTCGGCAGTGAACTCAAATAAGGTCATGATGTAACAGGTTTAATTCTGACAAACCAGAGACTGTAATGACCACAAGAGCATGAGAACGGATGTACACCTTTAGAAATGGTAAAGCACAATTTTACTTACCTTTGATGCAAGCAAAATATCCAGAATCTTAAAGGAATTTTTAAGTTTACTCGTTATATACAGTCTGTTGTACTTGCGTGATCATATACCGTTGCATTGTCTCTATTGAACATGAACCGTTCAGTCTGAGAGTGTTGCCAGTCCCAGCTTTTATACAGGTGTGAGGAGGGAACATGCAAGATGTGCATCTGCTGCCCAGGGCTAAAGCACAAGAACACACTTTCTTCAGCTGATAGCTACCCTTCTCATGATGGGCCACCTGAAAATGTGTTGGAAAGAGATGGCCTTAGCTGTGGAGAGGACATCAGGAACGTCAGCCTGGTGAAACCAGCATATGCTGTATCTTTTCCAGGACTGACAGGGAAGACCGAGCAGGTATAGCATCTCTGTGATTTAGTGATGGTTAACCCTAGTTCTAGGGTTAAGGGGACTCTCACGATGCCTCCTGGGCCTCCCATCTGGGTGAGAGAGCATCCATTATGCTGGAGCAGGCACATAAACCACAGGCTGACACAGAGATTAATGGTGATTACCAAGTCTGGACTCTGTTGCATCTCCAAATATACCGCTTTCATGTAGGATGACATTGTCTCAAAAATCTGTCAGAGGGGAACACAGTAAATTTCTCACATGCAAAAGGGGATGTGTTAGATTATGTTCAACAAATAAACAAACCAAAGAAAACCTGTTCCACCTCAGTCAGAGAGCAACAATTGTCTGGATTATCCCTGTCAGCACTTGAGTAGATTTATTGCTTCTTATCAACAGCTAGCTAAAAAAACTGCCAAGACAGTGAGAAAACAGTGAGGAAAATCCTCCAGACCACAGTTTGCTGCTGATGCCCACCAGTCAACCTGTCTTCCCTGGAAATCATGCTATGGCTGTCAGTAGGGATGAGCTATGATACTTACTGCAGCTGTAACTCTGACAGGTGTGAAGGTCAGATCCTTGCAAAAGATTTTAAAAAAAAGGTTAGTAGTGTATCTGGAAATACATAGATATTTATGTATCATGACTGAGGAGTCTTAAATAAATTGATTATACAAATACTGAAAAAATACTGAAAAAAGGGTGTTGGATGCATTTATAAATAAGGAGTGAGGTCTAGTCCCTTCTAGTCTAAGATGTACAAACTGTAAGCAAGTCCAGAGTCCATCCATTGTTTTAACGGAGGCAACATTATTATATTCCCACTTGGAGTGATGGCTGAACCAACAAAGCGAGATGTCAGTAGTAAGAGCTAACATGTAACGCTTAGCAAACCGTGGTTATAATTCATCTCGTTTTCTTTTCGTATACTAAATTCACCTCATATCTATCACCTACTCATAATGTGGATATTCAGAAATGTGGAGGTCACATCTGGAGTCCTCTGTTATTAAGAACATGAGTTTGTTATGTATATATATATATATCAGATTTGCATAATACTCTTGCATTTCAGTTATGGCATTAACACAGTGCTATCAAAGACCTGCACAGAGTAAACGATAGCCAAATGAAGGCACTTGGTTTTGAAGCAGATTTCATTGTTTTATAAGAGAAAAAGCAATCCAAAAAACAAGTGAACTTGTAAAACATAAGTTATATCTAAAGAACACACCTGTATATTGCATATTTTCTTCCCTAGCCATATGGGCAGAAGGAATAGAATTGTTCAGTTTTCCACTTTTTAAAGTTTAATGTAGGAAAGATCTAAGCTATTCTGTCTTTATAAACATAAATTCTAACTTTTATGACACAGATGAAGAGGAACCTAAATGTGGATGTGGTTTTAAAATGAAATGAAAGAAATTTTATACCTACAGAGAATGAAATGCTTATCTGTGTTATCTCTGATTTTAATGGAGTCTTTAGTGTTTGCTTCCTGTTCCCACTTACATTAGATCACGTGGGTGAAATACACAAATAAATGAGATCTCTGTTAGAGTGACAATGCACAGATGGTTTAAAATTCTATGCTAAATTCACAGTCTGGATTTTTTTATAAAAGGTATTTATTGCAAAACATCCCTAGATTTACACTGAGGTGTAATGTTCTGCTAGCAATTGCTTTAACAGCTCTCCAGCAAAAAACCCAGGGACTCACTTTATCTCCGATTTGTATTTTATTAACTCTGTAAAGCTATGTCACTCCTGCCAATCACTTACATTTAAGACTAATTTCACAGCCTGCAACAATTACTTCATACATAATGGACGCCTTCTGTCTGAAAATAAAAGAAAAGCTCCAACAACAAAAAAAATGCATTTTTCTTCCCATGTGATGGTTCTCCCCATAGAATTTTAAAGAAGTGTTTTTGCAAAAGACATATTTTGCATAATCGGTTCATTTTTTATCAGCTAGTGGAATCTAGACACGAATCACTGAAATGCAGTGTCTTCTGTTTTCACAGATCCCACTGTCTCGCATGGCAAACCACCTAACAACCAGCTGGGCCAAGATAACTGCTTTCTTCCCCACAGGTCTTTTGTCAGCTTTCAGGGAGATGACAGAAAGAATTAATCGACAATTAATCCTTATATCAGAATAAGAAAGCTATTTCAAAGCTGCTTTCTGTGGCCACTGGTCCCGGAGTGCGCAGCGAGGTTCCTCTGGGGAGAGCGCAGCGGTGAGCACATTCACCCGAGAGGTACCCAAAATCTGTTTTCTGACAAGTGTGCTAATGACCTGGCTGCTCTTCCTCACGTGAAGCTGCTGCCCAGCTGCTCCAGTAATTATCTTGCTACTCACCTGACAGACAAAGTTATGGTGTGATGAGGCTGTAGGGAAGGCACGTGGCAGAAACACATACATTAATTTGGGGATCTATGCACATCTTGGCTAAGAAAGTCTCAGTTGAAAACAACATATTTACTGCATTGGAAGAGTTTCTTCATTACCTGAAAATAACTCATAAACTGAAGGCTTGTTGCCTGACATTAGAAGCAACATCTCCACATAACACGTTTGTAAGAGCTCTCACTAATTAGCTATTTTGTAATTGCTTAGGATAAAGTAATTTTACCCTCTTGAAATGTGCGAGCATCTTTAGCAAATTGTCTCAAAGTGCCATGTAATTATTCTATTTGTGATGGAGTTAAAGTAAAAAACTACTGCTTGCTGCTTTGCTCCCAAATCAGCAAGCAACTTATTTTGCTGCTGTGAGAGACACAAAAGCTGCACAAAGGCCACCAAGTTTTGGACAGTGGCTTCTGTAAGCATGAAATGTGACGGTCCCAAAGTAGCTGCAGTGAAACCGCAGCCTTATCAGAGAAAGTGCTGAGCAGACAGGGACCTCAAGGCAGGCTTTGAATGGAAGAACATAAATCTATACAGTCAGAGAGCGAGAGAAAGCAAATGTTAAACCTATCTTGCAGATGGGGAGCAAAGGCACAGAGCAATTAAGGTCCTGATTCAGGAAAATACTTAAGAACGTACGTGAATCCCACTGAAATAATTAAATTCAGCTCCTGGGGAATTACTTTAATGAAATGAGACCTGGGAAATTGCCTGCAGCCACTCATAAGCTTATGAGTGAGCCAATGTTGGGTTCTGGTCTCCAAAGTCCTGTTTTGGTAGCTTCAGCGATGTCCTTGTACCGTCCCACTGGGTACCTTCCTGCTGGCTGTGTTTCTGACCAGAGAGCACAAGAGGAAGAGCTGGACATGTGAATGCAGAGCATAGGAAAAACTGGTGCTCAGAGATCCTCCCGGCTGATCAGAAAACATCAGACCATTTTCCGTTGCTCTTACTTGCTTATTGTGCGTTTCCTTCCTTTCTTCTTGATGGTCCTTTTCCACACTGCAAGTTTAGCTGTTGGGGGAGGAGGAAAGATGGTGATGGTCCATCAAGCTCACTTTCCAAACACAATCCTGACCAGGAGCCCTGGCACAGAGTGGACAGTGCAGCCCTGGCAGGTGAAGGCTGCTCCGTGGTCCTGCTGCTGCTGCTCCCCCTTACTGTGGCCTGCCCCTCCATCTGCTCCTGGAAATGAAGCTGGGGGCTGACCACTCCTTGGCCCACTACCCTGTTTGCTTACAGGCCCCTGCACTGAAGCTATTCACAGACCCGGAATGGATCCTTCCCTTCTCCCTACACGGCAGTGTCAGGGCAGTGATTGTTCTTCCATCCCTATCTGTCATCCCCCCTCTGCCATTCTGCAGAATTTAAGCCATGCGAAGTTAGTGACGTTTAGCATCCCAAACATTTTGACTGGACAGCCATAAGGGAGGCGGTTCATATCTCTCAAAAATACTGCTTGAGGTTCTGCCGCACCTTCAGTTGGTGTTAGTCCAAGAGACAGGACTCAGTATATTTTCTGGCAGCAATCACTCTAGCAAGTGTTACCTCTTCAACGATTTCTTTGATGTATTGAAATACAAAAAATAAATGATGATGGTAGAAATGGGATGCTATTACAGCATGTGCTGGGCCAGTCAGGTTGGGGCTGAGAGGAAGCTGTTTGTTTTTCTTGGTACAGCTGTTTTCTCCCATCTGTAGTCATTTGGACTTGAGGTATCTCATAACAGTCCTCCTCCCTGAAAAAAACCTGGGCGTTTTCCTGAGCTTGGTTTTCAGTCAGTTCATTTGGTAGCTGCAGAGGAGGTACTTCCCATCTTGAAGTTCAACTGTCACACGAGTGCGCGAAGTGTCTCCGTTACTTACACAAGCTTTTGTCTTTTTCTGGTCACCAGCGTTGCCGCTGCTGTGTTTGGTTTATGATCTGTTGCTAGGGTGTATTTCCCTGGCGGGGAGCTGGCCACGTTTTGCTGATGTCTGGCATGTGCTGCTCTGCTTTCTATTCATGTAATTGTTAAGCAGGAAATACCTATTAGCTTGTTATCATCTCGCGTTGAACAGAGTCCTGGTGAGCAGACACCAAGGAGCTGCAGCACAGTTGTTTCTGCTCACACACATCATTCTCCAAGCTGAGTAAAAAGCGTATGTGTTTTGTTGTTTCCAGAGAGCACAAGTATAGTAAGGATCACATCATGTGATTTCTCTTCCTTTGATTACGCTTGCAGGAAACTCACCTCCTCCTGCTAGTGACATCCACATGTGTGTCCTTCCCGGGCTGCATTACCAGACCCTGTTGCAAGTAACCCTAGATGTCTAGCACGAGTATTATGCATTAACGTGCCTCTGTTTGAAGGAGCCGCTGTCAATAAATGAGCAGTGGTGCAGCCGCTGCCGTGACTTCCACCTTGTTCTGCTGGCAGTAGGAGACCGGGGCTGTAGTGTCCAAAGCCACTCGAAGGGCTCACGTGCACCTGCAGCTCCTTTCTAGCCAGAAGCCACGTCTTCCCAGGACAACTCAGATAGCAAACTCTGAAAGCGCAGTCTCAGCATAGGAAAGAATTATTCTTGATTGAGGTGTTTAGCTCTGTAACAAGCACCTACTTTTATCATACTTCTTCAGGTTTGACCATATTCAGTGGTAGCTTTTTGACAGCTTTTTTTTAAAAAAATATTTAATCGTGGCAGCTGAAATAGACCTGAAATGTGTGCCTGCAAAGTACAAATGGAGCGCCTACAGTGCAGCAGACTGCTGCAGATTTCATTACAAGTTGACTTTTACCTGAGTTCCCCCGAAAGGTGAAGTCCTGCAGGTGGTGTGGCCAGGAGAGCTGATGTCTGGCAGGGTCCTCCTGCCCACAGCTGGGCTGTGAATATGCACTCATGCTCACTGCCACTGGGCAAATGGAGCAAGAGCAATGCTGGGCTCTGCTGAAACACAGCTCCCCCATGAACTGGGATGCTGTGGAAAGGATTTGGGGGGGAGGCTGAAGCCTCAGCAGCACTGTGCTTTCTACTTTGGCTTAGGATTTCTGAGATTCAGCCCTTTTATTTTCATGTAATTTGGATTTTAAAAGGCTTCCTTGGAATGGTTTAGTTTTAGGACTCCTACAGTCTTTGCTGGGGGCACTATACCCGGCTGAGGAACGTGATGAGTGCGCATTTGGACAGATGCTGAGAGGGTGTTGAGGAGCCTTCAGCAGAGGTGTTACGTGGGAGAGGGCTGCAGCAAGGTATGCAACCTTCAGCCCTCTTCCTGCTTGCGTCTCAGGAGCCCTGGAGGAAGCTGGCAGCCAGAATGAGCTCCTTGAATGTCTCTTTTGGAAAATCAGCTTGTTCCTGGCCACTTTCCCAGATGCTCCTCAATAAAGCAGGAAACAGGAGCGTGAGCTGGATAGTACATAGCAGTAAGTCTGATCATTTCAAGAGTGCTCCAAAGTCCTGGCCGCAATGAGGTGTAATATTATTCTGGTTGTCTAGTTGTATGCATCTGATCATCACCTCTGCTAGGGATCTCTAGGTTATATCTCAAGTCCTATTTACAGGCAGCTGTGAAAGCAGTCATAATCACAACACGGGCCATGATTCAGCTGCCTTCCATCTACAGGATGCCTCATGGACAACCTATTGTTTGCCTGCAGGAGATCTCCTTTGCTCCTTGCCTCAGCCACAGAAGCCTCCAGCAGTTAATGCTGCAGAGCCTCGGGCAAAGGCTGCTCTCCAGGTTCCCCTGGAGTGAGCCTGGCAGACCAAAGAAGGCGGACAAGCTTCCAACCCACTGGCAACCGAGTTGGTATGATTTAAATAACTGCATCCAAAAAGCTGTGAATGAACAAAGCATTTGATGAGTAAAAGCAGAGATATCAGGGGGAGGCTGGTTGTCGCCAGAAGGGATGTTTGCTGAACTAACCTGCGTGCTGGCATTTCAATGGGCTCATTTAAGAGTGAATGAATCATAGGACAGCAGGCCATTTTGTTCATGTGTTTGATTTTGACAAACAATGGAATGGAGTTAAGCACTTAATTCGAAATACGGACTCTGATAATGATGACAGACTTTATAGGGGCCCATTTTGCTTTACTTAAATATGTCTTTTAATACAATATAATTAGTCTTCCAATGGGTGAGTGAAAGCTGGAAGGTTTCCAGGTTGCTGTCATGCAATAACTGTAGTTCAGTTATGTCTAACCAGGAAGAACAAATTTGAAATACACGTTTTAATTGGGAAGTAAGGTGGCAGATCTTAGTAGCCAATGCTACATTAACAATCCCTTACATAATTCTAGAGCTAGCTGAGCCTTCTGGAATTGTCCTTTTGGGATTTACCCATCAATCAAGTGGGATAAATGTTTGATATTTTAGGAATGTAAGAGATGAGATTGTAGTTTTATTGTTATAAGACACATTTTAAGTGGTAAGGAGATGCCGTTCAGAAGGAAGATTTTAAAAACTATTCCAGGAAGACAGCCAATGTACACAAGCATTTATTGAAAGTATGTGAGATTTATTAAAAAAAATCCCTGGATGAAACATTAACAGCACAAAGTCTCAAAAGAAAAATGCAAGAAATGCAAAAAGTTTAGGTGAGCATCCTACTGAGATACAGACAAACTGTGAGAACACAGGACACAGAGCATCAGCTGCGTGGTTGCGCTTCCACTGAAAGAGCTAAAGGATGACATCAATATGGAGACCACTACAATATGGAAAATATACAGACACGTTTCTGCCTACTAGTCACTCGTTGCACATTTTGTCAGTTCTTGTTACCTGAAAGATTCTTCCTTTTGCATTGCAAACGTAACATTGCATGACTACTCCATGGTTTAGTGTTTCTGGGCATGAACAACCTTTGTATTTTTTCAGCGTTTGTGCCACTGACTGTGATTGTTGGATGTTTCTTCTCAGCTTTCAGCTGCTCTGTCTCCTTCATTCTGTTCACTCTGCTTCCCATTCTCCAACACCTAATTCCCTTCACCATCCCTTCATATGGTTTTATTTGCGTAGTGTCCTTCATCTCTTTCCTTGCAACCACAAGGAACCATCCAAACTCCACAATCCACAGATGCAAAAGTGTACAACACGTGAATCCTACCTTTATTGCTTGAAAAACTTTTCCTGCTCTCTGCCTTTGTCTTTGATTAATGAAAACCACTTCAGATTGGGAAATGTGACAGGATATCTTTACAGTAGCCATCATAGCAGAGTGGTGCAGCCATGCACTGTATATAGAGGTACCGCATATAGAGGTACTGCCGTAAGAATGCAGCAAAAGCAACAAATGAGTATTTAAGACAAATAGCAATACTGAACAAGGAAAACTCAATGTCTGTTGCTGAGATCTGAAGAAAAGTAAGAGAGAATTATCTCTGAAGACTTAAAATGAGATGCTCACCTAGCACATTAGTAAAAGAACAGTAAAAATTTCTGGAAAACCATGTTAATCAGAAATAATGCAACAGATAAAACTCACTAATCAGTCATTTAGAATTCACCACAGTAATGTGTTTTGGAGCAGGTCTGGTCTAAACTCTATTCCAGAGTGAGCACATTGGTTGTCATCCCACAAAAATTTTGCAAGCAAAGCTGGTTTGCAAGCTCGGATTTCCTTGGACATATATGACTTACATTCTTGCCTCATTTTTAGGGAGCTTAAAGTTTTTAGACACATTGTTCAATTTTAGAAGTACTTTTCAAAGCAGTCCAACACCATGTTACATGTCTTAATGCTCCATCTGGGACAGAGAAAAGGAGTATTTCCTGTTCAAAAAATAAGAAAGAAATTTTTTTTTTTTTTTTAAAAAAAAAGAGTGAGTTAGGAATTTTGGAAGCTATCATTTGGTAGTATAAGACACATTATTAACTGACATAAGCATATATAAATTTTGATTATTTATCATCTCTGTTTCTGAACAAAGTATTGCACCGTGGAGCTGACTTTGGTGTGACTGCTGTCTGCTGCTCACTTGTTCCCTAAAATACTCCTTTCATTTTAAAAATGTTTCTACATGGTTGTGCAATGTTAGTGACTTTGCGTGGAGTTTTGAAGACATGACTGGTTTTTTTAGGCGGAAATAAATACCTAAGCCTGGATATCCTGTGCATCTGAAAATATGTTCATTCCAGCTAACTTAGGTAGTCACTGTCTCCTGTGATCTACTAAAGCTGTGATGCAGATGTTTAGAAGCAAGATAATGACTGTAATACATATTCAAGTCAATGAGCTATGATCATCTGAATGATCCCTTGTGGAAAAAAACCTGCGTTTGTACAAGTTTGAGTGAAGAGTGAATATCCATTCCCACTGATGCCAAACTGTCTTTGAAATATGCTGGATCAATCATCTCAAACAATGCTGAACCAGGTCTAATTGTGGCTTTGTAGAAGCCTACTCCTGCTACAAGGCTGTGGTGGGCTGACCCTGGCTGGACACCAGGTGCCCACCAAAGCCACTCTATCACTCCCCCTTCTCAGCTGGACAGAGGAGAGAAAATATGACCAAGGGCTCATGGATCGAGGGAATGACAGGGACAGGTCACTCCCCCTCATGGGTGAGTTACTGTCATGGGCAAACCAGACTTGACTTAGGGAAATTAGTTTAATTTACCACCAATCAAATCAGAGTAGGATAATGAGAAATAAAAACAAGTCTTAAACACATCTTCCGCCCACCCCTCCCTTCTTCCTGGTCTCCTCCCCCCAAGCAGCGCAAGGGGACGGGGAATGGGGGTTACGGTCAGTTCATCACATGTTGGCTCTGCCGCTCCTTCGTCCTCAGGAGCAGGACTCCTCACACTCTGTCCCTGCTCCTATGTGGGGTCCCTCCCACAGGAGAAGGTTCTCCATGAACTGCTCCAACCTGAGTCCTTCCCAAGGGATGCAGTCCTCCACAGATTGCTCCAGCATGGGTCCCTTCCACAGGGTGCAGTGCTTCAGGAACAGGCTGCTCCAGCGTGGGTCCCCCACGGAGTCACAAGCCCTGCCAGCAAACCTGCTCCAGTGTGGTGTCCTCTCTCCACAGGGCCACAGGTACTCAGGAGCCTGCTCTAGCACAGGCTCCCCACGGAGTCACAGCCTCATTGGGACATTTACCTGCTCTGGCATGGGGTCCTCCACAGGCTGTATATGGATATCTGCTGCACCGTGGATCTCCATGGGTTGCAGGGGGACAACCTGCCTGACCATGGTCTTCATCACGGGCTGCAGGGGAATCTCTGCTCCGGCACCTGGATCACCTCCTGCCACTCCTTCTTCAATGGCCTTGGTGTCTGCAGAGTTGTTACTCTCACTTTGTCTCACTCCTCTCTCCTGCTACAATTGCCATTACACAGGACTGGTTTTTTGCCTTCTTAAAGATGTTATCCCGGAGGCGCTACCACCGGCCCTGATGGGCTCGGCCTTGGCCAGCAGCAGGTCTGTCTTGGAGCTGGCTGGCGTTGGCTCTGTTGAACACAGGGGAAGCTTCTGGCAACTTCTCACAGAAACCACCTCTATAGCCCCCCCTGCCACCAACACCTTGCCACGCAAACCCAGTACAGAGGCAGAGGTCTCTGGAAATCTCACTGCAGACCAGCAAAAGGAACAATATTTTCTGTTGGATCAAAAACTAGTCCAAATGGGGAGTCTTTCAACTATCACACGCTGCACAAGTGCAATTCACACTTTACCAAAAAATTAGGCAGTGTGACAAGTCCTGGATATTTTGAAGTGAGAGTTAGTGCATGTGTGGAATAACTTCTTCATATCACAGAAGAGTTCAGCAAAACTGATGCACTTTAAGCTTGTGAGATGATGCAGGTGGAAGAAAAATCCCAAACAAAAAGAATATCTGATATTTAGGATTTATAGCTGGTGCAGATGGTTCAGATGGTTATAATTCACATTGTAATAACAAAATTGGCACCAGACACCTTCCTGAAATCTGTTATCCAGATTTCCAAAGGGTGGATAAGGATATGATTCTAGCTAGATAACATCCAGAGATTTCATTCTAGAATGAAAGAAAACTCGAAGGACTGAGTTTCTTCTTGGCAGATAGCAGAGTTCAAGAGTCCACTAGATAAAAATTCTACATTTCAGGCTGTCAGAAAAGATCAGGGCTGCAGCAGACACTTTACATCTGGAAAACGAGAGTTAATTCCATTCATTTCAGGGGTTTTTGTTTGGTGTCCTATGCTGCCATTATATCTCACCCTGCAAGAGTAAAAAATAATTACCTTTTTGAATAGCTTTTTAAAACTGCATGTCTTTTTTATATCATTCAGAGGACTTTTTACTAAGTCAAAAGGCAGTCACTTTCCAACCAATATTTAAACATATGAATAAAATAATATTCATCTTTGACATGTTAGTCAACTTTTCAGAAAGATTTCATATACATGGTATAGGCAGAACCTCTTTGAAATCACATGGATTAATACGATCATGGCTTTCCTGGAGACATTACAGACATCATAAATGTTTAGGCCCAACATGAAAGGAACATACTAAACACTTTTCAGAGAAGTTATGAGAAATAATGGTATGAGGAGAATGTTATTGCTTTCCCGAGTACACTGCTGGAAGCCAGATACAGTGATTCAAACTGGATTCTTAGGAGATTCTGTATTTGCGTCGTTTGCACTGATTTGCTGCTTCAATTCGGTAAATAATTCTGCACAGTTCATTTGAAGTTGGCTTAATCTCTACATAAAACTTCATGAAAAAGTGATAGAGTTCAGTTACACTGAACAAAGGTATTACAAAATCTTGTCTCGCCTGCTGGTAAATTTCATCTTAGCTGATACCTTGCAAGTGAGTTTTGCACAGACAAAACAACCTATATATTGATATATCCATGTATATATATACTCAACCAATATTTCTTTCCTCAGAATAACTCCAGAAGATTTTTTAGATACTAAAATTAGATCAGTTTTCTTGTAGAGGTTACTGCAGAAGGGAGATCTTTTTCTCTGTAGTCAAATACAGTACTGCTGTACTGGTTCTGGAGGCATTGGGGCTTTTAGCCACTCTGGTGGTCCCTTGTGATATGCAAACAGGAACTGCTGTACCCTTGCATGAGCCTTCATCTGATCAAGCTAATAGCACAGGTGACTAAATGATTCCGGTAGAGAACACAGTATGGTTTCAATTTACATTTTTGGCAAACGATATGTATTTGTAAATCCTTTCGTAAGTCCATACATATTGTAAACAGGCTGCCTAAGCTTAACTGGGATATACTTTAAAAATTGTCTAATAGAATTGCAATTAAATGAAGAGAAAGAATTAGTAGGTTTTTTGCCCAGATGAAGGTTTTATTCTGCCTGCATAAATTCTTCCTTGTGATTTGTAAGCTAATTCCCACTCCCCGTAAGTATTACAGTACTATCTTTCCTAACAATTATCTCATTCTACTTTCTCCTTGATTTTCCCAAAGGGTTTTTTTCCCCTTTAGCAAAGTCTAATTTGGCCAGATCCACCTACATATGCTCAGCTTTCAAATGATTCATTTCAGATGTTTCTCCTGCTTACTTCTCAGCAGCATTTGTTTCCATCGTTCTCCGTATGTCAACAGGTTCTTTTGAAGCAGGCTCTCGTCCCATTTTGTTGCGAGGGTTAGCTCTGTTTGCTGTGTAAAGACAGTGGGTATAGAAAAGAGTGTGCATGATTTTTTAGAGAATAAAAAATCGCTGAAACCTTCATCTGTCAGTGGTTCATAACTTTTGCATAAATAACACATGAAAATGTTCCCTGTTTTTCCTGATACCTGACTAGTCATTCATTTGCATATTTTTTCTTGTTAGGCAACAATATTGCCTTTGATTTCTCATGTTGGTTTTGAGTTTGATGTTGTGTCAAGCATCAAGTCCGAGTAAAGGTACATGCTAATTATGTGGGGTTTTATTCCTGTGATTGTACAGATTTTTCCTGCAGATACTTTCCTCCTTCAGCATTATATACTCCCTCTGCAGTAATTCATCTTTCCCCATTTTTAGGGGGCTACTGTTCAACTTTTTCTTTTTTGACAACTGAAGAAAAGCATGCAGTTCCTATTTTCCTTAGAGGTATTCCAAATATTTTTCTCTTACGTATAGATCATTGTGATTTTAAAATATTTGTTCTTTCCAACATACTGCTTCCTCTCACTCAGCATTTTAATGTCCTACAAGAAAGACTGAACAAGCTGGGAGAAACTAAGGGTCCGTGGTACAGCCTTCAGTGCACTGACCTACTGTGTTTTTTGTTAGACTGCTGTAGCTCTTCTGCATTAGTACTTCACAGGATTCCAGGAAAGCAGAGGTTGTTTGTATAATTTCTCTCATTTAATGTATCAGTTCATTCTCAGAATGAAAACCATTAGGTGTTTTTGAACATGCAGAATTTTTGTTTTAATTGGCAACTACTGCACTTTGAAAAGGGCTGTAATTGGCATTGTTACAAACCTTTCATGCAAACATAGTGTTGTTTCTAATTCTGTCACATTTTTTATTTAAATTTTCAGGCATACTTGAATCTGCTTTGCAGATAGTCCTGTTTGTAAGAAACAGACTTTGAATCACACCTAGCACAAACTTTGTGCAGACAGCCAGACAATAGCAGGCCCGTGTCCAGCTTGACAAATGTCAGAAGCAGATTTCCATTGTCTACCTTGTAGTTTAGGTTGCGTTGGGGAATTTCTGCTATGATTTTACTCACTGTAACGGAGTGTTAAAAATCACACCCCAAATCCAAAGTTATTAGTAACATATCCAACAGATGGCAGATTATTTGATAAGAGCAAAATTTGCCTGAATTAGTGATGCATTGAATGTGTTTTTTACAAAATGGATTTTTAACCCACATTGTTCGGCTCTAAATCCAATCTAATCAAAAGTAGTTTAAATTGTAGCATAATGTAAAGGAAAATAATTTGGTGCCTCATATTATATCTCCATTTGAATCCTTGAGCCTTACCAAAAATGTCTATAATTTATGTATTTAACATGTTTGTTGGAAGATAAAAATTATTCAGCAGGAAAATCTCCTACAAGTATAAGGGTACAGATATTTACATTGAATATGCGGAAACCAGAACAAGATTTTTTAGTGGGTTTTATTAATTAAGCTAGTTGAGATTTGTAAACCTGGGATCTATATATGCTGCCAAGCATTCCTCTCTGAAAAAATCCTAAGCTGCTTTTAGAGCCCTTGGCAGCAGTCTGCGAGGATGATCGGGTGGAGCCGGACTTCTGTGGTCATTTAGGGTTAAAGCAACCCCTGGAAAAAAATAATATGAAGGCTCATTGCAGTAGGAGTAGTCAAGGGAGGGAAAGGTTTCTGAGCATCACACCTCCTGATTATAGAGGAATAAGTACTGTTATTTGTCTGTAATAGCAAATAGTTCTCCCCATCATACCAGCTCTGCTGTGTTTCTTGTTTTCCCGTGATATATCAGCAAGTTTCTACCAGCTCTTGCACCTGATGACCCAACACCGTTCAGCAGCAGAGACAAGTGGCTATCCACAGCCCAGTCTGCCTATGAATAACCTGCACGGAAGCTTAGGTTTTTTCATACCTTTATGCCTTAATGGGAGCGAGGAAGTGCAGGCTGGCTGTCAGAAGCGGAGCCCCGTGGAGCCCGACGGGGTTGCTCCTTTACAACCTGACTGCAGAATGCGGTTCCGCCCCGGCGCTGGGAGGGTAGTGTCAAAGGAAACCCACATGTGATGGAAACTCTGCGCTGGTTCCACCTTCGGGTGATGCTGCAGCCCCATAACGCTAATGAAAGGCCACCTATACTGTCAAAACAGAATTAAAGTGTAAACTAATCTTGGTACAGAAAGGAAAGTACAGCATCTGCCTTTATCAGCCCCGGTCATGACTCACAGCTCTGCGGTGTCATCAGCCTGACAGAATATGCAGCTGGAGCTCAACCCACGCAACTTCACTTTAAATTAACAGTGACAACAGCGGGAGAGACATATCTTGCAGGAGCAACTGAAGAGTTTCGCTATCAGATACTTGACAAAAACTACTTCTTTTTCTTAAAGAAATTTCAGTTCATTTCTTGCTAAAATATTAGCAGTAAATATAGATAACTAAAAAATTGTATATTTGTAAGTATTTACCACAAAGCTCCATAGAAAGTTTGATGTATGGTTAGCATATGCTGTACTGAATGGGAATACAGCTAAACTATGCTAAAGCTGGCATCATGTTTCTTGTGTTAAGCAAATTCAGCATGTAACACTATCTCAAATGAGATTCAAACCGTAATGACTTGGGTTTGTGTTTCGTACCGTGTCCGTGAAATAAACGGCATTATTTCTATTGTACCAAAAGAGATCGTCTGAAGGGGGGGGGGGGAAG